>MEHZ011667768.1_pt1 | contig 12107 bp, 16 predicted proteins | sample 897221 | NCBI WGS metagenome assembly MEHZ01 (sample SAMN05514161, study PRJNA337945) | marine metagenome | isolation source: marine surface water | place: Arctic Ocean | collected 2007-12-13 | reverse complement strand
ATCGCAAGAGAGAGCTAGTCGCATACAAAGGCGGCAAGTGCGAACGATGTGAAGAAGAGTACCACCCCAATGTATTTGACTTCCATCACCACGACCATACCAAAAAGAAGTTCACGGTATCCCAAAATAACATGCAACGCTCGTGGGCTAACCTACTAAACGAAGCAGACAAGTGTCACCTACTATGTGCCAACTGTCATCGCGAGGTTCACACCTACAACATCCTAAAGTTTATCAAACTCTAACCGTTAAGGACTACTTATGCTCGACGTTTCTTACATGACCCACCACGGCTCAGACGATCTAGTCGTTGATGCAGCGAGGGTCTCATTCTCCAAGCAATCTGATAACTATGGTGAGGACCGCAACCGTGGTTTAATTAATTTCCTCGCAAGAGAGAAGCACCTCCACCCCTTCTCACATCCAGTCGCTACCTTCCGGTGTTCCTCTTCAATCTTTGTCGCAAGGCAGCTAGCGAAACACCAAGTCGGTGGTACATGGAATGAGGAAAGTCGTCGGTACATCAAGACCCCACCTGCCTACTGGAAGCCTAAGTTCTTTAGGGCAGCAGCAGCCAATGTAAAGCAAGGCTCTTCTCCTGAACAACACTGCAGGTCCGAAGAGTTCCTTGGGGAATACCACGAAATCTGCATCGATGCGATTGCTGCTTATAATAAGATGGTAGCACTCGGCATCTGTGCTGAACAGGCTCGAGCTATCCTACCTCAAGGTGTCATCACTGAGTGGGTATGGACCGGAAGCCTACTGTTCTGGTCGCGAGTTTATAACCTTCGCATTGCATCTGACACACAAGAGGAGACCCGCGACTTTGCCGATCTACTCGGTGAACAGATGGCGTCTTTGTATCCAATATCATGGGAGGCACTCACCGATGGATGAAGAACTTGATCTAGTAGTATTAACCTCGATGTCTCAGTGCATCGCTAGGCTTTCTGAAGTTCACGACAAGGTAAGCGATAAAGGTATGCAAGACATCGTTCACGATGCTGCACTTATCTGTTTGACAATGATGGTCCCTGAAGAGGAACAAGACCGAGGCGTCTTGATGTCCTTTGATGGAGGTAAGATGCAATGAAGTTCCTCATAGATGCAGACATAGTTGCCTTTAAAGCAGCTAGCAGTACCGAGCGCCCTATCGATTGGGGTGACGGACTCTGGACCCTCCACGCTTACGAGAGTGAGGGTATTGAATACATCCATAACTACCTTCAACGTGTTACGGATGTCATTGGTCAGGGGGAGTTCAAGCTCTTCATCACTGACCCTACGAACTGGCGTAAGGACATCCTCCCGTCTTACAAAAGCAATCGTAAAAATACCCGCAAGCCTCTGACACTCGCACCTCTTCGACAGTACATGATCGATGAGATGGGTGCTATCATGGTGGAAGGTATGGAAGCTGATGACCTTCTCGGTATCACAGCAACCAGTGAGCCTGACTGCGTGATTGTTAGTGAGGACAAAGACCTCGGCACTATACCCTGCCAACTGTTCAATCCTGCAAAGGATGATGCAGTGCGGACAGTCACTGAGTTAGAAGCTGACTACTTCCATATGACCCAAGCCCTGACTGGGGATGTTGTTGATGGCTACACCGGACTAGCTGGTTGTGGTCCCAAAACAGCAGAAAAAATTCTTGAGGGATGCACCAACGTCTCTGAGATGTGGGACGCCGTGGTCAAAGCATACTCCAAAAAGAAACTATCAGAAAACGTAGCACTCGTTCAGGCACAGGTTGCCCGCATCTGTCGCAGCACAGAGTTCGACTTCAACACAGGAAAGGTAATTCCGTGGACACCTCCGACATCATAAACAGACCATCGCATTATACTCAGTATGCCATCGAGCCTATCGAGTTCATCATGCGTAACGACCTACCTTTCCACATCGGTAACATCGTTAAGTATTCCCTACGTGCTGGTAGTAAACTCTACGAAGGCATGGACGGACGCGAGAGCGAGATAGTCGATCTAGGTAAAGTCATCCGCTATGCCGAGATGCGTATCCACCAACTCAAGGGGGAGAGCATACTATGAAGTTCACCATCATCACTCAGAAGAACTGCAAGTATTGCATGAAAGCTTCACAGCTCCTCGATGATGCTGGCCTCGATTGGGAAGGTATCCCACTCGTGGATGCTCCTGTCATCCGAACCCTGTTTGGCTTGGCAAACCTCACAACTGTACCACAAATCTTCCGCCCTGATGGGACGCTGATTGGTAGCTATGAAAACCTCCGCGCATATTTAGGACGAACGTAATGACCATTGTAACTAAACTTAATGACTACCAAGACCTAGCTGCGACAACCGCAATATACCCAAAGGATAAAGCTCTCGAGTATTTGTCCCTTGGGTTAGCTTCGGAGGTTGGTGAGCTAACAGGCAAGCTGGCCAAATGGTATCGCAAAGATGGCATCTACCCACGGGAAGACATCCTCGATGAACTAGGAGATTGCCTCTGGTTCATCAGTGAGTTTGCCCGCCAGCATAACCGCAAGCTCTCAGACTTAGCCCAAAACAATTTAGATAAACTAGCGTCCCGAAAATCTCGAGGAACGCTGCAGGGAAGTGGTGATAACAGATGACTAATGATGTACGGGCGCAGGTGGTAACACGCCGAACCTATAACCGTCCTCTCAATGATGAGGGCACAGTATTTGAAACATGGACGGAAACGGTAGACCGCGTAATCAATCACCAGCAATGGTTATGGGAACGTGCCAAAGGCGAGAAGCTAAACCAAGGTGAAGCTGGTGAGCTGGAAGAGTTCCGCGACTTGATGCTCACTCGCAAAGCAACCACGTCAGGCCGTACACTATGGCTCGGTGGTACAGACGTAGCTAAGAAGCATGAAGCCTCACAGTTCAACTGTAGCTTCGGACGCATCGAGACAGTCCATGATGTAGTAGACGCATTCTGGCTGCTACTACAGGGCTGCGGCGTAGGCTTCGAGCCTGTGGTCGGGACACTGAATGGCTTCGCTCGTGCGGCTGATATTGAAGTATGGCGTTCAACGCGTACCAATAAAGGCCGTGAAGACAACGTGACTGAGATGCGTGTTACTGAAGAAGGTCTCCGCGTATACCGTCTATCTATTGGTGATAGTGCTAAAGCTTGGGCGAAAGCCTTGGGTAAACTGATGGCACTTAAAGACCCAGTAGATCGTATCATCCTAGACTACCGCGCAATCCGACCAGCAGGTACACGCCTGAAAGGTTACGGTTGGATTTCATCTGGTGATGACACGCTGCACATTGCCTTGAGCCGCATCTGTCAGATTATGAATGACCGCGCAGGACAACTACTGACCCGCATGGATATTCTAGACCTACTCAATCATATGGGAACTACACTATCCTCACGCCGATCTGCAGAGATTGCAGTGATGCCAGTGGATGACCCTGAGATTGATGAGTTCATCACAGCTAAGAAAGACTTCTGGCTGCACGACAATGCACACCGTCAGCAGTCTAACAACTCTCTGATGTTCTATAAGAAGCCAACTAAGTGGGAGCTGTCCTACATCTTTGACCGTATGGTTGAGGCAGGCGGAAGCGAGCCAGGATTTATTAATGCAGAAGCAGCGTTAAAACGTGCCCCGCACTTTAAGGGAGTCAATCCATGTGCAGAAATTCTGTTAGGAAACAAGAGCTTCTGTAACCTAGTTGAAGTAGATTGGGGTAAATACCTAGATGACTTCGAGGGTCTGCAGAAAGCTGTGTACCTAGCAGCGCGGGCAAACTACCGACAGACTTGTGTGAACTTGGATGATGGTATCTTGCAACGCTCATGGCACGAGCTGAATGAGTTCCTACGTTTATGTGGAGTAGGTGCTACAGGCATCGTGAAGTGGCTAGACCAACAAGAATATCTGTATAACAACATCCCATCGATGTTGGAGAATATCGCAGCCTCCGCTCGTCAGGGTGCTAACGATATTGCAGATGAACTAGGGCTACCACGGGCAAAGCTTGTCACAACTATCAAGCCAAGTGGGACATTATCAAAGGTCATGTCGACTACGGAGGGCGTCCACAAGCCTCTCGGAAAGTACCTATTCAATAACATCACATTCAGTAAGCATGACCCAATCGTGCCTATCATGACTGCGGCAAACTATAAAGTTATTGAGAAGCCTTTCGAACCTGACAGCGTGTTGATTACCTTTCCGGTATCTTATGACGATGTGAAGTTTGATGAGGTAGACGGTAAGTTTGTAAACATCGAGACAGCAGTGCAACAGTTAGACCGATACGGTTTGATGATGAAGCACTATGTTGACCATAACTGCTCAGTTACTATCTCCTACTCACCTGACGAAATCCCAGCCATCATTGAATGGATTATGAACAACTGGGATTTATACGTGGGTGTGTCATTCATTTATCGTAACGACCCAACAAAGACTGCGGCTGATTTAGGTTATGCTTGGTTACCCCAAGATGTCGTGTCTCAAGAAATGTACGATGAATATGTTTCCCAACTGTCACCAGTAGACATCGAGAATGCCAATTCGTTTGACGAGTTGACAGATGATGAGTGCGCCACTGGTGCTTGCCCAATCCGTTAAGGAACAACAATGGCCAAAAATTCGATCAGTAAAAAAGATAAGACTAGGAAGTCTTCCTATCAACGTAAGGTCGAAGAGCAAGGGCGTGTGGTAACTCCACGCGTCCAGCCGCTCTTACCTATGAACCCAGCTCAAGATAACTACATCGAAAGTATTAAGCAGTACGGTCAGGTGTTTGTCACAGGACCAGCGGGTACAGGTAAAACGTATATTGCTGCAGCTATTGCCGCAGACATGTACGCCCAGAAGAAAGTAAGGAAAATCATTTTAACCCGCCCCAACATTCCAGCGGGTAAGAGCCTTGGTTTCTTCGCGGGTACTATCGAAGATAAGATTGCACCTTGGGTATACCCCTTGACCGAGGTGTTAAGCCAACGACTAGGTAAAGGTAAGTTCGAGTTAGCCCGCAAACGTGAGGACATTGAGATTGTACCTTTCGAAGTCATGCGTGGCCGCAGCTTCAACAACTGCTTCGTTATTCTAGATGAAGGCCAGAACCTAACACCACGAGAGATGAAGATGTTCCTGACCCGCATCGGTCAAGAAACTAAAGTCATCATCAACGGCGATGTATCCCAGCACGATCTACAGGGTACGTCAGGTCTCAAGGTAGCTATCGATTTGCTACATAAACACAACATCCCTGCAGCCCACTGTGAGTTCACTCACGATGATGTGGTTCGATCTGGCATCTGTGCCGCATGGACCCGCGCCTTTGATTAGGTTGCACCATAGAGGATTAAATTAATGTTTCCCTATATCTCTCAAGACCTACTAAATGAACTGAATTTCCGTTTCCCAGTACAAGCCCCTCAATACCTTGAGCAGCACGATATGCTGATGTGGAGAGGTGGACAGCGTTCGGTGGTAGACTTTCTTACAACACTTCACGCAGAACAAGAAGCTGCGAAATTAGGAGAATGAATTATGTGTTTCGGTTCCCCAGCGGCACCCGCCCCACCAACACCCGCTCCACCCCCTGCAGCACCTGCAGCAGTTAATCCGGTACTTACGAATATGTATGACCCGAGTAATCCTGAGAGTGGCATGGCGGCTGAAAAAGGCGCAGTCCAAGGCAAGGCTAAAGGCACGTCACAACTTCAGGTAGACCTCGATCCTATCGTGAGCAATCTCGATGCGGATACTGGTCTCCAGATTAATACGTAGGATACAGTATGTGTACAGCACTTAACGCCGCTAAGAAGGTACGAAGAGAAGTTGGTGGCGGGCCTTTAGGTCTCGCCGTTGCTACGAACGCAAGCCCAGCAGCTCTTGCTGCCAATGGAAATGACCCGCTTGAAATCACACCAGTGAATCAAATTGGGCAACAACTGTCATGAGCATGGGTACTGCGGAAGCGCGTTACCACCAACTCGAACAGTCGCGTCAATCTTATCTAGATCGAGCAAGAGATTGTTCGTTGCTAACTATTCCCTCCCTAATTCCGCAGGATGCCCATAACGAAACGAGTGATTTATATACTCCGTTTCAGGGTATTGGTGCGCGTGGTGTGAATAACCTAGCATCGAAACTGTCTCTTGCCTTGATGCCACCTAACTCCCCCTTCTTCCGTTTCATGGTTGAGCCATACACCTTAAAGGATTTGGCTGAAGATGAAGCGGCACGAACCCAGATTGAACAACAACTGGGTGAGTATGAGCGGGCAGTTATGTCGGAGATTGAAACGTCTGGCGACCGAGTTGCGGTACATGAAGCACTTAAACATCTAATCGTGGGCGGCAATGTGCTATTGCATATCGGTCCTGAGAAGACACGAGTAATCCACCTAGACAGCTATGTCGTATCTCGCGCACCTAATGGTGAAATCCTAGAAGTCGTTACTGTAGAGCATGTCTCACCTAACGCATTGGATAAAGCGACTGCCGCTAACATCTCTGGTAAACTTGAAGGTGACGAAAAGACTGTTGAAGTCTACACTCACATTGAACGTAAGAATGAGTTCTATAATGTATACCAAGAGGTCAAAGGCTCAGTCGTCTCTGGCTCTAAAGGTAAGTATAAGAAGAACAACGTACCATTCCTGCCCCTACGCTTCTCCCGTATTGACGGTGAAGATTATGGTCGCGGATTTGTAGAAGAACTCCTAGGTGACTTACGGTCCCTTGAAGGTCTCTCCCAAGCAATCGTCGAAGGCGCTGCAGCAGCCGCCAAGGTTCTCTTTATGGTGAACCCAAATGGCACTACACGCATGAGGACAATCGCACAGGCTGAGAACACTGCTATCATCGAGGGCAACCGAAATGATGTATCAGTTCTACAGATGGATAAGTTCAATGACTTCCGCGTGGCCTATCAAGCTATGCAGGGGATTGAGGAACGCTTGTCACAGCAGTTCATGTTGCAATCTTCAGTCCAACGTAATGGTGAACGAGTTACTGCAGAGGAAATTCGTTACCTCGCAGGTGAGCTTGAGGATACCCTATCCGGTATCTACTCAATCTTATCGCAGGAATTTCAGCTACCTTACGTTAACCGTAAGATTGAGGTTCTGACCAAATCTAAGAAGCTACCAAAGTTACCGGATGATGTAGTTAAACCTACCATCGTTACAGGTATGGAAGCTCTTGGTCGTGGTCACGATCTACGCAAGTTGGACATGTTTATTCAGGGTATGACGCAAGCATTAGGACCAGAGGTTCTACAGCAGTACGTCAATCTACAGGATTACATTAAACGTCGAGCAACAGCTCTCGGTATCGAGACTGAAGGCTTGATTAAATCACAAGAACAAATCGCCCAAGAACAGCAACAGGCACAGCAGCAACAGATGATGATGCAAGCTGGCCCGTCAGCAATTCAAGAAGGCGCTAAAGCATTAGGAAACTCTTATGTTGAAGGCCAAAGACAACAAGGCGGTGGAGAAGGATAAGGCTGTAGAAGCCCAACCTGCACCCACACCTGAAAAGAAACCACTGGCTGCACCTGCCGTATCTAAAGGCGTATCCAAAATTACACGGATCGATTACTAGAACATGGCAGAAAGCATCACAATCACAGAAGACGATACTGGCCCAGAAGCACCCGTTGCTGAGGATAACCAAGCTGAACGTCCTGAATGGTTACCTGAGAAGTTTAGCTCTCCCGAAGACCTAGCAAAATCCTACAGTGAACTTGAAAAGAAACTCTCTGGTCCAGCAGACGAAGCTGAACCTGAGACTGAGGCACCTAAAAGTGACCCACTTAGTTTCGATAAGTTCTCTGAGGAATTTGCTGGCTCTGGTGAGTTAGGCGAGGAAAGCTACGCAGAACTTGAGACTATGGGTTACCCCAAAGAGATGGTGGAAACCTACATCAAGGGAATGCAATCCGCTCAGACAGCAGATGCAGACGCAGTGATGGAAGTCGCTGGTGGGAAAGATGGTTATCAAGAGTTGACTGAGTGGGCTAAAGGTAGCCTCGAGAACAACGAATTAGAACTCTACAACCAAATGGTTGGGACAAGCACTGATAATGCAAAGATGGCAGTCGAATGGCTGCAGTCCAAGCGGGAAGCAATGGAAGGCTCTGAGCCTACCCTGCTATCAGGAAAATCACAGGCATCGTCCAAGGATGAGTTCCGCTCTACTGCGGAAGTAGTAGCAGCAATGAAGGACGCCCGTTACGGCAAGGATACCGCGTACACTAAAGACGTGGAAACCAAGCTAGGACGTTCTTCAGTATTTTAAAGGAGATTACTATGCCAAAAGGTAAAGGGACTTACGGTAAAAAAGTAGGTCGTCCACCAAAGAAAAAGTAAACACCTCTGGCGGGGCGCTGGGTATCAACCACGTCCCGTCAATTCCTATGACACGAGAACATCTAGCACACCTTTTTAGGTGGCTGAGACTATCAACGATGAACGACTAGGCCGGATGCGTCCGACAACCCTGACAAGTAGTAAGCGACAGTCATTCTCAATCTAAATTAAAATTCCATAGGATAAAGAAAATGACCAATGTAACCGCATCACGCTTGGGCGTTGTCAACAAGGCAACTCCATCGGATAACGCAGCAGCTTCGGCTCTGTTCCTTAAAGTCTTCGCTGGTGAAGTTCTCACCGCATTTGACGAAGTAAACGTAATGAAAGACCTACACGTCTCACGCTCAATCGCGTCAGGCAAGTCAGCGTCCTTCCCAGTGACAGGTAAAGCCAACGCTGCTTATCACACTGTAGGTACACCTTTGTTGGGTACACAGCAGATTGCTCACAATGAAGTCGTTATCAACATCGATGACGTACTAATTGCTGATACATTTATTGCAAATATCGACGAGGCAAAGCTGCACTGGGATGTCCGTGCAGAGTACTCACGTCTCTTGGGCATGGCCTTGGCTAAAGAATTTGACACACGCACAATGCGCGTAGGTCTATTGGGCGCACGTTCCGCAGCAACCGTAACTGGTGGCAACGGCGGTACAGCTCTTGTGTCTTCAACATCTAAAACATCTGGCGCAGCTTTGGCTGCAGCTATCTTCGACGCAGCGAAAGCTATGGACGAGAAAGATGTTCCTGAGAACGAACGCGTAGCTATCGTAGCTCCTGCACAGTACTACAACTTGGTACAAGAAACATCAGTCATCAATCGTGACTGGGGTGGAGCTGGTGTATACGCAGAAGGTACAGTGCTTAAAGTTGCTGGTATTCAGATTGTTAAATCTAACAACCTACCAACAACTAACGTAGCTGCAGTATCCGGCGAGAACAACACGTACTCCGGTAACTTCTCAACTACATCCGCACTGGTTATGCAGAAATCTGCAATCGGTACAGTTAAGTTGATGGACCTTGCTGTTGAGCGCACATCTGGCGACTTTGAAGTCATGTACCAAGGTACACTAATGGCTGCAAAATACGCGATGGGCCACGGCATTCTACGTCCTGAGTGTGCAGTAGAAATCAAAACTGCTTAATAATTTAATTTGGGTTGGCTCTTAATTGGGCCAGCCCTTTTTTTTCATATGAGGACATCATGACTAAACCAACGTCCATGACCGAGCTAGAAGCGGTCAACGTCTTACTGACCACCATTGGTGAGGCACCCGTTAACACGCTCGACGGCAACCAAGTAACTGACGTATCGATTGCCAAGCAGGTTCTGAACGAAGTTAGTCGTGAGGTTCAGGCACAAGGGTGGCACTTTAACACCGAACAGAATGTCCCGCTTACTCCAGACACTCTCAGTAACATCGTGATACCTGCAGACACTGCAAGGATCGATGCGAGAGACTTCAATGTAGTAGTCCGCGAGAATAAACTGTTCAACTTGACGGATCGTACCTTTGCGTTTGTATCAAAGATATTAGTAGATATTATCTATTATCAAGACTTCGCCAACTTACCCCAACAAGCTAAGAACTACATCACCACACGCGCAGCCCGTATCTTTGCTGACCGCACTTTAAACTCTGAGACTATCCACAAGATGACGTCAAGAGATGAACAGCGGGCGCTTATCGACCTGAAAGAAATGGAAGGCGATACTGGCGATTTCAATATGATGGATAGCTATTCCGTATCACGCGTAATGAACCGTGGCTTTAATCGTAAGGTGCTGTAATGGGCCTAATTAGTTCAGCTATTCCAAACCTAGTCCAAGGTATATCACAGCAATCTCCTATCTTACGTTTGTCTTCACAGGCAGAGGTAATGGAGAATGCTTTCCCATCCTTGGTGGAAGGTCTACAGAAGCGGCCACCAGCCGAGCATGTAGCTATTATGAGTAACTCGGATACTACGGGTTCCTTCACACACTTAATTAATCGAGACGTTAACGAACGCTACTTTGTGTTTATCAACGCTAGTAATCAATTATCTGTATACGACCTTGATGGTGTGGCTAAGACAGTCACCTATCCTGATGGTACATCATACTTAAACAGTACCACACCATCCGCTGACTTTCGTGCAGTTACAGTGGCTGATTATACCTTCATCGTAAATACGTCTCAGACAGTAGCGATGAACAGCACGACATCCCCCGAGTATCCATTCACAGGTTTGATTGCGGTCAAACAAGGTGATTACAACCAACGCTATACTGTCTACTTAGATGGTGCTGTAGCAGCTAACATCACAACCAGTTCAACTGACCAAATCCAGACACGTACAGATGATATTGCTACAAGACTTGCTTTAGCCATTAATGGACAAGCTAGCTACACTGCAAGAGCTGATGGCTCTACAGTTGTCATCACAAAGACTGGCAACGCTTCGTTTGACCTAGCTACATATGACAGCTTGGGTGACTCCGGTCTCTCAGCAACTGTAGGAACCGTACAGCGTTTTGACGAATTACCAGACAAAGCACCGCATGGGTATATTGCACATGTTCAAGGTGACCAGACGAACGACTTTGATGATTACTATGTAAAGTTTGTATCAGATAACGGCACACAAACTAACGTAGGCGACGGTACTTACATTGAATGGGTTAAGCCAAACATTGCGTTTGAGTTGGACGCGTCAACTATGCCTCACCTCTTGATACGTCAATCTAATGGGAGCTTTACTCTCGAACAATCCGAATGGGGTGACCGTGCAGTAGGTGATTTAACATCTATCCCAAATCCATCATTCGTTGGTGGTAAGATTTCAGACACGTTCTTCTTTCAGAACCGCCTTGGTTTCTTATCGGGTGAGAACGTAGTCATGTCGAGAACGTCAGAATACTTTGACTTCTTTGGTATTACAGCTCGAACCCTTTTAGATAACGACCCTATCGACGTTGCAGCTAGTAACTCGAAAGTGTCGCTCCTGAAACATGCTATTGCCTTTGACCGGAAACTTCTTCTGTTCTCTGACCAGACACAGTTCATTCTAAAAGGTGCAGATTTTATCACACCAAAGAACACGTCTATTAACACAACCACAGAATACGAAGCTAGTACTTCAGCCCGACCAGCGGCTGCAGGTAGTGTTGTATACTTCCCTGCCAAGCGTGGTGGTTTTACTGCTGTTCGTGAATACTATGTTGTGGATGATACAGACCGTTCAGATGCGCAGGATGTCACATCCCACGTAGCTAAGTATGTTCCTGATGGCGTCTATGAGATGGCCTCAAGTACAGCCGAGAACGCCCTAGTCTGTTTAACGACAGAGGACCAGAGTACCTTGTATATCTACAAGTATCACTGGGCAGGCCGCGAGAAGATGCAATCAGCGTGGTTTAAATATCGCCTCAATGGTGTTGCTGTAATCAGCGCAGAGTTCATCGAAAGCTCTCTATACATTGTAGGCAATAAGAGCGGTAAGACTGTCTTACTAAAGATACAGTTCGACGCTGGTCGCTCAGACGTTAACCAAGACTATGTGACACGCCTAGACTTCCGCTTTGATGAGACAGATGTGACAAAGGTTTACAACGCTGGGACAAATCAAACGACAGTAACCACGCCTTACACGCTGGTCTCTCCGTTGGTTGTTACACGCGGTGCAGCTCAAGGCACAGTAATAGAACCTACCTCCCACTCAAACGGTGTGTTCATTCTGACTGGTGATAAGACCTCAACTGAGTT
>MEHZ011468689.1_pt1 | contig 12109 bp, 13 predicted proteins | sample 897221 | NCBI WGS metagenome assembly MEHZ01 (sample SAMN05514161, study PRJNA337945) | marine metagenome | isolation source: marine surface water | place: Arctic Ocean | collected 2007-12-13 | reverse complement strand
CGGCATTGGCATGCGGTAGCAGGCCGGTCTCGTCTCGGACCATTTGGCACATGGCGACGAGATAGTCGACGGTTGTTTCGTAGCCGTTGTCTCGAAGCCATTCCTGAGCGATCGGATAACGAAGCTCAGGTCGTTCGCCCAACGTGAACAGCGCCTCGTGGGTTCCGACCTTTGCACCCTGGCGGGCGATCTTGAGGACCTCACGCGGGCTTAAGAAGGGAGACTCAAGCCGGGCTGGCGGTTGGGCAAAGGTGCAGTAACCGCACTTGTCCTGGCACAACATCGTGAGGGGGATGAACACCTTGGGCGAGTAGGTGACCCGGGTGCCATAGGTGTCGTCGCGGACCTGGCGTGCACGAGCCAGCAGCTCGGTGAACGGCAGTTCCAGCAATGCTGCACTGTTTGGTGCTTCGCTGTTCGCGTTGCTGTGGGTGTGGTGAGTGGTAGTCACGATGATTCCTGTCGGCCGGGGCCGGGACGAGATCGGATATGGCTGGGCTGCACGGTTTCGTTGCAGGTCGGGCAGAGAAGAACTTGTTCGAGAGGGGTAGAGCAGGTGTCGTGCACGAGCAACGTGGGCGGTTGCCCGTCGGCAGCCCAACGATCGCCCCAGCCCATGAGCGCGACGAGAGCTGGCGAAAGATCCATGCCCTTGGCCGTCAGTCGGTATTCGTAACGCTGGGGCCGCTCTTGGTATTGGACCTTGTGCAAGATGTCGCGTTCGACCAGCCGGGTCAGCCGGTCGGTCAGCAGATTGCGAGCTATCCCCAAGTCGTCTTGCAGCTGGCTGAAGCGATAAACGCCTCGGAAGATGTCACGCATGATCAGTAGCGTCCAGCGATCACCGACGATGTCGAGCGTTGCCTCGATAGAGCACGAGCCGAGATCGGTGGGGTCAGATGGCGGCGCGGGTAGGGACCCGGCGCTGCTCTCAGATGACGTACTCATAGCGAGTTGCAACATTAAACCATGTCAGTCTTGAAATGCAACTTAGTGCCATATTGACATGCCCAAACAAGCGAATGTCAGACACGAGGTCGCTGCAGGCGAGTCGTCGGCGGTCTAGATTTTGTTTATGGCTGACAACGGAACCCAGCAGAGCTACGACGTGATTGTGATTGGGGCAGGTGTGATGGGGTCTTCCATCACGCTCGAATTGGCGCGCAGCGGGCGCAGCGTGTTGTGTGTCGACGCTGGACCTGCTGTGGGCTCTGGTTCGACAAGCTCATCATCGGCGATCATTCGGTTTAACTACTCGACGTTCGACTCGGTTCTGACGGCGTGGGAAGCTGCGCACCGGTGGAAGGACTTCGCAAGTCATCTTGGCGAGGCCGACCCCGACGGCATGGCCTCGTTTATCCAGACAGGTTGTTTGGCGCTCGATACACCCGGTGACAATCGCTCCGATGTGAGTGCGATCTTCCAAGACATTGGTATTACGTACGAGGATCTTTCAGGGGACCAGATACAGGCCAAGCTGCCTGCGCTCGCCAAAGGTGACTTCTGGCCTCCACGTCCGGTCGAGGACCCACATTTTGCCGATGACCCAACAACGGACATTGGGGGATACTTCACGCCTGATGGCGGCTTCATCGATGACCCGATGCGCGCCGCTCAGAACTTCATGTTCGCCGCACGATCCCATGGCGCTGAGGTTCGACTGAATGTAGCGGTGACTGCTATTTCGCGGCGAGACGGCAGCGTCGACGGTGTGGTCCTGGAAGGCGGCGAGTATCTCAGTTCGCCAATCGTGATCAATGTCGGCGGACCTGCTGCATCGGCCTTGAATCAGCTCGCCGGGGTCAGCGACGAGATGCGAATCAAAAGCCGTCCGCTGCGTCAAGAGGTACATGTGGTCGAAGCACCAGCCTCGTTTACAACCAATACGGGTTCATTGGTGAGCGACCCCGGCGTGGGCGTCTATTTCCGGCCGGGCCTTGGTGGCACCGTGCTGATAGGTAGTTCTGAACCCGAGTGCGATGAACTGCAGTGGGTCACCGATCACACCGACTTTGTCAATACCGCGACCCCTGATCTGTTCGAGGCCCAGGTCCTGCGGGCCGCTCGACGGCTGCCGGAGATGCGCATTCCATTGGCTCCGGTTGGCTTGGCTGACCTCTATGACGCAAGTGATGACTGGGCTCCGCTCTATGACAAGACCAGCTTGAAAGGCTTCTTTATGGCATGTGGGACCAGCGGGAACCAATTCAAGAATGCCCCCATGGTCGGCATATTCTTGTTGGCCCTTGTCGACGCCCACGAGGCTGGCCAGGACCACGATGTTGATCCGGTCCGAGTGACCGGAGAACTCACCGGTCGTGACATCAACCTGGGCGCATTCTCTCGGTTGCGCGAGAAGTCGAACACGACGAACTCGGTGCTCGGCTAACGAACCCATCCACCGTTGACACATGGTGTTTCGTCAGCGGCGAGCCGCAATCGCAGCATGGCACCAAGCTCGACACCGGCTTCCTCGAGGCTTGTTCTCGTTGCCTGACCGGCGAACCTGTTCGCCCGTTGGCGCTAGGCCTCGACGCTGACGTCGTGCCTATCGCTCCAATGACCGACCCGGTTGTTGGCGTTGCACCGGTGCGAACCGTGCATGTCGACGTCACATGCGACGATTCGGTCGCGCTGCGCTCAGATGTCCTGGTCATCCCAGCCTGATCACGTCGGTGCCGTCAGGACTCGGTGGCCTCGTCGGGGCCAGCGTCGCCCAAGGCAGTCAGGTCAGCAGGGACATCGACGGCGTACTGGCGTAGTATCTCGAGTGGCACGATCTCGGTGGCAAGTTCGTGGGTACTGGCAAGGACTACCGGAGCGGCTGCGCCTTCCATATGGGCTCGTAGCCAGTTTGCCGCGGTGACACACCAGCGGTCGCCAGGGTTTAGGCCCGGGAAGCCGAACTGCGGCGCGGGTGTAGCCAGATTGTTGCCGATATTGGCCTGGTGGTCGAGGAACTCTCGGCTCACCACGGCACAGATGGTGTGGCTACCAACGTCGCCTGGATCGGTATTGCAGCAGCCGTCGCGGTACCAGCCAGTCATGGGTTCGGTGCCGCAGGATTCGAGTGGGCCGCCAAGCACATTGCGAGCTTCAGGAGCAGTCATGCGCCGAGTATGCCGTCGGCAAAGCTGATGTGCTGGTAGTCGTTGTCGGCCGGTCGCCCCCAACAGGCCCAGAAGTCGCCGGTAGCGGGTCGCATTACGGCCGCACCGCTCGATTCGACATGGAAGGGTTCGGTGCTCTTCTGGCAAATGGCGTCGGGGTCGCGTGTGAGATCGAAGATCCGTTCTTCATCGATCATGCCTTCGGCCAACAAGGTTCGCCCGGTGTCGAGGCGCGCCACGGAACTTGCCATCTGGACAGGGTGCTTCTCGGCCTGCACCGCTGTGGTTGCTGGATCAAGTGTGTGGTTGGTGTGCACGATCGGGTCATCGGCGAGCGTGGTGACGGGCCGCACTGACGGCATAGCTTCGACGTTATGGCCGACGCCGTGACGGTCAAAGATCAGGAAGTTGTGAGCGCCAGCGAGGTCCGCATCGAGCAGGACCTGTAACGCCTGGTCGGCTTTGTCAGTTTTGAGCATGCCGCGCACCACCGACGTCCAGTTGACACCTCGCGTGCCGTCGAGCCCACTCAGGTTGTTGATGCCAACACAGACACCCTCGGCGTTCATCCCGATTTGACCGACGCAGCCGGTCGTCGTAAAGACGATCGCCGGTGGCGCGTCATCTGGCTGGACCCGAAGCAGCAGCACATGGTCCGTTGCCGTGTCGTGCATGTCCCATGTCTGGCCAAAGAAGCCACCATTGGTGGTGCGGTCATCGGGAATGATCACTGCGGTGCAATCGTCTTCGACAACGGTGACCGGGGGAAGTCCGCCCACGACAGAACGAACGGTGTCAACAAAGTCGGTGAATCCGCCAACCACGACGGCCTCGGCTTGGGTGATCCCGGCGGCCTCGGCCAGTGCGCACATCTCGACATGAAGGTCAGCGTCGAATGCGGCGTGTGCTGGAAGCATCGATTCGGCAATGTCGAGCACGTCAGAGCGCTGCAACGGCCCGCCACTCCACATGCCCGACATAACGAGGTCGACCCGCTTGTTCATGTAGTGGCGAATCTCTTCGGCGAACGCAGCGCCGTGGGCAGCGCCCATCTGCTCAGGCGTGCCGCCAACGTCAAGAATCCGGATTGGTGGTCGTGCGGTCATGACCAGATGGTCGCACAGTCAGCTTGTTAGCTCAAGCCGGCCTTGTTCCGAAGCCACCGCCATTGCAATGCCCGGCGAACAACGAGAAAGACGTAGAACAGACCGACGATCACGATGGGCCAGCCCACCCACACGATCCACCGAGTCGCAATGGCACCAAGAATAATCATGACGATGCCGACGGAGGCGTCTGCCAATAGGACGGACTTCCAGTTCGGCGCAAAGGTCGCGGTGCGGCCATGACGCAGCATCGGGCCGACGTCGAGAGCTTCAAGGTCGATGAAGTCGGGGTCGATGAAGTCAGGCGACTTGTCAGCGGTCATGAACCGGATGAGCAATAGTCAAAAATAGCGATGCTCTCAACATAGCTACTTCAGCAAGAGACCGAGGTGCCGTGCTGTTCCGCTAAAAGTCCGCATTCTGCAAACACCGCTACTGGCGTACCGGTTCTTGAGCGGAGAATCAAACGAATGACGCGTTGCACAGGGCTCGCCCGAACAGTTGCGAGGCGCACTCTGGACGTTTCCGAACGGGCGGCGGAACTGGTTCCTGCCCAACGCAGCAGCGAGCGAAGATCTGTCGAACCGAGACGACGCCTGCATTGTCTTTGAACTCGGCAAGAACCCGATCGTGTCGGAGTTCCTGAATTGCGATACACCGAACACGGCCAGCATGGAATGGCGAAAGTGAGCAGTCCCAATGCGCCGCATAAACATATGCCTATCGGTGTCGCCGACGTGCCGGTGCCAGCAGCAAACAGGTTGCGGGGCGAAGGGAGTGGCTTTGAAATATCACAGCTGCGCTTGGGACCGGTTCACACCCATCGCTGCAAGCGTGCCGGCGGTGGCGGCGAAAAGCCTTGGCGTTGATGGTGCAGCGAGGCCTGTAGCGAAGAGGCCTTTGGCCCACCACTTGCATGGCTTGGCGGTAACACCGAGATGACTGCGACGGTTCGCATCGAGCTAGAAACGATGCGGCAGAAGTACACCGCAATTCACACCTTGCGGCTGGCCGATCGCAGCTATCAGCTGCACCATATGGTTGCAGGGCGAGCTGAACTAGCCGTTGGAGAGTGGGTCTAGCTGGGCGTACGGTCATCTCCATGATTGAGCTTGAACGCCATGACACCGTCTTCGTGCTAACAATGTCCGACGACGAAAACCGCTGGAACACTACGTTTGTTCGTGAGTTTGCGAAGGCACTGGATGAGGTCGAAGCATCCGAGGGAGCGGCCGCGTTGGTCACGTTGTCAGCGCACGACAAGTTCTTCTCAAACGGGCTCGACCTTGAGTGGGTTTCGTCGCAGGGAGAACACCGAGGTGGCGATCGGGTCGTCTTTGGCGCCGAGTTCATGGAGGTGATTGGACGTATTATCACGCTGGCGGTGCCCACTATCGCTGCCGTCAACGGGCACGCGTTCGGCGCCGGGTTCATGTGCGCCTTGGGTCATGACGTGCGACTGATGCGCGAAGACCGCGGCTACTTGTGTGCGAACGAACTGCAGATTGGTTTGACCATCCCGGAGCCCGAGATCGCCCTGTTCCGGCACAAGATTCCCGCAGCCGCTTTCCACGAAACCGTCATCCTGGCGCGCCGCTGGACTGCCAACGCTGCGGTGGCTGCCGGGTTCGTCGAAGCCGCCGTGCCACTTGATCAGCTACGCGAGGCGGCGATCACCAGGGCTGCAGAGCTTGCGCCGTTGGCGACCCATCGCCGCAACTTCGGTTGGCAGAAGGAAGCCTTGTACGGCAAGAACGCTGCGCTGAACACACCACACGGAGCGGCCCACATGCTGAAGAACATGTCGGAGTTCGTCACTAGCCACTGACAGTGTCGCCAGCAGTAGCAGGGACCTCGATGGCAGCCGAGATCTATGTCAGGCTGAAGCTATGGCATGGTTCAAGCGAAACAACAGTGACAACCGTGGACTGCAGTGGTCCTGGGACCCACAGGCCGCGAATGTGTCGGGTGAGCAGGCATGGGCTCTGCTCACGAACGCGATCTACTTCCGTTCGGTTGCACCACGTCTGGACACTCTTGGCGGTGGTCTCGAAGCGCTCGACTGGGCTCAGGGTCTGGCCACATGGTGGGGCGTTCGCGACGAGCGCGAGTTCGGCGAACTGGTGGATTGGATGCAGTCCGAGGGTTATCGCTCCAAATGGGCAACTGACGGTGTCGACGGCGGCGATGAGAAGTTCGCCTGGGACTACTGCCGGCTGATCACTGTTGGCGGCGGCGCCGCCCTGGCACAAGTCATTTCGTCGGATCGCGCCTGGTCTCTGGTGATGCATGCATCTGACTCGCTTAGCGATCGGTTCGGGTCATGGAGCGACGTAGCAGACAACTATTTGTCAGGCCGGATTCTGTGGCTCACCGATAAGGGGCAGTGGACACCGACGCCGGATCCCAGCCAGGCCCTTTTCCAAAGCGTCGCAGATGACTTGCTTGGGGATGCCACGAGTCCATGGAATCGTGTCAGTTGGGATCGATCATCTGGTGTGCTTGTCGACGGCCACATGCTGAGCTAGAGCTCGGCGCCAAATGGTGCGATGGCTTCCCAGGCTGCTTCCTTGTCGCCCAGGATGTTGAGTGCGCATTCGGTTGCCCCGGCAGCCTTATAGGCCTCAAGTCCGGAGCGGATTGTTTTGACATCACCCATGAGAACTAGGTCGCCCGGGTTCGCTGCGCCTTCGCGATCGAGCATGGCCCGGTACGAAGGAAGCTGACCGTAGATCGCCAAGTCGATGTTGGCCTGCGCCCGTGCTGTGTCGATGTCATCGGTGACCTGAATGCATACGCCGGCCGCAATCTGGGCGGCCTCGCCGATGTGAGGGCGGACATGCTCAGCAATAGTGACCGGTCCCGTCATCCAAGTAATCGTGCCGTTGGTGCGCTCGGACGCAAGCTTGAGCATCTTGGGGCCAAGCGCAGCCAGCATCACACCGGCTGGCTCTGCCTGCACATTGATACCGGTGCGAGCAGTGACGAACTCGCCTTCGGTCACAACCTTCTGATTGGTCAGTAGCGGAATAAGCGCATCGAGGTACTCGGTCATGTGGGTAAAGGGCTTGCGCCACGGCACGCCATAGACCCTCTCGAGAACCGGCTCGTGGTTTGTGCCGAGGCCAATGGTGAAGCGACCTCCACTGATGTTGTTGATGGTCAGCGACTGCTGCGCAAGCGTCTGAGGCAGCGTCGTTTGCATGGCGACCACCGATGTCCCGAGCAGGATGCGGGGGACCTCGCGTCCAACAACCGACAGAATCGAGATGGGATCCGCATTCATGATCTGAGGTGCCCAATAGCGGTGGTAGCCAAGATCGTTTGCACGCGAGGCATTGGCCACGGCGTCGTCGATGTTGTTGGTGCTGTCGAAGAGCGAGAGTTTCATGGGCAGGCCAATCCAAGTCGAGATGGGCGCAAGGGTGCCACGGTCATAGCCGCGGAACCAACCAGCACTAGCGTGCGTCGTATGGATGACTGGCGCACTCGTGCGGGCACAACGTTTGAGACCTATAAGCAAGCGGCCACAGGCTCGCAGGGAATGGTGGTGACCAATCATCCCCTTGGGTCTAGTGCTGGACTTGAGATGCTCGCCATGGGCGGTAATGCTGTCGATGCTGCCATCGCAGCGATCTTCGCATTGAGCGTGGTTGAGCCAATGATGGTTGGTCCCCTAGGTGGTGGCTACATCAACCTGGCTATGGCCGACGGCACCGGGTTGTGCATCGACAACTACACGGTGGCTCCCAGCGCGGCTAAGCCCGATATGTACACGCCGGTCTCCGACACCTGGCCTGACTACTTGACGAGTGTTGATCGCTTGAGCCAGGTTGGCTACTTGGCCTCGGGTGTGCCGGGCAACCTCAAGGCGTGGGACGAGGTACATGCTTCGCACGGTCGCCTTGACTGGGAAGCCATCGTGGAGCCGGCGATTCGGTATGCAGCGAAGGGCTTTCGATGTTCGCACTATTTGAGTCGGCTTGCGAACGACAATGCCGCTGACATCGCCCGCTTCGCTGAAACAGCGGCCGTCTTTCAGCCTGGAGGAGGAACTATCGAACCAGGCGATCTGGTTGTGCGTTCCGATTTCGCCGACTCTCTTCGCCTGATCGCAGCTGAGCGTTCAAATGCGCTCTACCACGGCGCCTTGGGCCAGGCGCTGGCTGATGACATGGCGCGCAACAGCGGCCTGATTACGACCGCAGATTTGGCGGCGTATCAAACGATTCATAACGAGCCGGTGCGAGGCTCATACCGCGGCTATGGCATTGCTGGGCCCCCGCCCGGCAACAGCGGCATCACGCTGATCATCGAGATGCTCAACATCCTTGAGGGTTTCGATCTCTCTGCTATGGGGTTCGGAACGGTCGAGAGCTCACACCTGCTGATCGAGACACTCAAGGTCGCCTTTGCCGACCGCTTCCAATATTTGGGGGACCCCGCGACCGTCGACATTCCGCTCGAGTGGTTACTCTCGAAGGAGTACGCTGCAAGCCGGCGTAACGATGTGGCGGGGGAGCGGGCCTCGACCGCTATCGCTGGTCGACCCGGTGCTGAGTCCTCCTACACAACTCATCTGACGACTGCCGATGCGGACGGCAACATGGTGTCGATGACACAGACCATCAACGAACTGTTTGGTTCCAAGGTCACGGTCGCCGGTACCGGCATGCTGCTCAACAACACCCAGGCCATGTTTGACCCTCACCCTGGGCAACCGAACTCTGTGGCGCCACACAAACGTGTGGTGAGCAGCATGGCTCCGGCGATCTTGAGCCGAGACGGTCTCCCGTGGATGGGTATCGGCACCCCCGGAGGTGTGCGGATCTTTCCGTCTGTCTTGCAGGCAATCGTGAACGTGGTCGATCATGGTATGACGCTGCAAGAAGCGGTCGAGGCACCCCGATTGTGGACCCAAGGCCAAACGGTCGAACTCGAAACCGGCTTTGACGACCAGGTTCGCGCTGGCTTGGCGGATCGCGGACACGACATCACCATGGTCTCCAACGTTGCTGGCGGCATGAACGGTGTGATGATTGAACCATCGACTGCGAAGTCCGGGGCAACCATGGCTGGGGCAGCGTGCTGGCGAGCCGACGGAACTCCAGCGGCGCTGGCGGGTGGAGGCGCAAACGCCGACGTGAGGTTCAACCCTCTCGTCTAGACACGTCGTACTAGCCACTCTGGGGCCGGCGGGCCATACTGGAGTTATGAAGGTTCGCGTGAAACTATCCGGTGCGCCACTGGCGTACACCATGGCGTTAGTTGAAGGGACAGGCAATCACTACAAGGCGTTCGGCGCCGAGCTCTGGTCCGAAGCGCGCACCATTTCGCTAACGCTGCGTGAATTGCTGTTTATGCGTGCGTCGATAGTAAACCAGTGTCCGACTTGACTGACCGGTCATGTTGTCTCGGCGAGACGACGCGGTGTTACTGACGAAGAGATCGAAGCGCTCGAGGATCCAGCTACCTGGTCCGCTGTGTTTGCCCCCAAGACAACGGCTGCCTTGACTCTGGTCGACGCCATGTCGGGCGACGCTTCGCACGACATTGATGCGGCGCTCACTACCGAGTTGCGCAGCCATTTCAGCGAGCAAGAGCTGGGTGAGATCATTCTGCTGTGCGGCCAGGCCAACCTGAACAACCGCGTCGGCAACGCCGCCAAGCAATTACTCGGTGATTAGTTCATGCGCATTCTGGTAACGAACGACGACGGCATCGAGTCGACAGGGCTACATGTACTTGCACAACGTCTAACGCACGTTGGCGATGTGGTGGTCTTGGCCCCATCGGGTGAGTACTCGGGTGCAGGGGCTGCTGTCGGGCATCTGTCCGCTGGCATCGCAGACCTGTACCAGGTCGAGCGCTCCGAGATGCCCGACGTGCATTCCACCTACCATTTGGATGCGCCCCCGGCCTTGGCGTCGCTGCTGGCGTGCCAAGGCCTGCTGGGCCCCGCTCCGGACCTGGTCGTCTCGGGCATCAACCCGGGATGGAACGTTGGCCACGCCGTGCACTTCTCGGGAACTATCGGCGCATGCATAACTGCCAACATGTTCTCGATTCCGTGCATCGCTGTAAGTCAGCACACTGCCGGCGACGCACAGCAGTGGCCTACTGCAGCGCAGGCGGCGGTTGATCAGATCGAACGGGTGATGGCGAGTGGTGAACTCCTCAACGTGAACGTGCCGAACGTAGCGATGGATGAGGTCGTCGGTGTTACCGACACCACGCTGAGCCGTCGGATCCCCTACGGACTGCACTCGCCGCAATTACACCATGTCGCCGACGGTCGCTCCCGCGTGACCTTCGAGAGGTTTGGTCCTTACGAGAGCCCACCAGGATGCGACACCGACGCAGTCCTCGCTGGGTGTATCTCGGTCACGGCTCTGCATTCCACACGAGCTGTTATTGGCTGATAAACATCCCCAATTTGCTGCAGATCGGTCCGTATCCGCAGCGTTCGCCGATGAGAGCGCTAGTTTTAACCTACTGTGGTGGCTTGGCGCCGAGGACCGGCTGTGGACTCGGGTTGCGCGGAAGTTGCGGAACCCGATGAGCTTGTTATTGATTTGCGCGAGGGAGAACCAAGCGACCGCGGAGTGAAACCTCCGAGTCCCTACGGATATGACGCGGTTATGCCCAAATCGTGGCGTTCTGCAACCAACACCGGTGCTGTTCCGCACCGTCGAGAACAGCCATGCAAGAGTGAGGTGGCGTTACCTCGCCGTTTCCGGCTCAAGCAACGATTCCCGCCCTTGCAGCGGATCGTGCATTACGGTCCGGTCAATGGCCAACAGGTTGCTGTCAAGCTCACGGTCGCTCAATCGATTCTCTTGCATTCGACTGGCATCGAGAACCCGATGCGAGACCTCGATGGGCGGCTGCGCGACAGCGATCACCTGCAACTGCTGACCGATACCTTTGGGCGGGACCGGCGCTGGTTGGGTTCTCAGATAAACCGAACGGCAGACACGCTTGAGGGAGCGAAACGCGAGTGGCACAAGTCGATCGTTGCTCGAAACCGGTACGGATTCGCAGTCAATGCCAGCTATCTGGTGCTACTCGAATATCGGTCACCTGAGCGAGACCTTCGTCAACGCAGTTTCGGAATTGCCTATAAACGGATTGTCGTCGGCTACCAAATCGAACTAGACGATGTCGACAGACACCCTCGCCAACAACACCACGCCGGGATCTGGTAGTCCTTGGGCGACAGCGATTAGGCGATGCTGGGGGTGGAGTTCGCAAAGGCGAGGACAGCGAAGATCTCGAAAAACATTTGGGCGCCCGGCTGCGCAGTGTTGGTGGTGCTGTCGTACCGAGGGGCGACTTCGACAACATCGCCACCCACCAGATTGCACGACGTTGCTGCACCTATGATCTCGGCGGCGCGGTGTTTGTAGCCCGCCGACTTGGCTTCTGACGAGGATTCGTACAGGATCCTGAATTCATCTGACCGCCAGCCTCAGTCAGCGAGAATCGGAACAAGTACTGAGATCTGGGCAACAAGCATGACGGAACCCAAGACAGCGATGGTCACTGCGACGACTAGAAGTGAGGCGCGGGTGCGTCGTTGGTTAAGCCAGTAGAACGCGGCCGCAGCTAGGGCCAAACCTATGATGTTTACGGAAAGGATTCCGATTGCTGTCCAGCCCGTCATCGCGGCGCTGGGTCAGTGCGGAATGCGAGTTCGGCAAACGCTGCACTATCTGGAGCGGCCTCAACCAGCGGAAGGTCAAGGAATGTCGGCACGCCCTGCCACGGCTTCTTCCAGCTTCCACCGGTAACGAGCACGTCGTAGGCCTCGCTCAATCGCGGCGTCTGGATCTCGTCTGGTGTGCCAGCGCCAAAGCGCTTGCGTAACGCATCAAGCTTCTTTTCGCCCAT
>MEHZ011515938.1_pt1 | contig 12121 bp, 13 predicted proteins | sample 897221 | NCBI WGS metagenome assembly MEHZ01 (sample SAMN05514161, study PRJNA337945) | marine metagenome | isolation source: marine surface water | place: Arctic Ocean | collected 2007-12-13 | reverse complement strand
ATCCGCACCGCGACCAGCGGGCGCAAGCTCGGCATCATGTCCGACGCGCGCTACCGGTTCGAACGCGGCGTCGATCCGGAAAGTGCCTATCGGGGCGCCCATGTTGCGACGCGCATGATCCTTGAAATCTGCGGTGGCGAGGCGTCGACCCTGACCGTTGCGGGCGAAATGCCCGCGTGGCAGCGCGACGTCAGCTTACGCAAGTCACGTGTCGCCTCCCTTGGCGGTCTCGATGTGCCGGGTGATGAACAGACCCGCATCCTCCGTGATCTCGGCTTCGAGCCCGTTGACGAGGGTGACAATATCCGCTGCAAGGTGCCGTCCTGGCGCCACGATATCGACGGTGAAGCGGACCTCGTTGAAGAAGTTCTGCGTATTCGCGGCTATGACGATATTCCGGTCGTGCCGCTGACCCGTCCGAACACGGTGGCAGCACCCGCCTGGTCGCTCAGCCAGCGGCGTGAATCCGCGGCCCGCCGGGCGCTTGCTGCCTGTGCAATGACCGAGGCGGTAACGTTCTCATTCATGAAGCGGGAAACCGCCGAGCTGTTTGGTTTTTCGGATGAGGGGTTGGTCGTCGATAACCCGATCTCCGCCGATCTCGATGCGATGCGCCCGTCGATCCTGCCCAACCTGCTGGATGCTGCACGCCGCAATGCCGATCGCGGCTTTGCCGATGTAGCCCTGTTCGAGGTCGGCCCGGAATATATGGGCGATGGCGAGGACGGCCAGGCAATCGTAGCGGCCGCCATTCGTACCGGGCGCACGGGCGATCGCCACTGGGCGGATGCGCCGCGGGCCGTCGATGCCTGGGATGCCAAAGCCGATGCGATTGTCGCGCTTGAGGCTGCCGGCGCCCCGGTCGGCAATCTGCAGGTCACCGTGGATGCGCCAGACTGGTATCATCCCGGCCGGTCCGGTGTGCTGCGCCTTGGCCCCAAAGCGCTGGCATCGTTCGGCGATATTCACCCAGGCATCTTGCGGGCAATGGATATAGACGGCCCGGCTGTCGGCATGGTCGTGAACCTGCATATGATCCCGACGCCGAAGCAGAAAAAGGTTAAATCAGGCGGGGCTGCGGCACGATCGTTGTTGACCCTGTCGCCGTTCCAGCCGGTACACCGTGATTTTGCCTTTGTCGTCGACCGCGATGTCGCCGCCGGTGATATCGTGCGCGCCGCAGCAGGTGTCGACAGGGTCTTGATCACGGATGTTCAGGTGTTCGATGCCTATGAGGGCGAACATGCCGGCGAAGGCAAAAAGTCCATCGCCATCGCGGTGACCCTGCAACCAGTAGATGCTACGCTGACCGACGAGCAGATTGACGCGATCGCCGCGAAGATCACCGCCGAGGTTGTAAAACGTACCGGCGGTGTGCTGCGGGGTTAGTTTTCCGGTATCGGAGAGTTTTTTGAATAAGGTCCGTGCTGCGGAATAGCTAAGTGAGGTGTATCCCGGCGCCGCTCGATTCGCCGGACCTAGCCGTGGGCAATGCCAGGTCGGCTGGCAGAAAAGCCGCTGGAACTCGGGTAGTTCTGCGACTAATTCTCATTATTGTGAAGGAAATATTTATTGCTTTTTGGGTTGAGAAAGAAAATTGCTTAATCCCTTGCAGAGTTTTTTTCAATAGATAGGCAGACCCGATGATAGGCGACAAGAATGTGATCAAGCATCTAAACGTTGTTCTAAAAAACGAGCTAACGGCGATCAATCAGTATTTCCTGCATGCGCGTATGTTCAAAGACTGGGGTTTCGAGAAGCTGAACGAGATCGAATACAAGGAATCCATCGAAGAGATGCAGCATGCCGACAAGCTGATCAACCGGGTCCTGTTCCTCGGCGGTCTTCCAAATCTGCAGGAACTCGGCAAGCTGTTGATCGGCGAAAACGTCAAGGAAGCCTTCGAGGGCGACCTGAAGCTGGAATATGACGGGCGCACCGACCTGGTTGCGGCGATTGCCCATTGCGAGAACGTGCAGGATTATGTCTCGCGCGAACTATTCGAGGAAATCCTCGAAAACGAGGAAGAGCATATAGACTGGCTCGAAACCCAGATTTCGCTGATCGGCAGCGTCGGCCTGGAAAACTATCTGCAGTCTCATATGGAACCGGGCGAAGGCTAGCTCAACAAAAGACGCTGAATATTCCCCGGATTTACGTCTCTGCCGGGGGCTTCTTTATCTATAGAGAAATATCAGGCGAGTAGGATCAGGCGGATGTGCTGGCTCTCTGTTCGGCGTTCTGGGTGTGTTCACTGCGGCAGTAGTCGAGGGCTTCTTGCACATATTCGGCGCAGTTCGCGCAGTTTCGATTTACTTCGAGGGCGGCATAAACGTCTGCTGCCCTGCGAACGCCCCTGTTCGCCAGGTCCTGTATTTCCGAATTTTTGATCGCGTTACAGACACACACGTACATTGGCGTTATCCGAAATTCCATATTGCGAATGACTTGCAATATCAATATAAGAAAAAAATCCTGTTCAGACAATTAAAATCGAAAAAAATCAGCCTATGCCAGCATATTTTCGCAAACGCCCGGTTGGCCCCGTTGGTCAGTCGCTACGCCAGGCCAGGATGCTCCATCGCCGGCTTGGTGACCAGGCAACTGCTTTCATTGATGAAAATGCCGGACAGTCTTTGAAAGACGGGGATCATACGGCCTGGAGACAATGGCGGCGGATCGCCCGGGCGTTGAAGGCCGTGACGGGCTAAAGACGCTATCGCGCATCGGCGTTGATCCGGTCAAATGACGAGTTGCGACGGCGGGCTGTGCGCCTTATGTTCCGCGCGCCATGACAGAACTCGCTCACATCCGTAATTTCGCGATTATCGCGCATATCGACCACGGTAAATCGACGCTCGCCGACCGCCTGATTCAGGAATGTGGCGGCGTAGAAAACCGTGATCTTAAAGAGCAGATGCTCGATACCATGGATATCGAGCGCGAACGCGGCATCACCATCAAGGCACAGACCGTGCGCCTAATGTACAAGGCCGAAGACGGCGATACCTATCAGATCAACCTGATGGACACGCCCGGCCATGTCGATTTCACGTATGAGGTGTCGCGCTCGCTGGCGGCCTGTGAAGGCTCGCTGCTGATCGTCGATTCATCTCAGGGTGTAGAGGCGCAGACTCTGGCCAACACGTATCTGGCGCTCGATGCGGATCACGAAATTATCCCGGTGCTCAACAAGATCGATCTGCCCGCGGCGGAGCCTGAAAAGGTGCGCCAGGAGATCGAGGACGTCATTGGGCTCGACGCATCCGAAGCGATCAAGGTGTCGGCCAAAACCGGCGAGGGCATCAAAGATGTGCTCGAAGCGCTGGTAAAGCGCCTGCCGGCACCAACCGGTGACCGCGCTGCGCCGCTCAAGGCCTTGCTGGTCGACTCCTGGTACGATCCCTATCTCGGCGTGATCGTGCTGGTGCGTGTGCGTGACGGCGTGCTCAAAAAAGGCATGAAGATCCGCATGATGGGCACCGGCTCGACCCATCTGGTCGATGTCGCCGGCGTGTTCACGCCCAAACGCAAGGACGTTGCCGAGCTTGGTCCCGGCGAAGTCGGGTTCTTCACCGCCTCGATCAAGGCGGTGGCGGATGCCCAGGTCGGTGACACTATTACCGAGGAACGTAATCTCGCCACCGAGGCGCTGCCCGGCTTTAAGCCCAGCGTACCGGTGGTGTTCTGCGGCCTCTTCCCGATCGACGCGGCAGATTTTGAAGACCTACGCGACAGCATGGCCAAGCTGCGCCTGAATGACGGCAGCTTTCATTACGAACCTGAAAATTCGACGGCACTCGGTTTCGGTTTCCGCTGCGGGTTTCTCGGCCTGCTGCATCTCGAAATCGTGCAGGAACGGCTCAGCCGAGAATTCGATCTTGATCTGATCACGACGGCGCCGTCGGTGGTCTACCGCATTCATTTGAATGACGGGAAAGTGCTGGAGATGCACAATCCTGCCGACATGCCCGACGTCGTGCGCATCGCTTATATCGAGGAGCCGTGGATCGAAGCGACGATCCTGGTGCCCGATGATCATCTCGGCGCGATCCTGAAGCTGTGTGAGGACCGCCGTGGTATCCAGCAGAACCTCACCTATGCCGGTGGCCGAGCCATGCTGGTCTACAAGCTGCCGCTGAACGAGGTTGTGTTCGATTTCTACGACCGGTTGAAATCGGTCAGCCGCGGCTATGCCAGTTTCGACTACACCGTCACGGGCTACGAAGAAGGCGACCTGGTAAAGCTCGCTATTCTGGTTAATGCCGAACCGGTCGATGCGTTGTCGATGATTGTCCACCGTAGCCAGGCGGAACACCGAGGGCGGGCGATCTGCGGTCGGCTGAAAGAGCTGATTCCGCGCCAGTTGTTCAAGATTCCGATCCAGTCGGCGATCGGCGGCAAGATTATCGCGCGTGAAACCATTTCGGCCATGCGCAAAGACGTGACCGCGAAGTGCTATGGCGGCGATATCAGCCGCAAGCGCAAGCTTCTCGACAAGCAGAAGGAAGGCAAAAAGCGGATGCGCCAGTTTGGCGCCGTCGAAATCCCGCAATCGGCTTTTATTGAAGCCCTGAAGATCGGTGACGAATAAGCGGCCCGGTTGCAGCTCGCACCTGATGGTGCGTCTTGCTCGCTGTTTACCCTCCCCATATTGTCATCCCGGCCCCGTGCCGGGATCTAGCCGTCGTGTCGGCGGGGCAGGACTGTGAAGTCTGGACCCTGGCACGAGGCCTGAGTGACATCCGAGGTGAATAAAAATTGTCGTGAGGGCTGTCGGTGAACGCGCGGTAGCGGGTTGTTTTTAGCGCCGCAGCCCCGTCGGACGGCCGCGGTGCCGGCAGAGCCAGGCCAGTGCGACGCCCGGCAGGCCGAAGACCAGCCAGGCTGGAGCGGTCAGAATGGTCTGGATGATGCCTTCCCAGAGCCATGCCCAGACATAGCGCTGAATGACCGCCTGGCTGACGTTGAGCGACGCCGTGCCCATTGCCTGATCGAGGCGGAACCATATTTCGCCCAGCGCGATTAGGCGATAGCCCTCGCCTTCCAGCGCGTTCAGCGCCTCGTGACCGAACAGGACAAGCGCGAATACCAGGAGCACCCAGCCGATTATGCGTCCGGTTTTCATCCGATCTTCATAGCGTGTTTTTCCAGCCCATTTGGCGCAGACTACCATAGCCCGGAAACGTCTGGAAACCGCCCCTTTCGCACTTGCATCCTTGGGGTCACTTCGTCATTATCCGCCGCCGTGGACGGGTGGCCGAGTGGTTGAAGGCGCACGCTTGGAAAGCGTGTATGCGGGTAACCGTATCGTGGGTTCGAATCCCACTCCGTCCGCCATTTTTTCTCTCTAATGCATTAATTTTTAAAGATAGTGGGAATTCAGTTCTTAACTTACCCATGTCTTTACCCACGTCTGGCTGGTGCTTGAACGGGATTTTGCGACGATTCCCGGCGTCTGTGAAAATCGAGACCGGGGGAGTGTGCCAAGGGGCTGCGAGAATTCGAATTGCGGCGGAGCGGGTAGGTTGGAAAAGCAAATGACATTTATGGTCTCTTGAATTGCATCAAGGCAGTATTTCATTCCGCTCAAACGGTCCCAAATATTATGTTATGCGCACGCTCTATGTCAGTGGGCACCGGGAGATTACGGCTTCGCTCGGCGGACCAGAATAAAATCCCCGCCGTCATGCCCTGTTTTTCGGATATCGGAATAACTGGGTGTTTGGTCTGAATTCAGGACCACCGGCCGTTTGATCTGGTCGAATAATTCACGCCCTTCGATGACGCCCGTGTTCCGGGTCAAAGCCTTGATAAATGCGCTAACGAAGACGGAATGATTGTCATCACCTCCGCTATCCGGCACCGGCTCCAATCCGCCGGAAACCAATGCGACCCTGGATCGTTTCCCCAATATTCGTTTAATCCAAGCGTGTTTTTACTTGGCGGTGCGCGGTTGGGCTGCACCTGTCCGCACCAGGGTTCCCGAATAGCAGGAATCGGCCACCACCAATGCATGTTTGGCGCGGATAGCCCGCAGCATCACCGTGATATCACCGACCGATATCCAGTTCGTCGGAATGCCCTCTTCCGCATCCACCGGCAGCCAGTAACCCTGCTCGCCGATTTCATCAAGCAAACCCGTGACCGGCATAGTAGATCAGCAGATTGTCATCGAACTTCAGCGTCGCCCGCAGCTTGCTAAGGGCGAGAAGCATTTCTGCGCGCGTGGCATCGATCAGCAGATTAACCTTAAACCCATAAGCTCTCCGCAGAACTTCCGCCACCGCCGTCGGGTCGTTAACAGCGGTTTTGAGCTTGCTCAAGTGTCGGTAATTATTGTTTCCGATCACCAGGGCGTGATAATTGCCAAAACGGATATCGTCGTACGAAACATTCCGGCTGAGCTTTTTGAATGCGTCAACACGAATGTGAGCCGGGACCGCGCGGGGCAGGATGCGGGCGGCCGCACCGACGCCCGCCACCATCTTCTCGACCTGCGCATATTGTTCGGTCAGTGCATGCTTTTCCAGGGCCGCCACCGCCCGGTTGCGGAGCGAGGTCAGAAGAACGGGATCCTTCGAGTCCAGACCACCTTGCAACTCTTTTGCAAGCGGTATCATGGCAACAGTCAGGCCCGGGTTGATATTTAAATTCCGGATAATCTGGCGTTTCAGGAATGCGATATATGACTTAAGGTCTTCGTGTCTCTCTTACCACTGTGGCAGCCTTTTCGCTGCCTATTCGTGTCTCTTCAGCCAACTTCGTCCGACGCTTCACCTCAACCTCACGCAGCAGCTTCAGTATGTCCTCGTCCGAATGGCGTTTCCGGGCCATATCCAATCCCTTTTCTGTACCAAAATAGTGGCCCAGCTTTAGGGGGAAGGACACGTGTTCAGGCATCTTCGATCTCTGGCCCGGTTGACCGGTTTTAGCGATTGCGGCACCGTCCAGTTTCGAGATTGGATTACACCTTTCGAATAACAATCAGGGACTGAATAATGGCGAGAATTCTTTCGGGGAAAACTGCGCTCGTGACGGGCGCCAGCGCCGGCATAGGCAGGGCGACGGTTGCAACGCTGGTTCAGCATGGAGCAAACGTGATCGCGACGGGACGACGTCAGGACGCCCTTGAAGCGCTGGTGGCGGAGCATGGTACCGGGCGAATAACCGCGATCGCCGGAGATCTTAACGATGGCGTTTTCGTCGCTGATCTTGTTTTAGCCTCGGCTGACGTCGATATTCTTGTCAGTAACGCCGGCGTTTTGAAATATGCCCCGATCCTCGATCTGACCTATAACGATATGGAAGACATGGTCAGGACCAACGTACTCGGGTCTTTCAGAATAACCCATGAGATTGCGAAAGCCATGGTCGAACGCGGCCGCGGGCACATCGTCGTGATGACGTCGACCGCAGCGCGTGAAGTCTATCCGCTCGGATCGATCTATTGCGCAACCAAGCATGCCCTATCGGCATTCGCGCGCGCGCTTCGGATAGAATTACAAGCCAAAGGTATTGAGGTCACTGAAATCGCTCCGGGCATGGTTGATACCGACATCCGCAACAACAGCGATCATCCCGCCGTCCTCGCTGCGGTCAGCGCACGCAAGTTCGAGCCCCTGACGCCAGAGGAGGTCGCGGAAGCTGTCGGCTTTGCACTGCTCTCTAGTAAAAATTGCGCAAATGACCTCATCGAATTGCGCCCGCGCGGCGCGGCTGCCTGAAACAGGAACAGATAGAAGAATGACTGATCAGTATACGCAACCGGCGCAGAAATTCACCTACAGCCACCTTGAGGAAAATTCATTCGAAGCCGGGCTGCGCACCTATGCCGAATACCGCGACCTCGGCATGGTCGAGGCGACCAACGGCATGGTTCGGGCCCACGTGATAAAGCTCGTCCCGCCTTTCATCCCGGAAGAAGTCTCAAAGCGCCATACGCATGACGTTCAGTTCCAGTTACTCTATTGCCTGAAGGGCTGGATGAAGGGCGAATATGACGGTGAAGAAATAATAATGCGTGAGGGGTCGAGCTGGTTGCAGCCGCCCAATATCAAACACACCGTGCTCGGATATTCCGACGACTGCGAGTTGCTGGAAATCATCATGCCGGCCGATTTCGACACCGAAGAGCTCTAGTCAGTTATGGACCTTCACCTTGGCGGAAAGCGGGCACTGGTTACCGGCGCTAGCAAGGGGATCGGCAAGGCCATCGCAATATCTCTCGCGTCCGAAGGCTGCGCGGTCGACATCGCGTCGCGGGACCGGGATGCGCTTGACCGGGTCGCGGCCGAAATTGTAGCTGATGTGCCGGGAGCCGACATCCGCGTTCATGTCGCTGATTTGTCGTCATCGGCAGACCAGGAGGCATTGTTTAAGGCGTGCAGGGACGTTGACGTCCTGATCAACAATGCCGGCGCCGCCGCAAGCGGCAGCCTTGTTGAAACCGATGAAACCGGCTGGCGCAATTCGTGGGACCTGAAGGTATTCGGATACATCAACCTGTCACGGGCTTTTTGCCAGGTCATGAAGGATCGGGCTGACGGCGTCATCGTCAACATCATCGGCTATGCCGGGGAACGGCTGAATTCCCGCTATATCATCGGGACGACGGGCAACGCGGCCCTGATGGCTTTCACGCAGTCGGCCGGTAGCGAATCCCCCGATTTCGGTGTCCGGATTGTCGGCGTGAATCCGGGCTTCACTAGGACCGACAGGGCTGAAGACCAGCTAAAAACATTCAGCGAACAACAATACGGTACCCCGGATCGCTGGCAGGATGTCGAACGCGAAATGAACCTACCTTTCGGGCGCATGGCGCTCGTCGAAGAAGTTGCCGACATGGTGACGTTTCTTGCTTCGTCCCGGGCATCCTATATGAGCGGATCGATCATCACGATCGACGGCGGCGGCGCCCATCGCAACTACTGACTGAGCGGGTAAGGCGAGGCGCGCCCAATCCAGAAATTGTGGTACCTCCGTGGTACCTATCAAAAATAAGGGGTTAGCGAAAAACCGCTAACCCCTTTGTCCTTCCCCCCTAAAGCTGGGCTACTATTTTGATACAGGAAAGGGATTGGATGTGGCTCGGAAACGCCATTCGGACGAGGACATACTGAAGCTGCTGCGGGAGATTGAGGTGAAGCTAGCGAACGGCAGTGACGTGCACAGTCGGCGTGTCGCGGAGTGGGTATCAGCGACGCGACGTATTACAACTGGCGCAAGCGGTTCGGCGGGATGGGTCGGTCTCAGTTGTCGGAGATGCGTAGCCTTGAAAAAGAGAACACGCGATTAAAGAAGATTATCGCGAAACTCGAACTCGACAAGCTGATCCCCAAGGAAAGTATGACTTACCAAAAGCCTGGGGCCTGACGACAGGGGAGCTCCGTCAGGCCGTTATCCAAACGCGCCAGAAGCTTGCGACGTCGGAGAGGCGAACCTGCCAAGTTATTGGTCTTGCGCGAAGCTCCCTGCAATACTTGAAAAGCGCCCGATACCGGGCAGACATGGAGAAAGTCGCCGTAGGAGAAACGCTACGACCACAAAACTATATTACGTCGGACGGTCGGGAAAAAATTGCCGCCGACCCCCGCATATGAATTATGAGGTGCAAACGGCATTGTCAAAGCCACTCCGGTTGATACCGGGGAGGGAGCCCGCAGGCGATCATAAAAATGGCCATAATTTTGGTCTGACAATGCCCCGTAATTTGGCTGGATGCAGATTGCGGTTTGTGCGAACGTTTTACGACACTAATTTTAGATGTCTGAAAGCGGAGCCACCATGACCCCAGACAACTATCATTCACATGATCATTCACACGGCTCGGAATTATCGGATATGCAGGTCCGCGTCCGATCCCTTGAAACCGTCCTCTCGGAGAAAGGGTATATAGATTCCACGGCATTGGATGCCATTGTCGAGGCCTATGAAACCCGCATCGGGCCGCATAACGGCGCGCGTGTGGTCGCGCGGGCATGGAACGATCCCCAATTTAGAAAAGACCTCCTCGAGGATGCGACCAAAGCGGTCAATGCTATGGGCAATGTCAGCCCCGTCGGCAGCCACCTGATCGCCATCGAGAACACGGCGGAACAACACAATATGGTCGTTTGCACGCTGTGCTCTTGCTACCCGTGGGAGGTGCTGGGACTGCCCCCGACCTGGTACAAATCGGCGCCCTACCGCGCACGTGCGGTGATCGAGCCGCGGAATGTCCTTTCTGAATTCGGCGTAAGCCTGCCCGAGGAGACGGAAATCCGGGTGTGGGATTCGACCGCCGAAACGCGGTTCATGGTGGTACCGATGCGGCCTGCCGGGACCGAAGGCTGGAGCGAGGAACAACTCGCGGCGCTTGTTACACGGAACAGTATGGTGGGTACCGGGTTGGCGGCGAAACAAGAGAACGCCGCATGACTAACTCCATTCACGACATGGGCGGCATGCACGGGTTCGGCCCGGTCGAAGAAGAGGAGAACGAGCCGGTTTTCCACACGAAATGGGAGAGCCGTGTCTATGCGATGAACCGGGCGATGGGGCCACTGCGGCTGTGGACCATCGACCAGGGGCGTGCCGCGCAGGAGACTCTGCCGCCGTCTGTCTATGTCAGCGCCAGCTATTACCAGCGCTGGCTGCTCGGGCTCGAGCGACGCATCCTCGAGCGCGGGATCGCCGGGGCGGACGAGTTCGCTGCCGGTAAGTCGCTGCGGAGCGGCGAGCGGCCCGACCGGATTTTTACACCGGCGGACGCGGCCGTGCTGAACCGTGGCAGTTTTGAGCGTGATGCGGCGGCGCCTCCCCTCTTTAAAGCCGGTGACCGGGTGCGGACACGCAACTTCAACCCCGAGACCCATACCCGCTTGCCGCGCTATGCGCGCGACAAGATCGGCGCGGTCGAAGCCGTGCGCGGCTATCACGTTTATCCCGACTCGGTCGCCAATGACGGTGGTGAGGATCCGCAATGGCTCTACACGGTGGTGTTTCCCGGCACGACACTGTGGGGCGAAGACAGCGACCCGTCGCTGACGGTCTCTATAGAAGCGTTCGAGCCCTACCTATTACCTGCATGAGCGAGACCGGGACAGACATCGCGCGTCAGGCGCTGGACGCTGTGTCGGGCATCCCGCGCGACGACGAGGGACCGGTGTTCCGCGCGCCGTGGGAAGCGCAGGCATTCGCCATGACGCTCAGATTGTATCAGCAGGGGCTGTTCACCTGGCCGGAATGGGCCGCCACGCTGACTGCGGAGATCAAACGTGCGCAGGCGGCGGGCGATCCCGATACCGGGGATACCTATTATCAACACTGGCTCGCGGCGCTGGAACGCATCGTTTCGGAAAAGGGCGTGACCGACGATGCCACGCTAGGCCGGTATCAGGATGCGTGGCGCCGGGCCGCGGACCGAACGCCCCATGGCGAATCTATCCTGCTCGATCCAGCGGATATCGAAGGCTGACCCCCGGAACGTTTCACCGATCTATAACAACTGAAAGGGTGCATTGATCCGCAGGTTCAGGACTGCACGTCCAGGACTGGGGCTGATACCGCCCTTCCGACGCCAGCAGAAAAACACGGTCGATGCGGGCGCGGTAATTTTCCATGGCGATCGTCGCGGCCAGCCCGACCATCTGCTCTTCGCTGAAATGGTTTTGCATGTCGGCGAATAACGCGTCGGAAACCGCCGCGGGTGTAAAACTCATCGCCTCGGTCAATTCAAGGGCTGCCCGTTCCGCCGGATCGAACAAGGGGCTGTTACGCCAATCCGATACGACGGCAATTTTTTCGTCTGAACTTCCTGCAGCGCTGCTCCCGGCAGCGTTAGAGTCAATTCAGAATAGACAGGTAACGATCTGCGCCTCCCGGAAGCAAACCAGATGGCGCAGTTCTGCCGACAGTGTATTGCTCTCGGAGGGGCAGCGCTCAGGGCACGGCCAGCTTTGAGAATGCTGGCACCGGGCCTGAATGCCGGCGCAACCTATCCCAGCCCTGCAATCAGGGCGACGAAGGTTTCGATCGTCAGATAGCTGAAGTAACGTTCTTTCAGGTGGCGTGTAAGCTCGCCATCCGGCACCCGGATAATCAGCGAATTCACCCGAATGGAGAGCAGGGAAACAATCAG
>MEHZ011613227.1_pt1 | contig 12127 bp, 9 predicted proteins | sample 897221 | NCBI WGS metagenome assembly MEHZ01 (sample SAMN05514161, study PRJNA337945) | marine metagenome | isolation source: marine surface water | place: Arctic Ocean | collected 2007-12-13 | reverse complement strand
TAAAAATTTGTAGCGCGAGCGACACCGTGCCTTGATTTGAAATCAAAATGACGCTCATGATAGCGAGCTGAATTTTATTGAATGGCAGATAAGCTAGTAGTCCTCGACGGGGCTTTGGCTGGGCCGATCTAGCTCAAAGCGTTCTTTTCCGATAACTTCGCTAGTCAATTGGGTCATTTCTTCGTTGAGATCCTTCCATTTTGATTCCGTGAAATCTGGTGGGCGACATAGGTTAGAGCGTTGATTTTCGATGCGAAGAAGTGAATCCGAATCCTCAGCAATCTGAAGACTATTTAGAACCTCTGGGAGATTGGCCATGTTGTGACAAATTAGGGCAATGTCAGCTCCGGCTTCGAGGGCCAATTTGATGTCATTACCTCGTCCGTAATGATTTACGATGGCTCCCATGTCGAGGTCGTCGGTGAGGATGAGTCCGTTATAACCAATTTGATCTCGAAGCAGTCCTGTGAGGATGGTTCGGCTCAGTGAAGCTGGCATTTCTGGATCTATTTTGGGAAAGTGGAGGTGGCATGCCATGATCGCGTCTAATTCTGGCATGAGCGCGGTGTATGGAAGAAGATCTGCTTTTAATAAATCTTCTTTGCTCGCATCAGCTACGGGGAGGTCATGATGGGGGTCGCTTTGAGCAAGCCCGTTGGTTGGAAAGTGTTTGCCACAGGAGAGGATGGACTGGCTGCCAGGAAATTGTTTTTTGGGTTGATCGCTTGAGGGGCGCCGTTGAAGGGAGGGGAAAGGGAGTTCCTACTTCACCCAATCCGGGATCTTGCCGTCGCCGGTCGCTTCGCCCGCGACCACCCACGCGAGATTGAAACGCAGGACCTTGGCGCCGTTGGCCTCAGGCATAAAGTAGATCCAGCCCTCGCTCGGGGTGCCCGGGCGACCTGCGTTCATTGATGAGTAACCGCTCGGTCCCGGGTTGGCCAGGCGCTTAACCGGCCACGTTTTCCCGCCGTCAAAACTTGCCCACACGGTGCCGTTCTCACGCCGCGCATTCGGGGTTTCGATGTTGCTAAAAAGGAGGATGTCCTTGCCGGCGACCGGCAGGCGCGTCAGGCCTCCCATACAGCCGTAGGAGCGGTTCTGCTGGCCGTCGGGCAGGACCTCGACGATCCGGAAGTCGATCCAGGTGGCGCCGGAGTCCTTGCTGCGTGCCTCGCGGCGCTTGGTGAAGTTCGGGCGCTTGTCCCAGTGGACGCGCGAGTTGTAGTAGAGCGTCCCGTCGGAGAGTTCCACGATGCAGGCTTCGCCGGTGCCCATCTCGGGGAAAGGCTCGCTTGCCTGCCAGCTCTTGCCGCCGTCGTCGCTGAAGATCGCGTTGGTGTAGTGCTTCGGCCACTCCTCGCGGGCGTTTTTCTTGCCATACCAGCGCGATGGGCGCACTAGACGGCCCTTCTTCTCGCCGTGGCGCAGGGTGATGCCGTGATCGTTCATGTGCATCGACGGCACGTGCCCTTGACTGTCGGGTTTGATCTCGGTCTTCTGTGCCGTCCAGGTCTTGCCGTGATCCTTGCTGCGGTAAACGGTCAGCGGCGCTGGCGGATGGTGTTCTTCGATGAATGCCAGGATGTCGCCGCTGTTCTCATCGACGGTGACCCCGCCGCCCATGAATCCCTTGGCGATGCCAATCGGATCACCCCAAGTCGTGCCACCGTCTTCGCTGCGCCGTACGCTTACCCCGTTCTGCGCGAACACTGCTAGGACGGTTCCATCGGTCGCGACCGCGACGTTGGGGAAGCGGCTTCCTTCAAACACTTGCTGGCTCTCGATCTTAGGAGCGCCGAGGAAGGGCTTCAGTCCGCCTTCGAATTTGTTCTCTGCCATCAGCGATAGCGGTAGGGCGACTAAGAGGGTGCTAAAAAAAAGTTTCATCTAAACTTGGTAGAGAAATGGTAATCGCGATGCAAGCGATTGATTTCGTGCTATTGTCTATTCTGTCCAAACTTCTCGAGAAAGTGAATGAGATTAGCGAGATCCTGATGGGTCATGGCCGCTTCGAGGCCGTCGGGCATGAGGGAGCGTCCAGTGCTTTTGAATTCCTTGAGGGACTTGCGTGGGATTTGTCGGTCGGTGCCATCGAGAAGGCGAAGGGTCAGGTGGTTGGCGTTTTCCGAGAGCACACGGCCGAAGAGCGAAGTGCCGTTTCCTAGAGTGACGGTGTAACCGGTATAGGAGGGGTCGACCGATTGGTTGGGACTAAGAATGGAACTAAAAAGTCCTTCCTTGGTTCGATCGGTGATGGATCGGAGATCGGGTCCGTTCATGGGAAGCTCTCCCGGGGGGAGGTGGCAGACGGCGCACAATTTTGCGAAGATCTTTTCGCCACTCCCGCTATTTCCTTTTAGTTTTAAGGCGCTACGGAATGGTTTGATCTGCTCGAGTCGTTCGGAGGCGGTGCCAGTTTCCAAAACACGTGCGGCGGTCTTTCGAATCGCGAGATCAGCATGGGTGAGTAAGAGCTGTCGTCTTGAGGCATCAAGATCACCGGGCGTGATCTCACCCTTTTCGAGGGCGATCAGGCAGTCCTTTGTCCATTGTGGTCGTTGCAGCAAAGTGTCGAGGACCAGGGTGCGTTCCTTGGGGAGGTAGCCGGACCAACCTTGAAGAAGAATCGCGGGGAGATCGGCTGATTTTTCGCGGGCTAGGGTTTCGATTATTGCGATTTTGAGCGGGCCAGGGGTTTGGGGAGAGAGCAGCTTTGTGAGCAGAGCCTGATCGGAGATGAGGTGCTTTGGTTCCCTGCCAAGAAGTCCGGCGGCGGCACTTCGGAGATCAATTGGGGCATCGAGATCGCTGATCATTCTTCGGGCTTCTTGAATGACTTCGCTCATTCTTTTGGAGGCCTTTGGTTTGAGATCCAACCATAGGCCGAGCCCTTTCAGTTGGGCGGGTGTGAAGCTATCCCTACCAGGTGTTGCCAGGAGGGAGACTAAGGCTTCCAGTGAGCTTTGTTTGCCGCCAAGCTTGAGGAGTTCTTTAATGAGCTCACCTTTCTCCAGGGCCGCCTTGGCAAGGTGATCGAAGTGCAGGTGAGCCGAGCTGAATACGGCAGCCCGAATGAACGGATCATCATAATCTTCCACCGCGAGCTGGGCCAAGGCGCGTCCGGCCTGCGGACTTGCCGATGTGCCCAAGGAGCAGGCGGCCTGAAGACGCACGACGGCGTCTTGATCGCTGGTGAGCGTGATGGCTTTGGTGAGAAGATTTGGCTGGCTCTCCCATCGCGCTTCGGCGAGGCGAAGGGCGTGGCGTCTGATTTGGGGGTGGGGGTCGAGGAGTGCTGATTCAAGAAGCTTTGGCGTGAGGCGATCAATGCCATCGAGAACACAAAGAGCATGGAGACGTGCTTTGGGTGAATCGTGATCCCCGGCCATTTCCGACAAGGAGTCGGTGACGAAGACCGCCTTCTTTTCCACAAGGAGCCGGTGCGCGAGATCGCGGACGATGCCGTTGGGGGTGGCGAGTTGCTTTACCAGTTGTTCGGAGGTGGCTTTGTCGAGACGGGGGAAGGGCCGTGGTGCGCGCTTCTTCGGAACAACACGATAGATGCGGCCTTGTTGGGAACCCAACCTTTCGTGGGGCTGCATTTCGGACCGGCCGGCATCTGGAAGCCAGTCGGGGTGTTCGATCATATAGCGATACATGTCGACCACCCACAGAGTGCCATCGGGTCCGGTGCGTGCCATGACGGGGCGCGACCAGCGATCTTCCGAGGCGAAGAAATCGAGTGCAGTCTCTGCTTCCGCCCGCTCTGCGGTAAAGCTGCAACCCTCTTTTTTTACGATCATATGCTGGACGAGATTGTGAAATGGTTCGCAGATGAAGGCATGTGTTTTGTCGTCCTCAAAGAGGACGCGATCACGATAGATCATGGGAGAACAAGCACTCGTGAAGCGGCCGGCTTGGTTGAAGCTATGGAATCTCTTTTGGGGAGAGGTGGCTTGGTAGACACGCGGATTTTGAGGCCGGAGTTGGCGTCGGGGATCGGGCGCTGCGAAGTCGGGGTTACGACTGAGGTAGCGATGCTCTAGAACGTAGTGCCATAGAGGAAAGCTGTTTTGCACCCCGAACCAATTCCCCCAGTCATCGCGGGTGCGGCCGAATTGGGAGGGACCGGAGAGCGGCTCCATCAGGCCTTCATCGGGTCGAATGCGAAAGTCGAGGCTGCCGAGTTCGACCGTTTTCTTGAATCGCGGAGAACTAATTTTGAGGCCCGAGGCATAGCTGGAATGATGACTGCCGTTGGCTCCGTGGACCCAATTATCGAGCCCCCACCTCAAGCCGTTGACGCGGAGTTGTTGGTTGCCCTGTTTGAACCCGGTGAAGAGGACTTCACGGAAGTTGGCCCTGCCATCGCCATCGGTATCTTCGGCATAAATGATGTCGGGAGCGGCCGCTATCATAACTCCTTTCCGCCAGCTCATGATCCCGGTCGGGAAATTAACCTCTTCAAGGAAGAGGGTGGATTTGTCATAGACTCCGTCACCATCGAGGTCCTCAAGAAAGCGAACGCGACCACCGGGTTTGCCATCGACTCCGGAAGGATAGTCCGCCATTTCCGCGACCCAGAGTTTGCCATCGGGAGCCCAGTCGATTGCGACCGGATCTTGCACCAGTGGTTCGGCTGCCACCAATTGAACCTCGTAGCCTTCCGGCACATGAATGGACTTGAGTCCGGCCTTCGGAGAGAGAGGACCGCGATCGGCTGGGGTCTTCTTTTTTCTGGGCGGTATCAGTTTGACGGTTTGATAGAAGGAGGAAATTTCCTCTGGACTCAGGATGCGATCATAGAGGGCGATGTGGTCAAGCTGACCTTGCAGGTTGGCAAAATTCTCGCTGCGGCCTCCAAAAAAAAACTGTGGGTGTTGATCGGGATACGTGCGGGGTAGCTTGCCATCGATCTCGGGCTTGGGGCTGCCATTGAGATGCACCCGGACTCGTCCGCCTTCACGAATCATGACGACGTGATGCCAACTCTCCGGCTCCAATTGCGTTCTGCCCTCGAGCAAATTTCCACTTTGATTGCCATTGTAAACGATGAGGCGTCCGGCCGCCGCGTGAGTTCCGCCGATGCCGAGGTGATCGCCTTCGGCATCCTTCATCCCGTCGACACCTCGTGAAAAGAGGTAGGCCGTGACGGGGCGGCTATGGTTTGGAAGAGTGTTTTGAATCCAAAATCCGACGCTGTAGGTGTCGCCAATCTTAGGAACGTCGGTGCGCATGCGGCCGCCATTAAAAGTGTTTCCATGCGGCTTTTGCGTGGCGGGAACGGCGTCATTTTCAAACGATCCATGATGTTTTCGCAGGCCTTGATCTTTTGCGGAATCTTGCAAGGGCCAGTGGGCGACAGGTTTGGAAGCAATGAGGGCTTTTTGATAACCAGTCATGGCGCCCCGTTCGAATTTTGGTCGCGGTGGTGCGGGCTTCGGTGGGGGCGTCATTCCGGAGGCAGTGTAGTGGCGCTGGGCATCTTTTCCGGTGAGAGCCTTGCCAAACCATGAGACTTCATCAAGGCGACCTTCGAAGGGGAGGTCGCCACCGAAGCGCCATTCGTTGGATGGTTTTTTGGGAAGGGCGGTGGAGATTTCGGCTTTCGGATTACCATCGAGATAGAGGTTGATGGTGTCGCCATCGCTTGAAACCATGACGTGATGCCAGGTGCGGAGAGCGAGTTTTGTAGAGCTTTTGAAGATTTGATCTCCGCTCTGGATGATCAGGGCACCAGCTGCGGCAGAGTCGGCTTTCCCTCCAATGCGGAGGCGAAGCGATGCTCCGTTTTTGACAAGGTCACCCGTGTTGTTTCGGAGAGAATTACTCATGCCATTCCACAACCAAAAAGAGAGGCTGCGCGCTTCGGGAACGGTGGCCGAAACGGTGCCACCCACGAGTTGAAGGGAACTGTTCACCGCCTTCCCTGAGAAGGATTCGTTCGCGGGACCGGGCAGGTGGTAGGCGACTATACCATCGATTATCCCGCTGTGATTATGGCCAGAAATATCAGCAAGTTCACCTCCTTGGAACTCCTCACACTGCCAATAGGCGAGGGGCTTGTCTGCGAGGATGGTTTTGGCGTAGGTGCTTTCGTGGACGGCCAGAGGTTTGCGTGGCCTGCCCGAGAGTTTCTCCAGCGAGGTGAGAACCGCTTCGACAATTTTGGGTTCTGCTTCGACTTCGAGCCCTGCGGTACGGGCGGGCCAGGTGGTGTAGCCGCCAAGTGCGTGTTGCTCGGGAGGAGGAATGTATCCGGCGGCTCCGTTTGCTAACTCAATGTTGAAGGTGGATGAGAACGGGCTTTGTGCTTTGAGTTTTAATCCGGTGATGGAATAGACCTCGTTGGGGGTTGCTGTGATGGCGAGATCACCGATACGTATCGTTTGGAGCACCAACTTTTCACTTGGGTTTTCGTGAATGAATCGCGCTTGTTCGGCATAGACTTCCGGGCGGTTTTTAGGCCGCCGTCCTTTCATTGGAGTGAGAAGTTCATCAGCCCAAGCCAGCCGTTTTTCGTCGGGCAGGCGGCGTTGCAGAGTTAGGATCTCCTGGTCCATATCGAGCGACGGAGCTTGGTGATAGGTGGTCTCTTTGAGCGCTTTTACTGAGAGTTCGACGAGTTCGTTGGTGTAGCGCGAGAGGTCATCTGATTTCTTTTCCCCGCTATAATCGACGCGATAGAGGTCGCCGCTCGTGCCCTGGGTCATGGCGCAAATCGGACTCTTTCCATCGACGGTCAATTGCTTTGCCAAATGGTCTGCGAAGAGACCAAAGTAGTCGGCTGGGCCGCCACCCCCGTGGTAGTGCATGGAGAAATTGGCGAGCACGGCGAGGGGACTTCCGTCAAGGGCTTGGATTGAGAGAAGCGAAAGTTCGTCATCTACCGGGCCGGACGGTCCGATGTATTTGGGGTTTCGATAACCGGGGTGCATCATAGCGCGCACGGACTGTTCTCCGAAGGGATCGGTCAGCATCTCATCGGGTCGAGTGATCCACCGGCGGCAGTTGGTGTAGCCGGAAGCCTTGATCTGCTCCCAGCCGATCTTGGCTGGTTCCATTTTTTGGTGTGCCTTTGCGATGCCCTCTGCGATTTTTGAGGGGAGGAATTTCGTGTATGCGGGGTCCTTCATCGTTCCGAGGCAATAGTCCATCGTGCTGGGCGCGCTGTGGGTGTGGGTTGCGGTAATCAGGATACGCTCGAGCGGGATGCCGGTGGCTTTGGAGGCGAGAGCCTTCGCCTGATCGCACACGTCACGCGGAATCATGCAACTGTCCACCACCGCGATGGCGATGGTCACGTCGCCCCTTTCCAGAACAAAACAGCGAGCCTTGAGATCCCCGGGGTTCATTTTGCCGCGCCGACGTTCCAAAAATCCACCGCTGATGAGGAGCGAGTCGAAGGGAGGCGTGACATCCTGAACGAACGCACCTGCTTTGAGCTGGGGCTTGATGTTTGGGGTGTCCTCTGCGGTCAGATTGAGCCAGAGAGCCAGCAGGCAGCAAAGAACTGTCCCGAGAAGAGCGTGGCGTCGGAAGAGGGAGGTTTTTCGGCGGTTGCTTATCATGGAGTGAGTCGTGATTGGTCTTCAAGTGATCCCATTCCGAAGAAGGACGCGGGGCAGAATATCGTTTATAAGATCACTTTGAAGTGTCAGCCGGGGCACTCCGGCTCGTCGATCTCAAATTCTGCTATCTCGACTAGATCGTTCTTGAATGACCAACTTGCGCACTTCGGAGTTGAAATCGGCTAGGCAATAAGACCGGGCATTCTTAAACCACGCCACCGCCTCGAAGACCTCCTGTCCGGTAGACTCTGGGACAGCTAGGAATTTGCTTTTAGCGGGAGGGCTTTGAGGCTGTTTTTGGACCGGAGCAAAGGGGGGTTATCTCGTTGGCCTCTAGAAGGGCTTCGATTTCGGTATTAAGAGGAAGAGACTTCACGACTTTCCCCGTTTGGCCTGAATTCGTCAGGGACGATGATCTTGATTTGCGATTCGGATTTATTGCCGCTGAGTGCTCCGTTCTAAGTCTCAGGATCATTCTCAAAATCGTAGTGGAATTTGCCGAGAATTTCTGCGTCATTACCGAGGGCCGGAAGCGTCTTGCGGGCGGACCTTATCTCATCGTCACGACCGGTGACGAGGACGTGAACACGCTGGTCCGCGGAGGCAATATTGAGGCCGAGGCGGAAGGCAGGGAAATCAGGGAAATCAGGGATGGCAGCTTCTATCGCTTTGCCTTTGGTCTGATATTTCCCGGCGATTTCTTCGAGTGATTCGACAAGTCCACCACCAATCGGAGGAGGTCCAGCAGGACGTTCTTGCTGAGTAATACTGGGCCCCTTAAGACGACGAACGATGAGGCGACAAGTGAGAGGAGCTTCTTCATGATCAAGATGAGCAGGAGAGGTCTGTTTTGAGCAAATCTACCTTAAAATAAAAAAAAACGTCTTTGGGGCTGGATTCCAATTTTTTTTTAAATTAAAATGAAAAACATCCATCTTAACAAATACTACTAATGATCAAATTTTCCCTTCTTTCTCTAGTGGCGATCATTCCCACGACAACATCTGCTGCTCTTGTAACAACCTGGACAGCTTCGCAAAATGCCGCTGATCTGGGTGATGCCGGCGCCGCTACCGTCCAGCTTTTCCCCAGTCCAGTCGTCAATATCGGGGAAGATCAAGTGCAATACACTTCCTCTTCAACTAATACGGACTTTACGGATGTCGTGGAGCTCACCACAACCCAGCAGGAACAGCTCGCAGGAGCCGGCCTCTCTATTACTCAGGGATTGAATAATGTTCGTGGTGCCACCCGTAAGTTGACTGGCCCTACTTTCCAAACCTTTGGCGGTGGGAACGCAGGTAATACGACAATCGACTTCTTTATTAGCCCAGACAAGCTCGATGATGTCTCCCAGCTAATTTTTGAAACCGGTGGGAATGGTGCCGGAAGTAGCTTAAACATGAACGGTAGCATCATGACCTTCGCGGCTGCCCAGAATGCTGCCACTGCCGTGAAAACAACCGTGGATCTGAACTCGATTTATGCGGGCACCCCTAATACGGATGATATGCTTCACGTTCGGCTCGGAATCGATATGGCGAATGATACGATCAGCCTATCTGCAGCAAATCTCGCGACTGGCCTGAGCACCAATAATTCTATTGCCTTTACCGGCACCATCTGGGCCGGCGCTGATAATACCGGCTTTTTTAATGTCCAAGGGTCAACTGGAGGATCTGCCGGCGGGAACGTGCCTGCCTCCTATGCAAATTTCGATGGTCAACTGGGAGCAGTTTCACGCTACAACACAGTTCTCGCTCCGATTCCCGAGCCTTCTTCAGTCGTGTTGCTCGGTCTCGCAGCCTGCGGATTTCTTCGCCGCCGACGTTAGATCACTTTTTCTTCAAAGCCCTTCCTTGAAGAATTTCTTCAAGGAAGGGCTTTTTTGTGGATTACTAGCATCGATTCATCGGCGGTTTCAGAATTCTAGCGCATAAATTTTAGAGGTAAAAAGGCGGGGGATTTTTCTAGGCTGGTTTTGCGAAAAGCTGACTAAAAGCAAAAAATACCGCCGCCTCTGTGCGGAAGATCGTAAAGTAATTTACAACATGAATAAAGCCGGGTTTGGCCAGGCTGCGATTGGAGAATTCATTGGCTTTTGGCAACCGACGGTGAGCAAGGAGCTGTCGCGAAATAAGGGCAAGAAAGGCTATCGATCCAAGCAGGCTCAAGATCTGGCGAGGGCGAGACAGAAGCTTAAAAAGACGCGGCCCAAAGTGATTACTGGAGAGGTCAGAGAGCAGGTCGAAGCCCGGCTGCTCTTAAAACACAGTCCTGATCAGATTAGTGAAAAAATGGCGTTGCAAAAGATGTTTGTGAGCCATGAGTCTATTTACCAGTATGTCCTGAGTGATCGCAAAACGAACTCTTAAGATTACAAAATCTTCTGAGGCGTCATAGTCAGTATTTCAACCTCCATAGCTCCCATCATGAAGAACCTAAAAGATAAAACACCTGATATTGAAGACCTATGGGAGGAGGACTTGCGCAGTCGCTACCCTGAAAATGGAGATAAAGGAGAAGAGGATTTTCGCGATTATACAGATCCGGCAAGAGATACGGTGCGGGAGTTTTACCGCATGAACCATCTCTATCAGAACTATGACTTCGTGCTTCAAAAAAAAGCGGAATATACGAAGCTCGAAAAACGGAAGATGGGTTTGTGGGAAGCTGTTGAATTTTTAAACACCCTCGTCGATGATTCCGATCCTGATACCGATTTGGACCAAACTCAGCACTTATTACAGACATCAGAAGCGATCCGTGCTGACGGCCATCCCGATTGGTTTATCCTTACCGGATTTTTACATGACCTCGGCAAAGTTCTCTGCCTCTTTGGGGAGCCTCAATGGGCGGTAGTGGGAGATACTTTTCCAGTAGGGTGTCAATTTTCCCAATCCATTGTTTACCCCGAATTCTTCAAGGAAAATTCCGATTTTCACGACCAAAATTTCAACACTAAATATGGGATTTATGAGCCGAATTGCGGTCTCGATAAGGTCCAGCTTTCATGGGGCCATGACGAGTATTTATACCACGTTCTCAAGGAATATTTACCTGAGCCTGCCTTGTATATGATTCGCTACCACTCATTTTATGCTCAACATAAAGAAGGAGCGTATGACCATTTGATGAATGAGCATGACCATAAACTCTTTGAATGGGTAAAGCGGTTTAATCCCTATGATCTCTATTCCAAGTCACCAACTCCTCCAAACGTGGCGGAATTGCGCCCTTTTTATGAGAACCTCGCTGCCAAGTATCTGCCCGACGCGATTGCATTTTAAGGGCAGAGAATAATACTTACAAGCGCGAGTAAATAGAACCAAGGAGTGACACAATCAAAATGTGACTGCGTGGTCTTGGCATCGGAAGCAATCCCGATCCCGGCGGCAATCCAGACTGGACCTCTGCAGGCTCGAGTAAAAGCTACGCCAAGCGTACGGCGGGGTATTTGATTTAGCCGTCTTTGCAGGCGAAGCGGGCGGTGAAGATATGTTGCCATTGACAATTATCGTGGTAAACTAAAAGGCTGGACGTAAATATTCATATCTCCGGTAAAAATAGAGTCGCTCACACCGTTATCCTCCTGCCTTATTTTTTATTTATCCTTGTCTCAATGAAAACCAAATTCGCTATCGCCCTTGCCATCGGAGGAACTCTTCTTTTCACCGTGCTTTCTTCCTGTACCGGTCCTCTGGGACGGGCCGGATATGAATCCGCGCCTTACAAGACAGTAAAAACTGATGGAGCTTTTGAGGTTCGAGACTCCCCCGAAATTGTCGTTGCGACCGCCACTATGAAAAACGGTAACAACAATCAAAATTCAGGATTCATGAGCTTGTTTCGATACATTTCTGGAAAAAACGAAGCCGAACAAAAGATCGCTATGACAACGCCGGTTTTTTCTAAGACAGCTGGTGATCTTCAGGAGATGAGTTTTGTGCTGCCCGAGGAGGTTGCTAAAGATGGAGCGCCGAAAGCGAACAACAACAATATCGCCGTTAGTAAACGACAAGCAGGACGTTTCGCGGTCTATCGATATAGTGGCCGCTGGACCGAAGCCCGGGACAAGAAAGCACGCCAAACACTCGTCAAATGGGCCAAAGATCAGGATCTCACGTTAACGTCGGTGATGGAGAAAGCCAGCTATGACCCCCCTTTCACTCCTCCCTTTATGCGACGCAACGAAATCTTGGTGCGTCTCGGTAAATAGTCCTCCGCTTCGCTCCGGTTCCCAGAGGCCGTGGAGGCGGAGAAAGAATTGATTCAGGGTCGCCCCACGGCCCTTCACCCCTGCGGGGCACGTCACCCGCTGCGCGGATTCCTGTCCAAAACGCCTACAGGCCTTCGGCGTTTTTCGATTTCCTCGCGCCGGAGGGGGCGCATGTCGCGGGATCGGCTTTTGGGCGGCGCGGGGATGAGGAGGATCTGGGCGGGCGGCGGTTTTTCGGGTGGAGGCTCAGGTTTGGCTGGCCGGACTATACGGTCGGGGATGGGGGAGGTTTGGCCGCGGGATTTGTTGGAGTAGCGGACGGTTTGTTGGCCCT
>MEHZ011543130.1_pt1 | contig 12137 bp, 8 predicted proteins | sample 897221 | NCBI WGS metagenome assembly MEHZ01 (sample SAMN05514161, study PRJNA337945) | marine metagenome | isolation source: marine surface water | place: Arctic Ocean | collected 2007-12-13 | reverse complement strand
AGAACAGGAAAGGAATAGTTCATTGCGAGTGCTAATAGTAAAAGTCTCTTCTCTTGGTGATGTGATTCATACGCTGCCTGCAGTTACTGATGCGCAGCGTGCCAGAAAAGATATTCAATTCGACTGGGTGATCGAGGAAAACTTCGCCGAAGTGCCGAGTTGGCATCCCGCCGTCGAAAACGTCATACCCGTGGCGTTAAGACGCTGGCGGCGAAACATTTTTAAAACCTACATGAATCACGAATTTCGTGCGTTCAAACGCGAATTGCAAGGAGTGCACTACGACCTTGTCATTGATGCTCAGGGACTTATTAAGAGTGGTTTTATTAGTCGGCTCTCGAAGGGTCTAACGATAGGACTCAGCAATCGGACCATACGTGAGCCAATGGCCACGCTGTTTTATAACAAAGTTTATTCTGTTCCATGGACAGAGCATGCCGTGGACAGGGTCCGGCAATTATTTTCTAGGGCGCTTCAATACGAATACGACCCGGATGAGATCGACTACGGTATCGATGTTAGTAGAATAGATGCATCGAGTAGCATTGGTGAGAAAGCGGGCAAGCAGGTAGTGTTTCTTCATGGTACTACGTGGAAGACAAAGCATTGGCCAGAAGACTATTGGCGTCATCTCGCACACATAAGTACTCAGGCGGGATACAAAGTTCTTGTGCCTTGGGGCACTCCAGAGGAAAAGCTACGCGCAGAGTCTATTGCTCAAGGCAATGAGCGAGTAGAGGTGCTTGGTAAGCAGACACTGTCCGGGCTCGCTAATTATATTCAACAATCCGATGGTGTAATCGCAGTGGATACTGGCTTAGGTCACTTAGCTGCTGCGCTGAATAAGCCAACAGTTTCTCTTTACGGACCAACGAATCCTGGGCTCTCGGGAACCTTTGGCAATAATCAATTACATCTTAACTCGAGCCTGAATTGTGCACCTTGCGTCAAGAAAGTTTGTACATACTCAGGCCCAGGAGTTACCGAGGAATACGCGGGAAGTTCATTCGCCGTTACTCCGCCCTGTTTCGCATCCCACGGACCGATTGAAGTCTGGCAGCAGTTCGAGAGTTTGTTGGGTAAATCTTAATCGATGAATAGTTAGCCAATGCAGCTGAGTTTTCTAATCTACTCCTACTTCCCGTTTGGCGGATTGCAGCGGGACTTTCTTCGTGTAGCGACTGAATGTATGTCGCGTGGGCATAGCATTACTGTCTACACATTGAGTTGGGATGGCAATATCCCTGACGGCATGAATGTTATCTTGGTGCCAGTCACAGCACGAAATCGTATCAAACGAAACGAGGCCTACACCGAATGGGTTCTAGCTGCATTGAAGCTGCGAGATACTAGCCTCGTGATAGGCTTCAATAAGATGCCATTCTTGGATATCTATTTTGCCGCAGACCCCTGCTTCATGGAGAGGGCGACAGAGCAGCGAGGCTTTTATTATAAATTCACCTCGCGCTACAAACACTTCCGCCAGTATGAAGAGGCAGTGTTTGCAGCAACGAGGCTAACCGAAGTATTGATACTGTCTCCGCATCAGCGCACAGCATTCGAGAAATATTATCCCGGTTGCGAGTCTCGCCTTCATCAAGTTCCTCCTGGGATTTCGGTAGATAGGAAAGTCGATGCAATAGACAAGAAAATTGCAACTCAATTGCGCATTGAATTAGGCCTGGCGACGACTACAAAATTGCTTCTACAGGTCGGTTCGGGCTTTCGAGTAAAGGGCGTAGACAGGGCGCTCAGGGCAATGGCGGCTCTCCCGAAATCAGAGCTCGAGAACTGCCATTACCTGCTCATAGGGCAAGACAGCCCCGATCGCTATTTAAGGCTTGCCAAGAAATTGGGCATCACCAAACAGTTCACTGTCCTTGGCGGGAGAGACGACATACCCAGATTCTTGGCAGCAGCTGATCTGTTACTGCATCCAGCGTATTCTGAGAGTGCTGGTTATATGCTGTTAGAGGCGACTATCGCTGGGCTGCCAGTGCTTACGACTTCCACTTGCGGTTATGCGTTTCATATTGAACAGGCGAAGTCCGGGCTCGTATGCAGTGGACCTTTTGAGCAATCGCAATTGAATAGCTATTTGGCACAAATGTTAGGGAACCTAGACACCGCCGATTGGTCGAAGAATGGTCTGGAGTATGGCAGGCAAGACGAGCTATATTCGCAGGCGTCAGCCGTGGCGGACTTTCTCGAAGAGTTATTGGCCAGAAAAGCCTAGGGCGCAAACTATGCATTATCTGAGTGAAGACTTCGCAAAGAACCTCCCGAAAGGTGATTCGTTCCAGAACTTGCAGGCTATGGAAGGCAGGGTCTACCGGGATGTACAGGGCAGGAAAACTCTGCAATTTGTGCTCCGCGGGAAGAGTTATTTCATTAAGAACCATTTCGGTGTTGGCTGGAAAGAGATTTTCAAGAATCTTGTTCAGCTGCGCATGCCAATTCTGGGTGCCGAGAACGAATGGCATGCAATCAGCAAACTGAAATCTCTAGGCTTGGCGACGATGACATCTATGGCCTACGGCAGCAGGGGCTGGAATCCTGCTAGAAGACAGTCGCTCATCGTCACTGAAGACCTTACCAACACCATCAGCCTAGAGGACTACTGCAAAGATTGGCGACAGAATCCACCCGAGTTTGCATTGAAGCAAAAGCTTTTAAATGAGCTCGCTAGTATTAGCAGGACATTGCATCGCGGAGGAGTCTGTCATAGAGATTTCTATCTCTGCCATTTCCTAATGCCGAAAGAGTGCTTTGATGTGGCATCTAATCAGGCGTTCGAGCTGTTCATAATCGACCTTCATAGAGCTCTCATCAAGAATCCTCTGGGACTGCGCTGGATAGTCAAAGACGTAAGTGGACTTCTCTATTCGGCTATGGACATTGGGCTAACGCAGCGTGATTTTTACCGATTTATCAAAATTTATGACGACATGAGCTTGCGCGATGCGTTGGCAACTAATGGGGCCTTTTGGAGTGCGGTACAAACGCGTGGGCTCTCGATGCATAAGAAACTAGGCCAGGTGAGTTAGTGCTATGACTTTATTATCAAGCTCAGAACTTATCGCAATGGGTCGACACATACCCACGCCCTTCAGCATCAGCGTCGATATCCAACAGGGCACGGTAGAGTTAAAGATTGATTCCTTGCTGCGCACGGTGCCCGGTAAGCGACTAGTAGCCTTGTCCACGTGGGAGAACCGCACTGTCATCGTAAAAATATTTATTAGCAGCAATCGCTGGAAGCGCGGCATGCTCAAAGACATTGCGGGTATTGATAGGCTCAAACAGGCGCGCATTCCAAGCCCTAACCTTCTTATACAGGCAACTACCTCTGACAAAAAAGCCGGCGTACTTGTTATTGAATACCTTCGCGAGGGAACTAGTTTGGCGACGTTGTTTGATGATGCTAAGAATGAAGAAGCAAGGGCTGAAATATTAGAAATGGGTGTGAAGGCGGTGGCCGACTGTCATCAATCTGGCCTGTGGCAGAATGACATTCACCTAGACAACTTCATGCTCTGTGCTGGTATTGTTTACGTTCTGGATGGTGCGGACATCAAGAGTGAGGGAGGCGTCCTCAATATTGATACTCGTCTCGCGAATTTCGCGATGTTTCTCGCGCAGTTTCCTGTGTCCCAAGATAAGCACTGGCGAGATCTATTCGATCAATACTGCAAGCAAGCGCCGGGGCTTACGACTGGTGATACTGCGGACTTCGCTGGGAAAATAATTAAGGCGCGGCGAAAGCGGCTAAACTCTTACGAGAAAAAGCTTACCCGGTCCACCAGCGCAAATCGCTGCGAGCAGGGCGCAAATTATTTCTACATTTACGATAGGTCCATACACTCACCTGAGCTTGATCTCTTTATTGCGGATCCCGATAGTTTCATCAATGAGCAGCAGTTGTTGAAGGATGGTAATTCATCCACTGTGGCAATGATCAAAATCAACGAGTGTAACTATGTGCTGAAGCGGTACAATATAAAAAGCTTCTGGCACGGTATCTCTAGAGCATTTCGGCCAAGTCGTGCTCACCATTCTTGGCGTAATGCGTCTGTACTGGAAATGCTCGGTGTGGCTACAGCACATCCGTTCCTCTATTTAGAAGAACGCGTCTTTTGGCTATTCCGCAAGCGCGCCTATTTTCTCTGCGAATACATTGAAGGACGTGACCTAGGAACGGCGTGGGATAAACAGGAAGTCGCGATAAGTGAAAACGAAATGGTGGTGCTGTTCAGAGGCTTATTCAAAATAATGGCAGACTATCGCATTAGCCATGGCGACATGAAGGCGACGAATTTCTTACTCCAAGACAAAGAACTCTATGTGCTGGACCTAGATGCCATGGAGCGAAACCGGTCTAGGTCAAAATTCGTGGAGAAGTTCAGTAAGGATCTAAGAAGATTTCGAAAGAATTGGGTGGGCACCTCGATGGAGCCCGAAGTAGAAACGCTGCTAGAAGACGCAGCAAAGTACTAGTTTGGCTTAGTCTATGACTGTTATTACATTAGGCTTATCAGGCGCAATCGGACATGATCCCGCCGCCGCGCTCTTCGTAGATGGAGAGTTAGCTGCTGCTGTGGAGGAAGAGAGGCTCATTAGGCGTAAGCATGCCTATGATCAGACGCCCTACCTTTCTGCGCGACGCTGTATGCAGATCGCGCGCATAAACCCTGCGCAGGTTAATCAGGTGGCTATTCCCTTTGCGCCGATTAGTTTGTTTACGAAAGCTCGATGGCACTATGCCTACCGGCATTGGTATGCCCCAGATAGGGCCGTTGATAGCCTGCTGAATGGGAATCGGCGCTATAGAAGGTATATCGCAGAGCTGAAAAAGCTATTAGAGAAACTCCACATTTCAGCAGATAAAGTAAAGATTGTGTCTGTGGAGCACCAGCTTGCACATGCCAGTAGTGCCTACCATCTCGACGAACGAGAAGGGAAAACCGCGATATTTTGCAACGACTCAAAGGGTGAGTACTCGAACATTTTTCTCGGCTATGGGGAGAATGGCAAGATCGAAAGGGTCAAAGAATTCTACAATCCGGATTCGCTTTGTGGCATGTACGCAGCACTCACCGACTACCTTGGCTTCGAAATTCTTAAGGGAGAAATCAAGGTAATGGGTATCGCTCCCTTCGGTGATGCCTCCAAATACGATCTTTCCAGTCTTGCCAAATTTAATGGCAAGAAGTTCAAGGTAGACAATACGTTAATTGGTACTGTCGGTATTCGCCGTTACAAAGCGAAGTCGAAAGGCCACTACTTTAGTCAGAAGCTTGTGGACATGTTGGGGCCGCGGCGTGTTGGCAATCTCACCGACGATCCGTATGTGCACTATGCAGCTGCGATCCAGAAACTTTATGAAGACCTCTCTGTCGAACTAATTCGACATTACTTATCAGATGTTCTGGCGGATACCGGGCGACTCGCTATTGCTGGGACAGGATCTATGAATATTCGTCTGAACCAGCGTCTTGCAAATCTGCCGGAAGTTAAGGAGCTAATTGTTCACCCGGCATGCAGCGATGCAGGTACCGCTATCGGTGCCGCCAGCTTTGCAGTACGGCAATCAGGTACAAAGATTAAGCCGGTTACGCACATGTTTCATGGTCCGGCATACACGGCTGAGCAGTGTATCGAAGCCTGTAAATCTCATCAGGATAAACCGCTGTGGGAGGTACTGGAGGCGCCCTATGAAAAGGCTGCACAGATTCTAGCCCAGGGGCATCTACTTGCTTGGTATAAAGGCCGAATGGAATTCGGCACTAGGGCATTGGGCAATCGGAGTATTTTGGCTAATCCAAATTTTCCTGAAGTCGTGGAGAAGATCAATCACCAAGTCAAATTCCGGGAAGCCTGGCAGCCGTATTCGGTATGCGCGTTGGATAGCGTGGCTGAAGAATTTATCCCGGGAGAGCAACACGATAAATATATGTGCCGCGCTGTAACTGCTAGCGATAGCTGGGCTGAAAAGTATCCTACTATCGTTCATGTTGATAAGAGTACCGAAACACAAATAGTCGATTCGCTTAGCAATCCCAACTTACACGAGCTCCTACTTAGTTTTCAGAAGGAAACCGGTCATGGCATGCTCATCAATGCACGACTGAATCGTCCGGGAGAAGCATTGGTGTGTTCGCCAGAAGACGCTCTTAGCATGTTTCTCGGTACCGATTTGGATTATCTAATCATGGAAGGTGTCTTGGTTACCAAGAGCGAACCCCGGGACGAGTGGTAACGGAAGAATTATTCGGAGGTACTAGAGTAGACCCTTTCAAAAATTGCAATTCGCTGTGTCTGGATGTCTGGGAAATACGCTAGCACCTTTAATTTGTCTGTTATGGCATTACTCTCCAGTAACTTCTTCGTTTCGAAGGTAAGCTCGGCCACAATCGTATCCCCAACTTCACTAGATAGAATCTCTTCCTCAGTTAAGTTTCTCTGTACCAAATCATAGTCTTCAACTTTGCCGCTGAAATAGGCAATCGCGTGATTGTTTGTTACCAGCGCCGAAGAGTCGTTAGTGTTTACTGCGATCCACTCAATTGAGTCATTCACATAGGACTTGGACTCACCAAAGCTATAGTAAGAATCTATCGCGCAGCAACTAAAGAAAAATGCAACGATATACGCAATACTTTTTCGGCCGGATACCTTTGCGCTATCCAAAATGTGAAGCACTATCTCGGGAACTACTAAGACTAATAAGATACACATTAGAATCGCGTAACGGCTAGACAGATAACGAGTAACAATAATGAAACTAAGGAGTATCAAAAAATTTATACAGAGAAAGAACGCTACCGGGATGGCGACATCTCTATTGAATCGAAGCTGATTCTTAAAGAGCCCAATAATCAAAATGATCAGATACGGCACTCCTACGCCAGAAAATAAATTGGCTAACAAAATCGAAATCATGCCTGCCAGCAAGAATACTTCAATATATTCACGAGAGAAGGTTGCCGCGTATTCTGTAAATAACAGAGAGCCTAAGAGCGCTCTCTCTTCATCGTTCAGCGTAAAATTCCCTGAGATAAAGGGTTCGTAGATAGAAGCGAACTCAATGAAGAGTTGCGCTACGTTGAGGCCCATCAGTGCGAGAAAGAGCAGCAGGCCTATCGAGAGAGAGACTACTATTGCATACATTCTAAGGAGAAGAATTTTGCGAGCGCTGGTTTTGAGGCGCGTATCGAATAACAAGGCGAGAGGAGCAAATACCAGATAGGCAAGTGCTTCTGCACGAAACGACGCTGCTAGAAGCAGGCACGCGCAGAAAGTAATTGCAGATCGCGTTAACTGCATTTTGGCGTAGAGCAGGTACTGCCAAAGTGCTGTAAGAGAAAGTGCCCAGAATCCAATATCTCGAATTAGCAGATCGCGGTACTCATTTAACTGCGGGTAAACCAGGATGCAGATTGCTGCGATGACGAGCAAGGGCTCGGAATCGTTAATTTCTTTAACAATGCTGAGAAAGGCGTAGACAAGAATAGCGTAAAACATCGCGTTGACGAACAAGCCAGCCGAGAATACATCTAGCCCAGTTGCGGATACTATTCCGATTAGTATTGAGTATGTTGCCCAGGAATAGTGTTGATAAGCTGCAACAACGCCATCCGCAAGAAATATCTCTGCGGTGCGGGCATAGGTATAGGCATCGGAGTTGGGAATTTCCTGTAGGAGTAAAGTGAAAATAGACAGCACGAGGCTCGCCGATACTGCGATCCATCTTATGTCGTGTTGTCGCCAATCTAGATTCATCTTCACTTATTTCTTTTGTTCACTTTTCAGTTATTCGTTTTTAATACAAAATTAATAGGGTCTTGCGGAAGGCCCGGCAGCCTGCGTCTTAAATCGCTTATGTAACCAAAGGTATTGGTCGGGCTGTTTCCGTATAGCCTGTTCCACTAACCCGTTAGTGGTGCATGCATCCGTTTCAGCGTCGCCACTTGGAAACCCTTTAAGGGCAGGCGCGAAATCGAGATGATACCCCGAGTTATCCTCATTTCGATAATGGCTATAAAACACTACCGCGGAATCATTTACCTTGGCGAATCGCGCCGTAGCGGTAATGGTGGCAGCTTGAACACCAAAGAAGGGGACAAACACCGAGTGCTTCGCGCCGTAGTCCTGATCTGGAGCGTACCAGAGAATCCGGGCTGCCTTCAGACTGCGCATCGCACCGCGCACATCTTTGCGGTCGTAGACATGACGGAAGTGACGAATGCGCCCGTTAAACATGGCCGCTTGAAACAGCGGGTTCTTGTTTGGTCGATAGGTCACATCCATATCCCCGACTAAATTGAACAAGAAACCCCCCATTTCCAAACTCGAGAAATGCGCACAAAGAAGCAACACGCCCTTACCTTCGCCGATAGCCGCCTCTAGGTTTTCCAGTCCAGTTACGGTTGTTCGAGATCGATAGTCTTCCGGATTTCGAAACCAGGCGATAGCTACTTCGATGAGCCCAATGCCGTTCGAGCGAAAAGTCTTTCTTACCAGCTTCTTGTGTTCCTGCTCGGATAGCTCGGGAAAGCAAAGGCGGAGGTTGACCTCGCAGATGTGCCGTCTCGACCTCGCGAAATAATAGCTGAGAAGCCCAAGCCCTCGGCCAATATGAATCTGCAGCGGATACGGTAGATGTGCCGCTAGCCACATCGCAGACAAACCTATCCACGTCGGCCAGTAGCTTGGCGCGATGAATTGCCTTAGGGGTGTTCTTATTTGAGAGTCTTCAGCCACTTTTTACGCCAGCGAGCACCTGATTGAGTGCGTGGAGAATAAGGAGAATAATAGGTTTATCGCTATTTCTTGAGCGAATTGTAGCAGAAGCCTAGAAATAACAGCACTTTACGTGGCTTCGATTGCCTATTAGTAAATATTGCCACTAAAACCCCACCCACCATAGATAGTAATGCCCTAATTGAGATAAATTCCCCACTTGAGGCTCGGATTATTAAAATTGACTCGATGGCTCCGTTATTCCAGTATTTAGCCCATGTGATATGATCAGCCGCCATAAAAAGCAGTAAACTGCGGTCTTGAATACAGGAAACCTCTGATGAAACTTGAGATGCCACCCTTCCAACAAGCCAAGCTATTGGTTATCGGTGATGTCATGCTGGACAGATATTGGCATGGAGCTGCCTCGCGCATATCACCAGAGGCGCCTGTACCGGTTGTGAAGGTTGGCAACCAGGAAGACCGACCAGGCGGCGCGGGAAACGTGGCGCTGAACATTGCTGCTCTGGGTTCGGCGGCCACGCTTATCGGCGTCGTAGGTAAGGATGACAATGCGCAGGATCTGGAGTCTCGTCTCGTCGCTGCCGGCGTCTATTGTGAATTTCTAAAATCCGAAGATAAGCCGACGATCACCAAGCTGCGAGTAATTAGCCAACACCAACAATTAATCCGCCTCGATTTCGAAGAAAAGTTTGATGAACAAGACGTGGCTGACCTGCAGTCACTCGCGACCTCACTTCTTCCAAGTGCGCAAGTACTCGTCCTCTCAGACTATGCGAAGGGTGCATTGCAAGATGTGGCGGCTCTGATCGAACTCGCTAGAAAACAAAATATTCCAATCATCGTCGACCCGAAAGGGACAGACTTCGAAAAGTATCGCGGCTCGACCCTGATCACTCCAAACTTTAGCGAATTTGAAGCTGTTGTCGGAACTTGCGTGAACGAAGAGGAACTCGTAAAAAAGGGTCTCAAGTTAATGAGCGACCTAGAGTTGCAGGCAATGCTTATCACTCGTGGTGAGCATGGCATGACCCTGCTGCGCCCGGACTCAGAAGAGTTACATTTACCTGCACGCGCCCGCGAAGTATTCGATGTAACAGGCGCAGGTGATACGGTTATTTCTGTTCTCGCGTCGGCATTGGCGGCAGGCGATGGTCTCGCCGAAGCGACAGCTATTGCGAATCTCGCCGCGGGGTTAGTCGTTGGTAAATTGGGTACAGCTGCAATAAGCGGCCCTGAGCTTCGTAGAGCAATACTGACTGAACAGAATTCCGGTATGGGTGTTATGACGGCGGAGCAACTTAGCATCGCCGTGCAAGATGCCAAGGCTCACGGAGAGAAGATCGTATTCACTAATGGTTGTTTCGATATCATTCATGCCGGACACGTCGGTTATCTAAGTGAAGCGAAAAAGCTCGGTGACAGACTTGTCGTAGCGATCAATGCAGACGATTCAGTTGCGCGTTTGAAAGGGCCTGGTCGCCCAATTAATCCGGTTGAGCGGAGAATGGCCGTGCTCGATGGTTTAGAGGCGGTAGACTGGGTTGTGAATTTTGAAGAGGACACGCCAGAGGCGCTACTAAAATCTCTACAGCCAGACATACTTGTTAAGGGAGGGGACTACTCACTGGAGCAGGTTGTCGGCGGTGAATATGTTCTTTCTTATGGAGGCGAAGTCAAAGCATTGGAATTTCTAGACGACTGCTCAACCTCAGCTATAGTAGAAAAAATGAAGGACTCGAGCTAGAAGATTTTGAGTTAGCCGTAAAAAATATAACTTTATTACTGAACGGCTTCTATATTTTCCTGTAAGTGCTGTGGATTTATAGTTCCCATAATCACACTCGTGACACCTTCTTTATCGAGAGCGAAGCGTAGATTCCTTTCAGTGAAGCTAGTGCCAACAGGACTTTCTTTTGCATCACCAACGATGCAATCGTGGCCACTATTTAATGCTTTCTTTACAAGAATTCCTTTATCGAGCGCGAACGCGTGATCGATCACAATCGCGTCGCCCTGCATCGAAGGATTGTAGGTCACCATTACCAAATCCAGCATTTCAGCGGCCTTCAGGCCACCTTCCACAGTCTTGGTAGACATGCCAACGGCCTTGATGAGGCCTTTTTCTTTTAGTCGTAGTAGGGTTTCGGGGCAATCGCTGGATTCGAGAATCTTGAGGTCACCTCCATCGGAATGAATCAAGACGATATCAAGATAGTCAGTGCCTATGTTTCGTAGGCTTCGTTCTATACTGCGCTGCGTATGTTCTTCTGAAAAATCGAAGTGAGATTTTCCTGCCGTAAACTCTTCACCGACCTTGCTGCAAATAACCCAATCCTGTCGTTCTTTTAATAAGCGGCCCAAGCGTTGTTCGCTACTACCGTAGGCCGGTGCTGTATCGATGAAATTAACGCCGAGCTCTTTGGCTCGACCAATCAATGTAGATACTTCTTCATCGGAAGGAAGCGAGAAACCAATCGGGTATTTAACATCTTGATTGCGGCCTATTTTTACCGTACCCAAGCCTAAGCAGGAAACTTCGAGGCCAGTCTTTCCCAGTTTTCTTTTAGCCAAACTCATGCGTATCTAATCCCAGCGTGAAGTAGCGAACTCTGCGGCTTCTAGTACATCGCCCAAGTTCTGCTCTGACGCAGCGGTTGAAGGAACAACGCCGCTTGCGGCGAAATGTTCACTAATGTTATCGGCCAGATTCGGTGTAAGAGTTAGCTTCGTTGGCCATGCAACCAACACATTACTCTCTTCAATAAAGTAGGCATCCTCTGGACGATAATTGTTGTTTACGTTGGCTTCCGCCCTGTCGATGGTAAAGCAATGAAATTGGGTTGCTTCGAAATTTATCCACGGGAATAGAGTTGTTAGAAGCATTCTAGCAGAGTGAGTCTGAGCATCTTTGTCTTTGTCTACGCCGGACTCAGCGATCTCGCCACCAAGATACCAAACCGTCTCTCCCTGCACATCGCTATGGGAGGTAATAGTCAGTTTCGGTGTTAGGCTAAAGCTATCACCTATGCAGTGCACGAAAACAGAAGGAAGATTCTTTCCTTTCACATAGACCATGTTTAACGGTCTCAGTTGGCACTTAGGCTCCACTAAGCCCGCATCATCAATGAGTTGCTGATTGCCTTGGCCAGCACTGAAAATAAATTTCTGTGCCTCAATAGAAAATGGTTCTTCCTTACCACTAAATGAGATGGCGTTGACCAACCCTGATTCATTGCGCTCGAATTTGTAGCTCCCAGGATTGACTTTGAATATTCTGTCACGCTGCTTCCGTGCTAACACTTCTAGTAGGGAGTTTGTATCTACTACAAAGTCCGGGAGTTTATAGAGGGTTCCTTCGACGGTCGCTGCCC
>MEHZ011501700.1_pt1 | contig 12140 bp, 11 predicted proteins | sample 897221 | NCBI WGS metagenome assembly MEHZ01 (sample SAMN05514161, study PRJNA337945) | marine metagenome | isolation source: marine surface water | place: Arctic Ocean | collected 2007-12-13 | reverse complement strand
CTAGAGCTAAGTGTACATGCTAGTGTCTAAGCAGCCCTATAGAGCACTATTCCTACCCCCCTTCTTCACCCCATTGAGTTTATTAAAATCCATAACGGAGCGACCAAGTAGACTGAAAGTGTGGCGAACATGCCAATAGGGCGGCATAGGAATGGCCCTAAGCCAGTAATGCCGAGGTAATGTAATAGGCGGCCACCTACCAATAATATTCCTAGGGCATGCAGCCAAGTGCCGTTCGCGCCAAGAAGTTCCATTAACAAAATTAGCACCACAGCCAATGGCACAGTTTCAATGAAGTTGCCCTGACCCCGATTACGCTTAATCAGTTCTTCGTCTTGACCGTCGCCTATACTGATATCGTTTTTTACCCGATACAAGCCCACGCGCATGGTGAATGGGACGAAGAGAATTCCCAAGAGTGCTATATACATAGGAGTAATGGACAGCTGGGCAATATTAGACATTTCCATGGATTTTCCTTTTTAAAGTTCAGCTCAAACAAGGAAGATACTATAGATATAGGCTGGCAGGTATCGATTGAGGGACACTAAGATAGGTGATTTCAAGATATAAGCCCCAGACAAGCCGAATTCGCAGCATTTGGAGGCTATAAAGGCACTGGCTGGCCTTCTAAAACAAAACCTATACAATGTAAATAGGCCAGTTATTGCCCATAAGAAAGACTGACTAAAGACATTAGAAATGCTGTAGTGATTAGCTTTTTCATTCGCAATCCTGATAGTCAGACTCAAAACACTTGAAAACTAATTAATCTTCAGTTTCGCTAATATCTTTTCCCGCCTCTTCCGCCTGCAATTTGTTTAGTTCATTCTGATATTCTTCCTCAGAAAGTGCGTGCCAACCAATACATTTTCCCGTTGGGCTTCTACCACATCCACATTCCATAATTAACTCCTCAACCTTGCCGTATTCTCAGAGATACCTAACCGTTCGTCCACAATAGTATGTATACGGGGGCAATGGAACCATCCTGACTTATCGGGGTGTACCCCTAGGGTGGGGTGCTGGCTGAACTAGGTTGAATATTGACGGCATCAATTGAAGTATTGATAGGAGGGCGACATATTGGTCACACAAAAAGTATTTGGAAGAAGTAGGAATACTAAACTGGCTACAAGTCCCTATATATGGTGCCCCGGACAGGAGTCGAACCTGTGACCTGCCCCTTAGGAGGGGGCCGCGCTATCCAGCTGTGCCACCGGGGCTGAAGCGGACGCAGTATAGCACCGGCTGTGGTAATTTTTGAATCCTCGCCTGCCGATCACATATTCCTGCGACTTGGGCTAGAATGAGCGCTGCTAATAATCAAAAAAGCTGGGCCGTAGAGGATGAGTAGCGAAATAGTTTGGACCTGTAGTCGCTTTGACGAACTGAGCACCGAGGATCTGTATCGGGTCCTGCAACTTCGTGCCGAGATCTTTATCGTCGAGCAGGACTGCGCATATCAGGATGTAGATGGCTACGATCACGAGGCTCTGCATGTCATGGGGCAGCTGTCCGGCACTGATGAGACCCAGCTTGTTTCCTATAGCAGACTGCTTCCGCCTGGAGCAAAGTATGAAGGCGCGTCGATTGGTAGGGTTATCACTAAAAAATCGGTTCGAGGAGAGGGGGTCGGCAAGGAATTGATGTTGAACTCGCTAGCGTGCTGCAAGGAGCACTGGCCTGGCAAGGTTATTACTATTTTAGCGCAGGCGTATTTGCAAAAGTTTTATATTGAACTTGGGTTCGAGACGAAGTCTGAGCCTCACGAAGAGGATGGTATTCCTCATATCCGCATGCAGCTTAATCCTTAGCTAGCTGCTCCACTTCTTCGAAAGTGTTTAACGCCTGCTCATCCGTTGCCGGCTTCAGCAGTGTGATAATTACGATAACCAGAGATGCTAAAGCGAAGCCAGGAACTATTTCGTAAAGGTCGAAGAGCCCGCCCTTCAGATTAGACCAGACAACGACTGTTACAGCCCCGACGATCATGCCTGCAATCGCGGATGCAGCCGTCATCTTTCGCCAGAACAATGAGAACACAATCACTGGACCAAACGCGGCGCCGAAGCCTGCCCATGCGTAGCTTACTAGGTCTAGCACCCTACTCTCTCTATCGCTGGCGATAACCATGGCCAACAGTGCGATTGCGATCACCGCGCCTCGACTTACCATTAGCAATTCCTTTTCGGATGCCTGGGGCCTTACGAACACGCGATAGAAATCTTCACTAATTACAGAAGACGAAACCAACAACTGCGAGTCTACTGTGGACATAATCGCCGACAATATGGCGGCTGTTATGATTCCGGCTATCCAAGGGTTAAACAACTGCTGACTGAGCGCTATGAATACTGTCTCTGGGTTTTCCAGTGGGTTGTCTGCGAAATAAGCGATGCCTGCCAAGCCCGTGGCTACCGAGCCGAATAACACTAGCACCATCCACACCATGGCGATGCGTCTTGCTGCGACTAGCTTCTGCGGGTTCTCTACGGCCATGAATCTCGCCAAAATGTGCGGCTGGCCGAAATAACCCAAGCCCCAAGCGATTAGAGATAGAAAACCAATCAGTGTCATGTTGCTGAATAGCTCAGTGCTCTGAGGATTCACGGCTTGCATCTGCTGCCACACCACGTCCGTTCCACCGCTGTTAAGGATCACCACAGTCGGCGCGACTAAAAGCGCAAAGAACATGAGGACTGCTTGCACAGCATCCGTCCAAGCAACTGCGAGAAATCCGCCGATGAAAGTATAGCCAACGATAATTAATCCGCCGGAAATTAGCGCGGTTGAATACTGCAAACCGAAGCTGTTCTCGAACAGTATTGCTCCGCCCACTAACCCGGATGCCGTATAGAAGGTAAAGAACAGCAGAATAACGAAGGCCGACACGAGGCGCAGAACTCTAGTAGTATCGTTGAAGCGGTTCTCGAAGTAGTCCGGCAGTGTTAGCGAATTGTTGGCGTGCTGGCTGTAGATTCGAAGGCGCTTGGATACGAACAGCCAATTACAGTAGGCACCTAGCACTAGGCCTATGCCAATCCAAATCTCACTGAGTCCCGAGAGATAAATAGCGCCAGGTAGGCCCAGCAGGAGCCAACCGCTCATATCAGAGGCTCCGACACTGAGCGCGGTTACAACCGCGCCGAGCTTACGACCGCCTAGAATGTAGTCATCCAGGCTATGTGTGCGTCTATAGGCCTTAATGCCTAGGAACAATATCAGAATCAGGTAGGCAACAAAGGTTACCAGCAGCGGTGCGTCGAAGCTCATATGCGTCTTGCCCGGGGTGTCCGGCAGGCATGCCAAGCATGCGATAGATGATGAGAGGGAGAAGCTGACTCATGCTACCCAATGGCGAGTTCAATGTGAATAGTCGTTACGCTGCTCAGGATCTTCGGGCAGATACTCGACAAATTCCCAATCTACGCCATTGTCATCGCAATAATAGACTCGACGCCGGTGGGGATGCTCATCGAGTCCACTGGCGTCACTCGGCTCGCTGCCCGTAATCGCTGAGTAGCCTCTATTGAAGCCACACTTAGGTGGATATGCTCAAGTATTTACATTACTAAACTCTTTGGTTAGTTTTATTTATTATAATAGTAAAGTTATTACTTTATTATAAGAAGAAACATAGCTAAATTTTAAAACAAAGTAAATACTTTATTTAAAATGCCGATTAAGGAGATAATTCCTACCAAGTTAATGCCGGGCCAACGTTATGGAACTGCCTAAAAGCCAAGATCGAATTACGCACTGCTTAAAGACGCGCGGACCGCAGTCGGTAAAAATTCTTTCAAAACAATTGGATATGACGACTATGGGGGTTCGCCAACACCTCACTGACTTAAAATCAAAAGGGCTGGCAGAACAAACTCAGGAAGAGCGACAGACTCGCGGGCGCCCGGTGCATATGTGGAAATTGAGCAAGAGCGGACACGCTAGGTTTCCTGACAGCCACTCGCAAACAACAATCGAGCTAATCGATGTCATCCGTTCTTCACTTGGCGAGGAAAGCCTAAATCAACTCATCGACGATCGCAGCGAAAAAATAGAGAGTCACTACCGCGCGCAATTAGATGCTACCGCCCCCGAACTACAACAACAAATCGAGCGACTCGCCAAGCTGCGCAGCGAGGAAGGCTATATGGCAGAAGTGCGCCTACTACCGGACGGCTGGATGCTTATAGAGAATCATTGTCCTATCTGTAGCGCGGCAACTAGCTGTCAGCAATTCTGCAAATCAGAGCTAGAAATCTTTCAACGCCTTTTCGAGAACGAAGCTACGGTAAAACGCACCGATCACCTTCTGGCAGGAGCCAGGCGCTGTGCCTATAAAATCACGGCTCATGGAGCGTAAACGCCAAAATTTCGGCGCAAATTCTGCTATACTGACGCGCCTGTCTAAGCAGGACGGCACTGGCTACGTACAACCCGGTAACCTATGAAATCTCTAGCTGTAAAAATCTCTCTCGTAGTCGCTGTACTAGCTGTCCTGGTGCTTGCTCTAATGCCGAAAGTTATCGGTGCAAGTATAGAGCGGGCGACCATCGACAATCTGCTAGCACTCATCCCCCCAGAGACCGAGAGTCAATTTAAGGTTCGCCGCAACGAATTTAGCAACGGCTGGTTTAGCAGCTCCACAACCATAGAATTTATCTATACACCTATTGGCACCGATGCGATCGCACTAACCATGGATTTCGATATCGATCACGGCCCACTTCTGCAAACCAAAGATGGACTTAGCATCGGTCTGGCGCATGCGGTTATTCAGCCTAGCATTCGCAACGACTTGATTGACATAGCTGTTGCCGACCTCTCCTTTCCCCTGCCCGACATCACACTCAATCTATTAGCGCGCTTCAATCAATCGATGTGGGTAAATCTGAATGTGAGCCCACTTAACTTTAGCGATGTCACCGGAGAATTTAACTTCAATGGGTTAAACGCGAACGTTGACATAGCATCAGATCAGTCAGCTTACGTCTCAGTACAAATGGGCGAGTTATCAGCTTCCGAAAACGCGGCCAATTCTAATATCCTCGTCACCGGGATGACCATAACGAGCGCTACGACACAGATGAACAACATACTTGCTGAGAGTAGCGCAACTCTCGCGATCCCTCGCATCAGCAGCACTTTGCCCCTGCCATTTTCAATGTCAGACATAGCTATTGACTACAGTTTGAAGGCCGCCGCTACCAAGGAAAATTTCAGCGAAATTCACCAGGTAATAAGTGTCGCTAGTATCGAGAGCGAAATTCCGATCAGCTCTTTCAGCTGGCATAGCGAACTCAAACAATTGAACAATGAGCTGCTACTCGACTACTACAGACTGGTAAGCGAATTGCAGAACCAAATCAATAGCGGCGCCGATACAGTGTCAGCAGATTTCACCGAATTAGGGCAGGAATTGTACCTGCTCATCTTACAAAACCCGCTAGAGCTCAATAACCGCATACAAGCAAACTCCTACGAGGGTGATCATACTGCTGATCTGCGCATTCTGTGGGCAGGTCTCAGCGCACTGAACACCGCCACCGAGCTAGACATCAACGCGGCAATCGCTGCATTGAATATCACACTTGATGTATCTCTAGACCTAGAAGCTATTCTGCGCAGCCCACTAGCCGGCGTAGTCGACCCCTATGTGCAACAGGGTTATCTCACTATTGCGAATGGCAGAGTCTTGATAGAGGCTAGCCTGCAAGATAGCGTACTCCGGGTCAATGGAGACGAGCTTCCACTGGATCAATTTTTCTAGACGCAACGAAACAGTCTCTAAACTTCAAATCACCTTTAATTCGCCATTACACAAACAGAGCTCCAGATAAGCATGCCGCAAAAATCAAACAAGAAGTCCTCAGCCAGCGATTCAGGGCATACCCCGCGAAAGCTTTTCTCCTATCCGAAATACTGGGCGGAGTGCTTTGAAACAGCACCTTATTTGCCCATGTCACGCGAGGAAATGGATCAATTAGGCTGGGATAGCTGTGACATAATCATCGTCACGGGAGATGCCTACGTCGATCACCCAAGCTTCGGCATGGCAGTTATAGGAAGGTTGTTAGAAGCGCAGGGTTTTAGAGTTGGGATTATCTCGCAACCTTCTTGGGATAGCGCTGACCCCTTCAAGATACTCGGCAAGCCGAATCTTTTCTTCGGCATTACAGCTGGCAATATGGACTCCTTAATCAATCGCTATACTGCAGACCTGCGGATGCGTAGTGATGATGCCTACACACCTAAAGGCGAGGCAGGCAGGCGCCCGGACAGGTCGGTTATTGTCTACAGCCAGCGCTGTCGCGAAGCCTACTACGACACTCCTATCGTCATCGGCGGCATCGAAGCCAGCCTGCGACGCATCGCGCAATACGATTATTGGAGCGACAGCGTAAGACGTTCCGTTTTGATCGATTCGAATGCGAACATATTACTATTTGGAAACGCGGAACGAGCGTTAGTAGAAGTAGCCCATCAATTCGCTGCTGGCAGAACAGTCGCGGACATGAAATTTTTGCGCGGAACCGCGCGCGTAGCTGCACACGTGCCCGAGGGTTGGACTGAGATCGATTCAACTCGCATTGATTGGCCCTCGAAGATCGAGAAACTGCCCAATCCCTATGAATACAATAAAAATGATGGAGAAAACTCCGAGGCAAAAAGTGCTGATGCAAAAGACTCCGAAATACAGAGTGCCGATAGCGATCAAGCACCGCAGGCAGTACGGATAATTCCGCTGCCATTACAACGAAAAGAAAAGTACGACTCGGAAACTACCTACATTCGACTTCCCTCCTTCAATAAAGTGACAAATGATCCTGCCCTGTATGCCCACGCATCTAGGGTATTGCATCAGGAGGCGAATCCTTACAACGCTAAGCCTCTAGTTCAGAAACATGGCACGCAAGAGATATGGGTTAACACACCACCGATTCCTCTCGAAACCGAAGAGATGGATTGGATCTTCGACCTTCCGTATCAACGCCGACCACATCCATCCTATGGTGATGCAAAAATTCCTGCATATGACATGATCAAGACGTCCGTAAATATTATGCGCGGTTGTTTTGGCGGCTGTACGTTCTGCTCGATCACCGAACATGAAGGGCGCATTATTCAAAGTCGTTCCGAAGAGTCGATTCTTCGCGAGATAGGAAAAATCAGAGACCAAGTTCCTGGGTTTACCGGAACCATCTCAGATCTCGGCGGACCTACTGCGAACATGTACCAGCTGAATTGCAAGTCACCGAAAATTCAAAAGACTTGCAAGCGACTCTCCTGCGTCTATCCCAGCATCTGCAAGCATTTGAAAACGGATCACAGCCCCACGACGCAGCTGTATAGAAAAGCGAGAGCAGTACCCGGTGTTAAACGCGTTGCAATAGCGTCAGGTCTTCGCTACGACCTCGCTCTAAAAGATCCGGAGTATATTGAGGAACTAGTCACGCATCATGTCGGCGGCTATCTGAAAATTGCGCCGGAGCACAGTGAAGACAAGACTCTCTCGAAGATGATGAAGCCAGGCATCTCTGCCTATGATGACTTTAAAGTATTGTTTGATAAGTTTTCAAAGAAAGCAGGCAAGGAGCAGTATCTGATTCCTTATTTCATTGCCGCTCATCCGGGAAGCGATGCCGAAGACATGTTGAATCTCAGCCTGTGGCTCAAACAGAGAAACTTCAGACCAGATCAGGTTCAGACCTTCTACCCATCACCGATGGCACTGGCTACCGCGATGTATTACTCAGAGCGAAACCCGCTGGAGAAAGTGCGTTACAAGAGCGAGAAGCTCGCTATCTGCAAAGATATCGATCAGCGGCGCCTACAAAAGGCATTCCTGCGTTACCACGATGAAAAGAATTGGCCAATGCTGAGAGAGGCTTTGCATGAGCTCGGCAGAGCTGACTTAATTGGTGATGGAGACAAGTTCCTAATTCCAAAAGCTAAGCCAAAACACCTTCAGAAAAGAACCAACCAACGCAGACGTTAGTATGGCAGTACTAACGTAAGTGTCGATCTACCCTGAACTGGGAAAGAATTCGCCGCTGCAGGGAGAAAAGCCCCTAGACACGAACCTCGAGATTTATCTCTTCGAGAATCACTAGCCTCAGCCCACCGCCATTCCCCGCGGGCAGTTTCTTCAAGATGAGTTTCTTGTGCGTATCGTCACGGTAGCTTGGCGAGCTATAGGCAAGCCAGAAATGCACCTCCATAATCTCGGCGTCTTCACTAATAATCACGAAGTCGGACGTCTCTAGACTAATCTGACTCGCATTACCTATCACTCGTTCTCGGTTGCTTTGCCACGCCGATTTGTTTCGGTGATAGCGAGGAACAAAGTCAACATCGTAACTGGCGAAGTACTGCTCTAAGTCCTGCCCTTCCCAAGCCTCTAACCAGACCTGCACTACCTGCTGCGGACCTAGTACTAATGCTGCTGACTCTTGCACCGTAGGCTCAATAGGTGAGGATGCTATGGATACTGGCTCCAGCGACTCGACCTCAGAAACAGTCTCCGCAATATTTTGCGACGAGAGTAACCCTGGCTCTACTACCGGAGTCTGCACCACTACCTCCTGCACCCTCTCTGGCACTACCTCCGGGACTGTATCCGCAACTAATTCCGGCATTATCTGAATCTCATCGTCATCTAGCGCGAGCATAGGCTGGGTCAGGGTTACATTTGCAAAAGGTGTCGGGTCGCTGCCGGATGCCATCGGCTCAAGCAGGGGCTCAGCAGTAGCGTCATTGGAGATTCCCCTCTCCTGGGCTGTAACTAGGGCAAGAGTAAGATCGGAAACTGGCAATTCTTCTTCGCCCACAGGAACTTCTGCTTTACGCTCATCATCTTGAAGCCCCGGAGAAATCACAGCTACCTGCCTACTGCTGCTTACACTTTCGACTTGCGCTAAATTGCTTGTCGATGTTGAGCTGTCAGCAATGGCAACCAACCCCTCGTCGAGAGCGAATGGAGAAGTTGCGATCGCGCTCGACGATGCAAGCTCTTCGATTTCGCTGCGTAGCTCAGGCGGGTTCAGCTGACGTACTACTAAAGCGAGTGACGCAATAACAACAACAGCGGCGACAGGACCGAACAGCATCCATCGATCCCCCTCTCTAAGAAGGCCGCTAGAAACCGGTTGCTCACCATTCGCGCTTCGAATGGCAAGCAGCAATTCTTCTTTTGTTAATGGGCTCTGCTCGACGCTGTCTTGACGACTAGCAAATACTATCTGGCACAACGCGTAAGCTGGACCAGGGAAGTCCTTGCAGGACCTAGTGAATTGAATTAGCGCTGCTGGCTCCAGCTGCAAGCTGGGTCGCTCCATCTTCTCGAGATACGCTGAGAGGAAGCGAGATGTTGTAGCCGCATTCATTGGGTCAAGCAGTAAGTTATGGGATACATGCTGCAGCAGAGGATTAAATTCCTTTTTCTTGCTAAGTCGCCTCTCTAATTCTGGCTCTCCGCACAGCGCAATATTAATGACGCGCTTCTGCTCAATTTGAACACTGGCTAGCCGGTAAATTTCGATCAGGGTTATGTCACTTAGTAGATGGGCATCATCGAGGATAAGTACTAAAGGTTTCTCCGACTGGTCAGCCAGCACGTCTTCAAGATATCGTAAAATATTAAAGCTACCCGGAATATCGAGCTCTTTAGTTAGCATACTGTGAAGCATATCTGGGGATTCGATCGGATAGTCAAAGTAGATAACCCGATAGTCCTTGAGGCCCATGAACTGAGCTAGCTTCTCACAGACGCTATTCTTACCCGTTCGGGGCTTTCCGATAAATTTAACAATCTCCTCAGAACCGGACAGGGCTGCATGCAGTCCTTGCATTACCTGCAGATAAGGCCCATCACTGAAATAGAAAGTTTGTCTCTCCACTTTAGATAACCACGCCAGTCTTTAAACTAATTGCCATTTTTAATTAGCCAAGATAATGGATATTAATGACCAAGAATGGCTATGCTCTTTTTTAGAATTGTAAATAAACCACCAAAACTGTACTCAAAAAGACTTAAGACTGAGACTCCTCAGCAGTTTCGTTTTCCTCTAGCTGATCCTTGAGTTTCTTCTCATTATCCAGCCTGTATTCTATATTTGATAGAATGCCTCTGAGTATATTCATCTCCATCACATCGATCCTGATGCGACTAAACAAGCGGCGCATCCTTGGCATGAGCTGCCGCGGATTCTCCGGATCATGAAACTTAATGGCCGTCATCACTCTCTCTAGATGAACATAGAAGTGTTCAACTTGCTCGCCGTTTGCCTTCTCTTGATCCCAGAGCTCATCCTCTGCAACGGCAGGTCTCTCATCCAAGGCTAAGGCTGCCTTGCGCACTTCATAACAAACTACCATCACCGCCGCCGACAAATTTAAGGAACTATAGTTCGGGTCTGCCGGTATTTGCACATGAAAATGACACAGTTGAAGTTCCTCGTTGTTCAGTCCAGCATCTTCCCGGCCAAATACTAACGCGACTTTGTTCGCTGCCGCCTCTGCCACTGTCTTCTGCCCACACTGCTCCGGCGAAACCATTGGCCAGGGAATGTTACGCGATCGTGCGCTTGCCCCGATCACCAACCCACAATCCTCGACAGCCTCTTGCAGGCTTGAGACGACACGAGCATTGTCTAGAATATCGACGGCGGAAACTGCCCGACCTACGGCCACGCCGCTAGGAAAGTCCTCAGGTTGAACCAGCGTCAACTTACTAAGGCCCATATTTTTCATCGCGCGCGCGGTGGCTCCGATATTACCCGGATGAGAGGTATTCACTAGAATTACGGAGACCTGATTGAAATCAAACATTTTGCTGTCGTTACTCGTAAACAAGGAGCCGCGAATTATAGCAGGATAGATCCCGTGTCGCGGGCTAACAGCGGGTAAATTCATACCAGATGCGCACCTTACACGCCCTAAATCGTAATAGTTTCCTTCTGCTTTCTTTTGTTTGCTATCATTGCCCCGAATATCGGTGGCTGTAGCGCTTCTCAATCGCGGAAGTAATTCCCCAAGAGCCCTCCTACAGCCCCACAGCAAATGGGCTCGATCATCTCGATACATGCCCAAAATTGTTTCCTAACTGGCTAGAGCCCGTTAGCACGCTCAGGAAGTCAGCAATGCATCCCTTGTTAAATATCGCGCTTCAAGCCGCCAGAGATGCGGCCGAGGCAATAGCACATAGCAGCGACCGCCTCGATAGAATTAAGATCATCAATCACGACCCTGCTCATTTCCTCACGTCGATGGATTTAGAAGCCGAAAAAACAATCTTCTACCATTTAGAAAAGGCCTACCCCGAGCACAGTTTTCACTCCCGAGCCTCTGGCCTCAAACAGGGCGAGAACAAAGATACTGTTTGGCTTATCGACCCACTTTTAGGCAATAGAAATTTCGCTACCGGCTATACGCAGTTCGGCGTATCACTAGCCTGTCAAATTGACGGCGTGGTTCAGCATGCAATCCTAGTCTGCCCTCTTCTACGCGAGGAGTTCATCGCAACAAGGGGTAAAGGCGCTAGACTTAACTCGCATCGTATCCGCGTAGGCACGCGAACAGAGATGTCAGGAAGTCTTATCGGCCTCAACCCCGACGGCATACCACAAGATGTCGCCTTGGGACTACAAGCAGAAATCATGACTGCGGGTGCCAGCCCTAGGATCTCCGGCTGCACGGCTTTAGATATAGTGCAAACTGCTGCAGACCGCATGCAAGGTGGCTGTGCCGCGAACGAAAACATGCTTAGCTTAGCCGCCGCCAAGCTAATCTTACAAGAAGCGGGTGGACTACTAGGCAGCGAAAGCGGAAACCCTAATCTGACTGATGCGAAGGAAGTATTTTTCGGCAATCCGAAGGTCTACAAGCAATTGAGCATGCTACGCAAAGGCCTTGATGCCTAGGCTTTGCAACTTTCTGTGTCAGCCGGAGCATGTTTTCAAAAGTAAGGTATATTAATCAGCACCAGTTTTGATTTAGCGTTTTCCACTAGGCTATAAATTAACTATGTCTTCGACTAGCAATAAGCACAGCTTCAACCTGTCAGAAGGCTCCATTCAAAAATCCCTCATCCGCATGACAACTCCGATGATCATCGGCATGCTCATGCTATTTACGTT
>MEHZ011398959.1_pt1 | contig 12144 bp, 11 predicted proteins | sample 897221 | NCBI WGS metagenome assembly MEHZ01 (sample SAMN05514161, study PRJNA337945) | marine metagenome | isolation source: marine surface water | place: Arctic Ocean | collected 2007-12-13 | reverse complement strand
TGTTCTATGCTGCCAAAATATCTTAAAAGTAATTTTTTCTTTTGGATGCCTATCCCTTGAATATTATCTAGTACTGATTTCATGGAGAGTTTGGTTTGTTTTTTCTTCTGACTGGTTATACTAAATCTATGAGTTTCATCTCTAAGCTCTTGAATGAAAAGGTCAGGATAAGAGCCCTTTGACACCCTGAACACCCCATCGGTTTTATGTATAGAATCAAATTCAGCTTTTCTTCTTGCTCCTTTAGAAATAGATATAACCTCAATGTCTTTTATATTCATACTTTTCAGAGTATTTTCTACTGCACGTAAATGTGTTCTGCCTCCGTCAATGAGTATGTGGCTAGGTTTATCTAGATCAAGCTTTTGATTGGTGAAACGACGTCTTATAACTTCCTGCATGGAAGCTATATCATTCTGTTTGTTCAGGTCGCTGATATTAAATAATCTATACTTATCCTTCAATTTTCCCTTTGAAGAGTAGACAACACAACCTCCAACCGCACCCGCTCCTGCATGATGACTTATATCATAAGATTCTATTAGTCTTATGGTCTTTTTCAGTTGCAATTGATCCTTTAAAGATAGGAAAATATGAGAAATATCCTTATTACTCTTGGCACTTCTCTTGACAGCTAAAAGTGTATTAGATTTAGTTATTTCTATAAGTCCTTTATCTTTTTTCCCTGGTTTTGTAATGATTTTGATTTCTTTATCATGAAACTTAGATAAAGCCATTTCTAATGTATTCTTTTGGGGAATTTGCTCACTAGAGACTATAACCCGTGGACAGTAGGGAGAAGAGAAATAATGTCTTTTAATAAAAGTACCAAGAAGAGAGTTCTCTAAGCTCGCATTCTTTTGTATAAAATTCTCATGTCCAGTAATCCAGCCTTTATTGACATGAGTAACACCTATTTTAGTTACACCATTCAAAGAGGCTACACATATAGCATCCCTTTCTTTTGTATACCCAGTAATGCTTTGATTTCTTTGAATCTCTCTTAGAGCCGAAATTTTATCCCTGTATAAAGCAGCCCTTTCATAGGATTTATTTTGAGAGTTAAAATCCATTGAAGAATAAAATTCAGTAATTAGATCTTCAGACTTTCCTTCCAATAATTGAATAGCTCCCAGTACTTCCTTGAGATAATCTTTTTTATTAATATATTGAACGCAGGGTGCCGAGCAACGCCCTATTTCATATTGCATGCACGGTCTGGTTCTATTTTTAAAGAAGCTATCAGTACAATTTCTTAGTTTGAAAGTTTTTTGCATAATATTGAGAACATCTCTGACAGCATAAGAGCTGGGATATGGACCAAAATAAGCCTCTTTATCTTTCTTTTTTCCTAAAAAAGATTTTGCTGAAGGAAAATCTTTAGAAGAATCTATTCTTATCCAGGGATAACCCTTATCATCTTTAAACTGAACATTAAATTTTGGTTTATATTCTTTTATTAAGTGTTGCTCTAACAATAAAGCCTCAAGTTCATTCTTTGTTAGAGCTATATCTAGATAACTAGATTCCTTTATTAAATTCTTTATTTTTTTTGTTCTATCTTTAGAATTCTTGAAGTAGGAAGGGACTCTATTCTTTACATTCTTTGCCTTTCCAATATAAAGAGGTATTTTTTTCTCATCGAGAAACTTATAAATCCCAGGTTCTTTAGGTAAGTCTTTAAGAAAATCTATCAAAGATTCTTTTGAAGTAGGTATCAACTGCATATAGATTAATGAAGATCTACCCTTCCATAATTATCTTCTATTCTGATAATGTCATCTTCTCCAAAGTAACTTCCAGTCTGGACTCCAACAACTTGCAATGGGATATCAAATAGAGAAAATTCTTTAAAAATTGGTATGAATTGTTTTGGCCTATCTTCTGTTGAGAGGGGCCATAACCTCCTTCCAACTCCATCAGCTAGTAATATTGACCTTAACTTCTTCATGATTAATAAATTATAGATTATTAAGTAAAAAACTTAAGAAAGAAATTCTTTATGAAAATACTTGCTCATAAAATCTTTTTCTTCATTAGATCTTATGGTTAGCTGCTTCCCAAGCTGTACTCCCCATTGATCAAAAGGATTTATGTCATAGATTCTACTCTCTACGAAAACTTTATGCTCATAAGTGGCTAATAGATAGCCTAAACTTTTAGGGTTTAGGTCATTAAGTTGTAATAGAGAAGTTGGATTATTGCCTTCTACTGACTTGTAATTTAACTCTACATTATTATTACCAATACTAAGCGCAATAATTTGAGCAAGGAGCATTTGGTAAGAATCTGATATGCCTTTTTCTTCTTTAACCCCTATAAAATCACATGCAGAATAATCTGTTCCTTGAAGAAGCCATTGAAATAATGAATGTTGAGCCTCAGGGCCATAACCACCCCAAATTAAGGGGCAGGTATAAAAATTTGTTTTATTATTATCGGAGGTATGTGTTTTACCATTACTTTCCATGCCCATTTGCGCTAAGTACCTAGTTAAAGATCTAATTTTAAAGTCGTAAGAAAAAATACCTAGATTATTAACCTTCAAACCATTTAAGTTCCAAACACTAAACAGAGCCATTAATACTGGAATATTTTGATCCCACGGATTGTTTTTAAAATGTTTATCAGCTTCGTAAGCACCTTCTAGAAATTCTTCAAAACCCTTCCAACCCATGTCCACTATTGCAGGTAAGCTTATAGAGGACCAAATAGAATACCTACCACCAACGGAATCTAATATCTCAAATTGGTTCGCATCTTGAATGCCAAATTCTGTCATAGCTTCTTTATTGGAAGATATACCAATTATTTGATCCCAGAAGTGATCGCCAACCACACTTTTCAACCAGTCCTTTGCCTTATTGGCATTTTCCATAACTTCTGGTGTATTAAATGATTTAGAAGAAATAACTACTAAGGTTCGAGCAGGATTTCGGGTAGACATCACATTCTCTAATTCAATAAAATCATAGCTTGAACAGTAGCAAACTTTAATTTTTGAATAAGGATTGCCGTAAACTTCTGAAAGTAGCTCAGGACCTAGACGAGACCCACCAATACTGATCGAAATAATTGTATCTATATAACTTTCCGGCGCCTCCTGAATAGTTTTTATAAAATTACTTAGTTTTTCTCTTTGATTAGATATTTCTTTTAATTCATGAGAATTTTTAGAGTTATTTAAATCTCTGTACAGCATGTGTGAAACATTCCTATCTTCAGTCGGATTTAAAAATTCTCCCTTAGAAATATCTAGAATGGATTGCTTCAGATTTATTTTTTCTGGAATTTTTAACAGTTCATCTAAAACTTCTTTAGTTATTCTCTGCTTAGAATAATCGTAGGATAAATAATCAGTTTTTACATGAAAATTGCTCAACCTCTCTTCATCTAGTAGATCCTTAATCTTTAGTCCTGAGTATTTATTAGTCAAGATTTTTATAGATTCAAGGATCCTTTTACTTTGATTGTCTTTCATTAAGATTAACTCTTTTTTAGTTATCTTTTGTTCTAAAGCTATTTATAAGTTCTATAATTAAGGTTATTAAGGCGCCTATTATTAAAAAAGACAGAAGGGCTGATCCTAGCCCCAAATCAATTTCAGAAAATAAGATATCTATTGAAATTATTTCTGAATTTAAAGAGACTAATATATAAGAGATCAAAACTATAAGAGAGAAACTTAATATTAATAGAAAGGAAAAGAAACCCATTGATTAAGTCTTTTCTAAATAGCCATTCTCTAAAAGAGAATCTTCTATATATTGCAACATAGCATGTCCGGCAGTAATGTGGGATTCTTGGATTCTAGCTGTTATATTTGAAGGAACTGAAAATACAGAATCACAATATTTCAAGGCTTCTCCTCCGCCATTTCCTAAGAAACCTATACAATAAATATTCATTTCTTTTGCAGTTTTTAAAGCTTCTATAATATTTATTGAATTACCGGAAGTAGAAATAACAAGTAAAACGTCTCCAGAATTTCCAAGGGTTGATAGAACTCTTTGAAAGATGACATCAGCACCAAAGTCATTAATGCAAGCTGTTAACGTAGAAGAATCTTGTGCTAAAGAAATAGCAGGTATGCCCTGCCTATTTACATCAGAAGTTAATCTTATAAGGAATTCTGCAACTAGATGTTGCGCGTCAGCAGCAGAACCTCCGTTGCCACAAATCATCAACTTTCCACCCTTCTTAATTGATTGAGCTATGACGTCTCCGGAGGAAGCAAGAACATCAAAAGTTCTTTCATTAAGTATTAATTGCTTAACCGCAATTGAGTCTTCAAATGTTTCTTTAATTTTTAATGTTAATTCAGACATAATGATTCAAGAGAGAAGAATATCATAAAAGAAGAGTTTTCTTTTAGCCCTTTAAGTTATTTCTTAAAGACTTTGCTGCTCTAAAATAAGGATGGTATTTGCCATTAACTTTTATAGAAGTTCCTGTCTTAGGATTTCTAGCCATTCTTGTCTTTCTTTGCCTTGTTGAGAAGGTACCAAAAGCCCTTATTTCAATTCTGTTGCCTAGAGCTAAAGTGTTGGAACTAAAGCTTAATATTTCATTAATGCCGTCTTCTATATCTTTCTTAGTTAAATAATCAACCTTATTGTTAATTGATTCAACTAAACTGGATTTATTCATTTTCCTTCTTTGAGTCTCCTAATTCGGCTTTTATAAGGTCACCTATATTTGATTTTGTGGCTTCTTCAATTTGTTTATTCTTCTGAGCATTGTCTTGAAGAGCACTTCTTTCTTCTTGCTTTTCTAAAGCCCTTAAAGAAAGAATTATTCGACGATCTTTTCTGTCAATATTAGCAATTACAACTTCCATTTCCGCTCCAACTTCAAGAGGAGTGTCTGCAAGAGAATTGGCATAATCCTTCTGGGGAAGATAACCTTGCACATTTTCTGCTAAATCAAGAACAATCCTGTCATCATTAAATTCTAAAATCGAAGCTGAAACTCTTGATCCTTTTTTATTAGCTTCTACAAAGTCTGTAAAAGAATCTGTAACTAGTTGTTTTATTCCTAAAGATATTCTTTCTCTATCTGCTTCAATAGACAAAATTAGAGTTTCTATAGAGTCGCCTTTGTTAAGAGATCTTGCAGCCTCATCATCTTCTTCCCAAGAAAGGTCTGATAAGTGAACCAGCCCATCTATTGCTCCATCAAGCTCTATAAAGACTCCAAAATCAGTAATTGACTTAATGACTCCAGTTACCTTATCTCCTTCTTTATGAGTATGAGCAAATATTTGCCAAGGGTTTTCAGAAAGTTGTTTAAGGCCTAAAGAAATCCTTCTTTTAGTTTCGTCAACTTCTAGAATCATCACTTCAACCTTATCTTTTAATTGAACTACTTTTGATGGATGTATATTTTTATTTGTCCAGTCTATTTCTGAAACATGTACAAGCCCTTCAACACCTGTCTCTATTTCAGCAAAGAAACCATAATCAGTTAAATTAGTAACGCTCGCCATTACGGAGGTGTTCAGAGGCAACTTCTCTTCAATACCAATCCAAGGATCGTCTATTAATTGTTTAATTCCAAGAGATACTTTCTTAGCTTCTTGATCATATTTAATAACCTTAACATCCAAACTCTCTCCTATACCAAGAGCCTCTGAAGGATGATTTATTCTACTCCAAGAAATATCAGTGATGTGCAAAAGGCCATCGATTCCGCCCAAGTCCACAAAAGCACCGTAGTCTGTAAGATTCTTAACTATGCCTTTGATCACTTGACCTTCGGCTAAACCAGATAATAATTTTTCTCTTTCTTCAGAGTTTACTTCCTGTAGGACTGCTTTTCTTGATAGCACTACATTGTCTTTTGCTTTATCAAGCTTAATTACTTTAAATTCTTCATATCCACCTACTAAGTGCTCTAAGTCTTTTGTGGGGGAAACTTCTGCAAGTGATCCTGGTAAAAAAGCTTTTATGCCTTGGACGTCAACAGTCATTCCTCCCTTAACAGAACCTGTTATCAACCCTTTTAAAATTGCATCATCTGCCAAACAATCTTCTATCCTCTTCCAAACTTCTTGTTTAATAGCTTTTTCTCTTGAAAGCCTTGTATTGCCATGTCCGTCTTCAATTGCTTCAAGAGTCAACTGAACTTCGTCTCCTATTTCTAGGTCTAGCTCTCCTGACTGGTTAAGGAATTCGCTCTTTTGAATTGCTGCTTCAGATTTTAAACCCACGTGAACCACGAGATGGTTTTCTAAAATATCAATAACAATTCCAGTCACAAGACTGCCCTGCTTCATTATTAAAGTACTTAAATTCTCTTCCAATAACTGTTCAAAACTTGCTGACATATTTTTATTTTTTAAAGAAACTAAAAGACTGACTTTTTATTTCTTTTATTACTCCTATAGGGTCTATATTACTTGTATCTATTACTATCGAGTCTTCTGCAGGTTTCAAGGGTGAGTGTTCTCTCTCTGTATCCTTTTTGTCCCTGTCTTCTAACTCTTCTAAAAGGATTCGCATGTTAACCTCGCTACCTTGTCCTTTCAACTGTTCATATCGTCTTTTTGCTCTTTCTTCGATTGATGCAGTTAGATAAATTTTAAGATCTGCATCAGAAAAAATAACCGTTCCCATATCCCTGCCGTCTGCTACCAGCCCAGGAAGGATCATAAAATCTCTTTGGATAGGCTTGATAAAGGCTCTAATATAAGGATCTGCAGCTAATATTGAAGTTGTTTTTGCAACCTCTTCTGTTCTGACTAAATCAGTTATATCTTTGTTTTGAAAGAAGATTTTAACGGGCTCTCCTGGTATACCTGCATCAAAATGAACATTAAAGTTATTCTTAATTTTCTCTAAGTTATCAGTTAAGTCTTTGGGTTTTAGTCCTTCTTCTTCAAAATAATAAGCAAGCGATCTGTAAAGTGCTCCACTATCAAGAATATTCCAACCTAAATCCAAAGCTAACATCTGAGAAATAGTCCCTTTTCCAGCTCCGCTTGGCCCGTCTATTGTAATTACCGGTACATGTTCCATAATTTAATTATTCCTTAATATCTAGTCCTACTTTATTAGAAATATCTAAAAAGTTAGGGAATGAAGTTACGACATTTTGAGTATCTTGAATGAGAGATTCACCTTCTGCTCTAGTGCAAGCAATGGCTGAAGCCATTGCTATCCTGTGATCACCAAACGAATTTATAACTGAAGACTTAAACGGTAAAGATGAATTGCCAATATAAATCTCCTGATTTAAACCCTGAATATCTATTGCGTCCTCAAAGAGTTTAAACTTTACTCCAAGTTGTTCTAATGTACTTGCCATAGCCTCTAGTCTGTCTGACTCTTTAGCCCTCAATTCCGCAGCTCCTGTGATTGAGGTTTTACCTTCAGCCAAGGCTGCAGCAACGAATAACACGGGCAACTCATCTATCAGATTAGGAATAAGCGACGGGTTTAGTGAAATCCCTTTTAAACGAGATGACTTAATTTTTAAGTCTCCCCAAGGCTCGTAGTCATCTGAAAAGTTGGAAATTGATATATCAGCCCCCATTTCCTTTAAAACTCCTAAAAGAGCTGTTCGCGAAGGGTTTAGCCCAACATTTTTTAGGGTTAAGTCAGAGTCTGGAGTAATTAAGGCAGCCAAAATAAGAAAGGCAGCAGAAGAAAAATCTGCCGGGATATTTATTTCCGTACCTGGGATAGAAGTCACAGGAAAAATTTTTAATTCTCTCTTATCCGACAAAGATTTTATTTCTACCTGAATGCCAAACTTCTTAAACATTAATTCAGTATGATTTCTAGTTTGCACCGGCTCTTTAACAACAACTGGTCCATCTGCATAAAGGGCTGCAAACATAAGACAAGATTTAACTTGTGCACTCGCAACAGGTAAAGAATATGTAATTGGAAGCAATCTATCCGTCGGTCGTATCTCTATAGGAGAAGTTCCGGCTGAATTGGTATTAATATTTGCCCCCATGAGAGTAAGAGGGTCTACAACTCTCTTCATCGGGCGGGTAGACAAAGACAGATCACCAGTCAAAGTAGAATAAAAATTTTGACCAGCTAGCAAGCCGCTCATTAATCTCATGGAAGTACCTGAATTTCCAAGATAGAGCTCCGTTTTAGGCTCTTTCAATCCATGCAATCCTACGCCTTGAACTTTTACCTTGCTTCCATCTTGTTGGATATCTACGCCCATCTGCTTAAATGCATTCAAAGTTGCTAAACAATCTTCGCCTCTTAAAAAACCATTTATAACTGTTTCACCTGTGGCCAAAGCTGCACACATTATTGATCTATGAGAAATTGATTTATCACCGGGTAATGTAACTTCACCGTTAAGACCACCTCCTTTGGTTACTTTGAAATCCATTATTTGCTTTCCTTGGAGAGAAGCATATCTCTAGATTTTTTTATGGAAGAAAAGAAAGTGACAAGTTTATCTGGATTACCTTCTTTAATTAAAATAGACAACTTATCTAAACTATCTCTAAAAGCACCAACGGCTTCAAGTATGGAACTTTCATTTGATATCATTATGTCCTTCCACATAACCGGGTCACTTGAAGCAATTCTTGTGTAATCCTCAAGACTCCCTCCGGAATGCAAGAATGAATCCTCTTTAAGATCAGTAAAAACAGCATCCATCAGAGCGTAAGAGATAACATGAGGCAAGTGACTGGTTTTAGCAAACAGATCATCGTGGCTTAAAGCTGGCAACCTCTTCGTGGTGGAACCTAAATTTTCCCAAAAATTTTCTATCTTCTTTATGTCTTCAGCTTTATTTTTGTCATGTGGGCAAATTACAGTAAGCCGACCATCGAATAAAGTATCAGATGAAGCAGAAAGACCACTCTTTTCAGAGCCTGCAATAGGGTGAGATAAAATAAAACTATTTTTAATATCGGGATTAAGATTATTTATTACTTCAAGAACAGAGGATTTAACGCTGCAGGTATCCGTGTATAAAGAATCTTTAAATTTAAACTTTTTTAGCACTTCCGTTATTGAGGGTTTTATAGACAAAGTCGGCACTGCAAAGATAATTAGAGCGTCTTCTAGATTTGCAGGGATCTTATTCGTATCATTATTATTAATTAAGTCAAAATTATGTGCAGAACTGATTAAATCGACATTACTATCAAGACCATAGACAACTCCTTGAAATTTACTAGATTGCAAAGAACGCAATACAGAACCACCTATTAGTCCAAGACCTACTACAAGAATATTTTGAAAATAAAAATTTTTATTCATTATTAGAAAGTTATTTTTGAAATCTTCTCAAGAAATATCCTATTCTCTTCAGGGGTACCTATCGTTACTCTCAAGTGATTTGGCATTTTGTATACATCCATAGATCTGACAATCACTCCTTCTTTTAAAAGAAGATTGAATGCTGTGTTTGCATCTTGCTTGCAATCAAAACAAATAAAATTTCCATGAGTGGGTATGAATTCATAACCTAAATCAGCCAACCCTTTATACAGAACTGTTTTCTGCTCGCTGTTCATCTTCAACGAATTCATCATATGAGCTTTATCTGTTAGAGCTGCTTCCGCTGCAGCAAGAGCAAGGGAGTTTGCGTTAAAAGGTTGTCTTACGCGATTTAGGTAGTCCGCAATTACTTTTGAAGAAACAGAATATCCAACTCTGAATCCAGCTAAACCATAGGCTTTAGAGAAACTCCTGCTAATAATTAAGTTTGGGAACTCTTCAACAAATTCAAAATCCACATCGTTGTTCTCGTAAGATGCATAATCAAAATACGCTTGGTCTAAAAATACAATTACATCACTACTGATTGCATCAAGAAAAGAGATTATCTTGTCTCTGCTTATAAAAGTTCCTGTTGGATTATTAGGATTTGCTATAAAAACTAATTTTGTATTTTCCTTTACTGCTCCAAGCATGGCTTCAAGATCATGACCCCAATTTACAGACGGTACTTCTATTCCTTCTGCGCCTGCCGTCTGAACTGCAAGAGGATAAACAGCAAAAGCATGTTCTGAGAATACAGCACTGTCTTTTGAAGATAGAAAACTTCTTACGGCAAACTCAATAATATCATTTGAACCATTGCCAACTGTAATTTGGTCTATGTCGACGTTGTATTCATTGCTAATACTTTCTTTTAGTCTTAATGCATTCCCATCAGGGTATCTATTTAGTCCAGAAAGTATCTTATTGACTGCCTCTATTGCTATTGGACTAGGACCTAATGGATTCTCATTACTGGCTAATTTAATTGCATTGGTAATACCTAACTCTCTTTCTAAATCCTCGACGGGCTTACCCGGTTTGTAAGGACTAAGATTAAGTAATCCAGGGTTTATTAATTTTTTTATATCCATTATTAATCTAACCCACAGCTCTAGGGTAAGAGCCTAATATTCTTACGCTTGCCTCTGTTTTCTCTAAACTGATTAATAGATCTTTTATTCTGTCTTCCGATTCATGCCCTTCAATGTCTAAATAAAATGAGTAATGCCAATTATCAATTTTAGAAGGTCTGTAAGTTATGTGAGTTAAATTCAATTTTAGATCATTGATTGGTTTTAATACCTGATACAGAGCTCCAGGTTCATTCTTGGTTGTAATAAGTAAAGATGTTTTATCCGCTCCACAAGCGCTTGATTTAATCTTTCCTATGGAAATAAATCGTGTTGTGTTCTTTGCATAATCCTCAATATTTTTATCAAGGACATCTAGGCTGTATTTTTCAGCTGCCAGATCGCCTGCAATAGCCATGATTCTATCTGAATTCTTTGCATTGATAGCTCCCTGTGCATTACTAGAAACAGGTACTCTCTTAACATTTGGACAATGCGAGTCCAACCACTCCTTGCATTGTGCGAGGGTTTGTTCATGAGCATGGATCTCAAAACCTTCTTTAGGTAAGGGTTTGTTGTAACCCAAAAGGTTGTGATGGATTTTCATTTCCACTTCACCGCAAATCATCAAGTTGCTTTTCGCTAAGCAATCTAAAGTAATGTTTACAGCCCCCTCAGTAGAATTTTCTATAGGAACAATACCAAAATTACTCTGGTTACTTTCAACTGATTCAAAGACACTCTCAATGGTGGCTTGAGATAATTTCTCAACGGACTGACCAAATTGAGAAGAGAGTGCAGATTCTGAATAGGTACCTTCAGGCCCTAGAAAAGCGACTTTAAAGTTTGCTTCCGTCGACCTGCAACTTGAAATAACTTCTTTGTAAATAGAAACTATCTGTTCTGAGGTTATAGGCCCAGCATTAATACCTTTTAATCTGTTGTAAATAGATGCTTCTCTTCCAGGTTTGTATTTTATAGCATCGCCTTTCGCTTCTCCTGCGGCAATCGCTAGATTGGCTCTTTCATTGATTAACTTTAGAATCTTTTCATCTATTGAATCTATCTCAGCACGAACTGAATCTAAACTCTTCTTTTCACTCATAAGCTATTGTGCGTTCTTTTCGAACTCACTCATGAAATTAATTAGTGCATCAACGCCTTCTTCTGGCATTGCATTATAAATACTTGCACGCATACCCCCTACAGATCTGTGGCCTTTAAGCGCAAGCAGCCCTGCAGATTCTGTGTCTTCTAAAAATTTGTTATTTAAATCTTCTTTGGCTAGGAGGAAAGGGACATTCATTATTGATCTATTCTTTTCATTTATGTTGTTTGAGTAAAATTCAGATTTATCAATGAAGTTATAAAGCTTTTTCGCTTTTCTGTTGTTTATCTCTCCTATTGCAGAGACTCCTCCAATTGATTTTAGCCACTTAAAGACTTTACCGGCCATGTACCAAGCAAAAGTTGGAGGGGTGTTGTACATGGATTCACCTTCCAACATAGCTGTGTAATTGAGCATGGTTGGTGTGATTTCTTGAGCATTATTTAATAAGTCTTTGTCTATGATTGCAAAACCAAGACCAGCAGGTCCGATGTTTTTTTGCGCACCCCCATAGATCAAAGAAAAATTATCTATGTCTATAGGCTCAGAAAGAATTCCAGATGAATAGTCCGCAACCACAGGAACTTTAGATGATTGGAGACTTCTCAAACACAGTCCTCCTATTGTTTCATTGGGAGTAATATGAACATAACTTGATTCCTCTGTTAGATTCCAATCTTTTTGATCAGGGAAAAAATTGAACCCTTCTGGTTCA
>MEHZ011504716.1_pt1 | contig 12147 bp, 7 predicted proteins | sample 897221 | NCBI WGS metagenome assembly MEHZ01 (sample SAMN05514161, study PRJNA337945) | marine metagenome | isolation source: marine surface water | place: Arctic Ocean | collected 2007-12-13 | reverse complement strand
TCTACAAGAGGGCAGCTATGAACAAATGTGGGATGGATTTTTACCAGTTGGGAAAACTAAAAAACACAGAGTCCCACGTGGTTCATAAGAAGTTAAGTTCTAGCGCTCTTGGGGACAATTTCCTCAAGCTGCTACCCATGCCGGGACGCTTCATCTTTGATCTTTTCCATGAAGTCAAAAAGGGATACAAATTGGATTCCTACAGCCTGAATAATGTCTCGAAATTTTATCTAGGTGATCAAAAAATTGACATGCCACCAAAGGAAATGTTCAAACGTTTCATCGAAGAGGACCCCGTAAAGTTGGGTGAAGTCGCCGACTACTGTATCAAGGATACACTCCTTCCCCACAAACTCATGAAAAAATTGTGTATTTTACTAAATCTGGTAGAAATGGCAAAAGCCACTTGGGTCCCAGTGTCTTTCTTGGTTGAGAGGGGTCAACAAATTAAGGTGTTCAGTCAACTCTCTAAAAAGGCTAGAGAGTTGGGATATATGGTCCCAACATTTAAGTATGGATCTCTACCTGAAGAACAATACGAGGGAGCCACAGTTCTAGAAGCCCAAAAGGGTGCATACTACACACCTATCACAGCCCTAGATTTTGAAGCCCTATACCCATCAATCATGATGGCTCACAATTTGTGTTACTCTACCTATGTCATGGATGATACGAGGTATGGAAATATTGAAGGAATTACATACGAAACGTTCAACATCGGGGATAAAACATACAAATTTGCACAAAATGTTCCCAGTTTATTGCCGGCTATTCTCACAGAGCTCAAACAATTTCGTAAAAAGGCCAAAAGAGATATGGCAAATGCCACTGGTTACATGAAAGAGGTGTATAACGGTAAACAGTTGGCGTATAAAATATCGATGAACTCGGTATACGGTTTTACGGGTGCGGGTAAGGGTATTCTTCCATGTGTCCCAATCGCGTCAACAACCACCTTTAGGGGTCGTGGTATGATTGAAGAGACGAAGACGTATGTCGAGGCAAACTTCCCTGGTGCGAAGGTCAGATATGGAGACACGGATAGTGTTATGGTTGAGTTTGATGTTGGTGAACGTAAAGGTGTGGAGGCGATTGAATATAGTTGGGAAGTCGGTGAACGAGCTGCCGAAGAATGTAGCGCCCTCTTCAAAAAACCAAATAACCTAGAACTTGAGAAAGTTTACTGGCCCTACTTCCTATATTCTAAGAAGAGATACGCGGCAAAGTTGTGGACGAAAGGTAAAGATGGTAACATGAATATGGATTACGTTGATGTCAAGGGTCTCCAACTCGTCCGTCGTGATAATACACCCCACATGAGGGAAGTCTGTAAGGAATTGTTAGATGTAGTTTTAACATCGGGAGACCCAGGTCCACCAAAGGAACTCGCTAGGAAACGAGCCCAAGAATTGTTATCTGGTGAGATTTCCAATGAAAAGTTAACTCTAAGTCAGTCACTGTCAGACACTTATAAAGTGAACGGGGAGTCTGTCTCAATCAATGGACCCAAATGCAACTTTATTAATCAAGCGCATGTTCGAGTTGTTAACAAAATGAGAGAGCGTAAACCCGGTTCTGAACCACAATCAGGTGACAGAGTCCCGTATCTACTCACAAAAACAGATAACCCTAAAGCAAAAGCGTTTGAAAAATCTGAAGATCCCAAGTATGTGGAGGAACACAACGTGCCGATAGACTACCACTACTACTTCGTGAATAAATTTCTAAACCCGGTGTGTGATCTTCTCGACCCGTTGTATGAAAACACTAGACAGGAAATATTCGGTGACATCATAGATTCCTACAAGCCCCCTCCCAAGAAAAGAGAACCATCCCTGAGCGGTATGAAGAAGGAGCAACTTATCGAAGAGTGTAAAAAATATAACCTCGAGGGAGACGGTAGAGCTGCAGATCTCAGGGAACGTATTAAAGAATATAGGGACCGAAAGAATTCTGTTGATGATCTATTTAAAACTTACGAGCAATGTACAAGTAAGGATGATTGACGTCAAGTCGAGGGTTACTAAACTCGTTATTGAAAAAACGAGGGAAATCATATTGGAACAGCTACCCAATCGATTGGAAAATGATCTAAACGAACTGATTTGTGAATTTGTTGAAGATGGTGTCGATTCATACTACAACGAACAATTAAACCAAACATTGGAAAACATATCTAAAAAACATCAAATACCGTTGGAGTTACTACTCCGTGACATCCCACAAATTAACGGAGGAGATCGATGCAGAGGAAAAAAACGGGGGAGAGATGGAGGTGGGGAAGTCAGGTGTTCTTTCAAGGCTGGTGAAAATGGATACTGTAAATATCACAAACATCAAGGTGAAAAGGTGCAACCGAGATGTCTACCTAGTTTACAACTACACAACCATGGACCTGAAAAAATGTTCGTTCGTGGGTGTCCGGGTTGTGAACAAAAAGGACTTATAGGATTAAGTCGACTATTTTCTAATGAATAAAACAAGCATTCTACTATCTTCAATAAATCAATTCTACACAGATGAATATAACAGGAATAAGCTACTGACAATTTTAAACAAAACTGGAGGAATTTCTCTAAGAAATCTCGAATGGTTTATTACAAATTATGCCAAGAAAAACAACACTTCATACAAAACCAATGATGGTAAAATTTTTACAGTGCACTGTGCGTATAAATCCAGCCTCGATGGGTATAGTAAAAAACTATTTGATCCTTTTTGTAGAGCTGAAAAATTTACGTATCAAATCCCCGAAACATCTCATGAAATTCAGACAACCCTCGCCCAGTTAAATTTCATCAAATGGTGTATTAAAAATAACATCATCGATTACATCTACAATAATAAACAAAACCTATTCACTAAGTCGTGTAATCAAAAACTTGTGACATGACACCCTCTCTAATGCGAATAAAATTCATCGTTTTAGCTAAAATATGAAAACGTCTATTATACTCACCACCGTTAAACAGGTTTCCGTATAATATAGGTTCTTTTACAGTGCTAAAGTTGACATGACCAGATGCACTACTATCATTTGGGTAGAGTGCAAAACTATAGGAGTAGAATCTTCTCGTGATTGGGGTATTTCTGTGGTGCAATCTCGGTTGGAGGATTCTCAAAAAGTGTGGGGAACCCGTGTGCTCATCCAAAATCTCCTCACCGTCGAGGGTGAGTGTCAGATAGTTTAAATGTTCCCATTTGAGGGCAGGATCCACTTGAAGACCACCTGAATTCACGGGAATCTCGTTGTAACTTGAAGTGTCACCGAAGGCGTTGTTTTCTGTGTAGAGACAGAAAAAGTACAACTCTCGGACTAAATTTGTAAAGTTCAAACGAGTTTTGAATTTATTTTCACCCCCATCAAGTAAAACGTCGTCGTATTGGATTTGTGTAATCGCAAACTCGTGATCACGGTTCATGACCTTAATTTTCTCTATGGGATCCAAAAATATACACTCTGTAGACAATCTTAGATCATACGGCTTATATGTAACTAAATCCGTAGCCGTAGCTCCGAGTTTTCCTACAAATCCTGATGGGGGGTTTGATACACATATACACTCGTCTACGTTGCGGAACTTGACCTCTACTTCAATTTCCTGTTGTCTAAGTGCACACACTGGAACTGCGAGCTCTGGGTGATTGTGGAAGTAAAACGGTATCTCGATGCAGACGTCCCCCCCGAGTTGTTTGGGGTATGGCTGCGCCTTTGAAATTCTACTATTGATTACATCTGGATCTGAACTCACGTCACGTTTACATAAGTCGAATAAGTTGATTTGTTTTGTGGTTGGGTATTCAAGTTCGTTGTATAAATCTAAATACTCAGTTGTGAGGTGTTGAATGACAATACCACCGATAGAAAGTGTTATGTATTCGATAAAATTACACGCCTCACCATAAATATAGTGACCACCCGCATCTACACCCGTAGCTAACACTATATCAGGTAAACTGAACATGAGATTAACACCCTTTAGGACATCACAGTGGTCATATGGGATGTTAAATTTATGTATTTCACCGTACTCTACGTCTTTATCAGATTCAATGTCGATAAATTGTAAAGAAAAATTCGAGTGTTTCTTGAAGTTTTCTTTAAAAAAGGTAAACTCGGGAACTTCCGTTGTGTAGCGGTCTAAAAGACCTCTAGACTCAAGTTGAATAGCCCCAGCCATACTAATATAAGACTATTAATAAAATTTCAAGCCAGCTAACCCAGAGTCAAATGACAGAATGTTATAGTTTAAGGCGTATACACGGATTTGGGTCTCTTCAGACGAATACGTTCTATGCGTCAATGTGCTATTATCTGGGTTGACATACCTATCCTGTTCCTTGAATTCTAGTGTGAATTTCTGATGAATAATCCTACTCATGTTCAGTTGCCCTGTGGGATTGCTATCCCCTGGATCGAGGGAAAAGGAATACATACCGAACTGTGATTCTCCAAAATCGGGTATATTTATATGATTTTTGAATGGCTGAACAACAGATAAGAAGTGACCATTTTTCCTAAAGAAGATGACGTTATTCAAACATAACTCAGCAGTCTTGATTTGTCTGAACCTGTAATTGTTTGGTGCGTTATTGGAGTTGGTATAAATGGGTTCTCCCAGAAACAACAACTCTTTTACGGGGTGTTTGAAATCGAGTAAGAATACTTTTTTGTCAATTCCTGGTTGCATCCGAGTTTCGCGGAGCTGCACCTGTGTTATGAGATACTCCATGTGACTTTCCTGATACGCCTTGCGTTCCGTTTCACCCAAATACACGTGCTCAGTCGTCAACACTATTTGATCGATGAATTTCTCAGTAACATCGTTTATTGGTGGTAAACTTGAGGCCAACTCTGATTTATACGAATAATACTTGTCTCTACTTACAAGCTTTATTCTTATAGACACCTGCTGTTGGCTAAGCTTACACAAAGGGATCGCAGACTTGTTGTTTCTCGTGAAATAAAAGGGTAATTCCAGTGACAGTTTAGTAGGGTAATACCCCTCTGTCACAGAACCTTCACCACCCCTGTACGACTTGATATCACGATGTTGATCAGATGTGTCCAATTTGTTTCTCATGTAGATATACTCCCCGGTGATAGTGTCTATGACTTGTTCACCGATTAACAATTCCGCATATTCTATGAGTTTTGTGAGGGGGTTTCCAACTGTCGTTATCGCGTCGTAATCAGGCCTCCACGACACAGTTAATGAAACAGAACTTAATAGGTCACTCTTACCGCTGGGTATTCTCACAGTTAAAACTTCACCGAAATCGGGATTTCCCGTAAAGGGGATATCACTGAAATCTATCCCAAATGGTGTATGTTGCCTAAATGCGTATATAAAGTGTGAATAGTCTGGACATTTAGTTACCCATTCATCCTGAACACCCTTGACACAGAGGTACATTCTATTATTAAGTATCTTTTTTTTAATACTCAATTGTCATGAAACCCCTGAGAAAATTGAACTTCTGTAGCTCTAGATAATACAAGGCCAACTCGAACTCACCCGAAAACGCCTGATCGCTGCTGCTAGGTGCACCCACAACGGTTTGACCTTCACCCGGTAACAGTTTAGTCATTTCAAATTCAATTAGGGTTCTGTCAGAGTTTAGATTCGCAAAATCTAGGGTTCCGGTGGATTTCTCATGTAGCGGGTGGAGAGCAAAGCTTTGTGTGTATATGTTTATTTTGTCATCAGTCACACCCAAATCGAACTTATAAGGAACCGCATACTTGTAGTGTTCGTGAGTCTCCATGAGAGTGTTTGGGAAACTTTCACCATTCAAGAAGAAGCGAGCCTTTTTCATTATGGGGGTGTTCCGTGTTATCATTGAAGTGGTCGATGACCCATTAGACCACACTGTTTTTTCCGCGCGGCTTCTCACATACGTCACGTATCTGTAAGATGTCTCATCTTGGGTGGTGAACAGTTTATCCCTAAAAAACCAATGAAAAGCTTTCACCTTCGACTTTGGTTCCAAGTTCACTTTAAATGTTGTATCAGATCCAGGGGTCGTGATGAATGAAGAGTGCTTTTTGAGAACATTCACTAAAATTTCGTGACCAGATTCGACCAAATACAATCTCTCTTCGTTGCTGAGTTTTATCTCCTCACTTATCAATTGAAAATTGTCGAGTTCTATAGGACTTCTTCCGCTCCTCGCTTGCTCGGTTTCCACCCCTTGCCACCACGTTTGTGGATGGAATTCGAGTTCAAACATAATTTTTTGTTTGTGGACTGCACACACGGGGAAATACTGACGATCCTCAACCTCCTTACGAAGCTCAGTTTTTCCATACTTTCTAGAGAAGAAGAAGGATAGGGGAATGATAAACCTATTCGCGTGTTCGTAAGTGGATGGCGCTGATAAGCCCGGTGTAAATGGTTTAGACATGTTCTGTAGCACCAGATTACCCTTCCTAGATTGTGGATCCAAATACAGAGACTCGTGGATCATTTCCCAGTCATCCGTAATCTCCTCAACCTTTATGTCATCCACATACATCGTCGCACGTTTCAGAAAACCACGACCGAGTGGAGTGGTGTAGTTCAGGTCGGTAATATCCTTCGCTGGTAGATTGACTTTCAAATATAAGTTTGTGAGTAAGTCACCCATGTTTTTAGGATCATATTCAACTTTAATTGTTTGATTGAAAGGCCAACCCACTGCGCGACCTGGATTTAAAACACTTTTACTTTTGTGAAACTTTCTAAATTCTGAATGTTGTTTGATATTTTGATACTTGAAAAAGGTTTTTTCGGGGTCTTTGGATAACAGGTAAGTGTCCTGTTTTCCAAAAGCTTTCAAGGAAAGATTGGCAGCTTCACTCATATCTATTAGTATTTACATATTTTTAATATCGTTCTTCCACATGTCGAAACAACTCGTAGCTTCTAACAAACGGAGTTCCTTTCCGAGCTTGTCTGTTTCGTCCATTAGGGCTTTGACACGTTCTTCTGTGTAGTCAACAGTCCTAATGTGCAAAAGATAATCATATGAACCATCAACCTTGGGGAACGTCTGACCAATTTCACACTCAAGGTCCCGCTTCTTCTTCCTGAATACCACAATTGCACCCTCGATCACCTTCTTCACAAACTGCGCACGGTGGGAGCAGATGTTAGATCTCATCTTCGTGCTTTCAATAAGTTGCGCCTTCCTCTTCGTGTAGTAGTCCACACGAAGATCCATAAAGTCTGATAGAATATCCTCGGGGGTGTTGTATTTACAAATCCCCTTGGTAGGGTGAAAGAGGTGCATATTTGTGCAACGAACAGTCTTTTGGAGTTTGAGATCCTTCACGATATCCTTGCCCTCATACCCCTGTATGAGAAAGTCGACATCTTCTGTGGTGCTATTATTTGTGAAACTCGTGATGATCTTCTTATCAATCAGAATGTCGAGGTGTTCCTTATAATCTTGGGTCCACCTCCCTGGTGGAAGTTCTATGACTTTTACAGTAGTCCCCACCACCTGCCAAACACCTTCTGTTACCCACCCAATCGCTTCATCTTCGAAGATACGACCCCTAAAACCTCTGAACCATGGTTTCATTTTCTTGAGTTCCTTACCATTCATGAAGTTTGTGATGTTTTCCTTGATGTCGGTAGGGTTGAAGGGTGGAACGTAACAACTGAAACCAGTCCCAATACCCTCCGTTCCGTTTACCAACACCATGGGAATGACGGGCATGTAGTGTTCGGGTTCGATGGTTCTCCCGTCGTCATCGAGATAAGTGAGAACCGCGTCATCCTTGGGATCAAATATTTTGCGAGTCTCATCTGAAAGTCTCGTAAAAATATACCTCGTCTGAGAGGCATCCTTACCACCCATGAGACGTGTTCCAAACTGACCACAGGGTTCGAGAAGGTTGATGTTATTGGATCCAGTGTAATCATTGGCCAATTTGACAATGGTCTCGGCCAGGGAAACTTCACCGTGATGATACGCGCTCTTTTCAGCCACGTAGGCTGCAAGTTGGGCCACCTTCATCTCATCTCTCAAGTTTTTCTGGAAACATGAATACATCACCTTACGTTGGGAGGGCTTCAGACCGTCAGCCACGTGTGCGATTGATCGTTTGAGATCCGCGAGACTGAAGTTGACTAGGTCCTTGTGAATAAAGTCTGTGATTGTGAGTTGTCTCACACTTCCGTAAGGCACTTCAAGTTCATTCGGTTCCTTCGCGGTGCTCTCTAGGAGCCACGTCTTTCTCGCATCAGCCTTTTTCTTATCAAAAGCCAACACAATCGATTCATCTGTCATCGTGTCCATATCAAATTGCACAGTGAGCTCCTGAATCTTTTTGAAATATTCCCGTGCCTCTGCGGAGGTTGAAGTTCCGAGACCCTTGTAGTATTTAATTCTCCAACCAGACTTACCATTTCCATACCACGAACGGAAAGAGGATTCTGTGTAAAATGATTTGGTATCAGAACCCTTCATAGCCTTGATGATGGGGGTCACCATACTCACGACAAAGTTGAGTTTCAGAAGACTCGGCCAGAAGTAGTGGAACATGTTGAGAATGAGACCCTTGATGTGACTTCCGTCATTATCAGCGTCAGTCATGATCATGAGACGACCGTATCGTAGTTCTGAAACGTTTGTGTATTCCTTCCCTTGTTGTAGGCCCAATATCTTCTTGAGATCGTTGAACTCCTGATTTGATGTGAGCTGCGCGACAGAAACGTCGCGGACATTCTTACACTTCCCACGGAGCGGAAACGCGCCGTAATGGTCTCGACCAACAACAGAGAGGCCAGCCACTGCTAGTGTCTTTGCAGAGTCACCCTCTGTAACGATTAGGGTGCACTTACTAGAGTGAGCTGTGCCAGCTTTGTTCGCGTCATCCAACTTGGGGATCCCGGTAATCTTGGACTTGCGCGCACCGTCAGTCTTTTTGAGTTCCTTCATCTCTTTGAACTTTGAAAGAGCCAAAAGTTCATCTTGAATACCAGTCTTCAGAGCATTCTTTACAAACGTCTTTGGTAGTTCAAACTTACTCCCAAAATCCTGAGACTTTATGGTGCACTCAGACTTGACCTGACTCGAGAAAGTTGGATTCTCGAGGGTCGCCTTCACAAAAATCGTGAAGGTGTTTTTCACCTGTTGGGGTTTAAGTTTGATCTTCTTAGCCATGTCTTCAATGATACCCGTGGCGATGAGTGAAGCCACGTGATCCACGTGAGTTCCACCCTTCGTGGTGCAGATTCCATTGACGAACGAAACTTGTTCCATTCCATCCTCAGATGGGCCGATACAAACGGACCATCGATCGGTCGTCACACAGTGCGTGTGCACAACACCTTCGTGCATCTTAGCGTACGCCTCAAAGCTCTGTTTGGGTAAGACTTCATCGTTAAACTTAACCTTGCAGTTGGGACTCGTGCAGATGTTTGTATCCCACACCCTCTTTTCCATAATTTTATAGATTTCTTTGTTCATTTCAGTCATACCGAATCTTTTCCAATCAGGTAGGAACGTCACGGCAACCGAAGAAGAAGCGCCTGAATATTTTTTTATTTTTGGTGGGTCACATACAGTCATATTATTCGACCAACCCTGGGTATAAGTTGTTTTCGTCTCATGATCTTTGATGACGATAGAAAATTTGGATGAATATATGTTAGTGAGCTTAGCGCCGTATCCATTTCTTCCACCGACCACCCGCTTCTTAGTATCATCGTAATTGGTGCTGGTGAGGAGGTGACCGAATACGAGCTCGGGGTTCCATAGACCCTCCTTTTCATGCATCCGGATTCCAATTCCACCGAGAGGTCCGTTATTTTCGATCGTAATCATACCAGTGTCAGAGTCGACATTCACTGAAATAGAAGAGACACCTTTGGGGTGGATGGAATTTCGATCGGTCGCGTTCACGAGGATTTCATCAAATATTTTGAGGAGCGCTGGGGAGTATTTTATGTTTCTTTTCTTGAAACTCGCGCCATCGAGAATCCAGTACAATTCAGAACTCTGGTCTACTGGTCCTACATATGAGTCAGGTCTCTTGAGAATGTGCTCGATGTGGGTGAGCTTTTCAACACTTTCCATTATTCTTTATTTATTACACTTCTATCCTCTAACTTAGGTGATAAAAGTGACGGTGATCTAGCGATGCCCTTGTCGCTGTTTACGCGTGATACAATATTAGGTGTGGGGTCAATATAGATACTATTTTAATAGCTTAGCACGTGTAAATATACTAGTTCGACTTCCCCTCAAAGTTTCAGGGCTTCACCCCTGCCCCCCACTTAGTTACACGGCCCGACGACCCTAGCGACACCGTATCGATGGGAAGTCCCGAGGCTCGGGACCGTTTTCGTTTTACGCGTCATGCGATCTTAGGTGGGGGGTCAATATACATCGTATTTAAACAGCTAAATATGTTTAGGTAAGTTGGATGAACATACCCTCAAAGTTTTAGGGCTTCCCCCCCACCCCCAAGGCAAAAGCGTATGTGCGATACTGTCCTGTTCTCGGTGCAAGCAATCACCGCCGTTCCGGGGTCAGGTCTAGGTCCCAAAACCCCACCGGCTCCGGTGGCGGTGCCCACTTCGCTCTGTGCCGTGACCAGTCGTTCATCCGGTTCGACCCGGGGCAGTGTGCACACGCTTCCCCAGGCTTTCCCTCTGGAACTGGTCGCCCGATCGCGGTGTAGAACTTCTCACATTGTTCGCACGTAAACGCAGGGAGCTTTTCCCTTGCAAACTTTCCACGCACCACCTCGACTGTTTTGATTTCTTTTTCCTCTTTCTCGGGGGTTTTGTCCGGGTTCCCACGGCCTGGTGGGGGTATCGCGTTAGTGTCGTCTAACTCGTGGAACTTCGAATTTGTTTTTTGTGCACCGCCGATGGTGAAGAAATCGCGATCGGAAACGCCCCTAGGGTCGGCACGCGAGGTTAAGAAATCACCCCGTTTCTCCTCGGTTTGCTCGTTCTCGAACGCACCCACACGACCAGAAGGAACCACTTGAGTTGCCCCCCCGTGCGTCACGTTTTGGTTCCGCGTGTCGCCGTGGTCGTCGAGGCGTTTGCGTTTATAGTTCTGTTCATAGTGCACACAGGATGCACACAACCTCAACTTCTGCCTCTGTGGAAAGTCCGCTGGGAAGTGCGCCGCGATGTTGCCACATTTCACACATTCGTCGTGAGCGACGTGGGTGGCAGGGTCATACTCCTCGTCAGTGTCCTCCAAGTCGTCGTAAATGAAGATATCTGTAACTTGTTCTAAAAAAACTGATTCCTGGGTCTCAGGTAAGTCCCCTTGTGTCTCTGTTTCGAGTATATACTCAACAGATTGAGTCTGTTGGATCGGTTCGTAATCGAGCGACGTGGAGTCCTGTGGTGACATGGTACGCAGCTCCGTGCGCTGAACAATGAAAAATATCGGCGCGTCGGGGGTGAATTTATATAGAATCAAAAGCCCACAACCTTACTACTTTCTCATTTGATACACCCAAACAGACCCAAACAGACCATACATGGGCCATTATACACCTCACAGGTGTGTTTTCCCAGTTCCCACATTGGGATTGCAGGGTTTTTTATTTCTCCATCCTTGTCTAACAGCATTACTTTCAGAGCCTTACAGTATTCTACCTCAAACTTTGTTAACTTTGGGTTGAGGACACTTTGATCAACAACAGGAGTACCCCTCGGTGGGAAGTACATGTGGGGTTTAGGATCAGCAAACTTTTCTGTTTCTTTTTTTTTCATAAGTTCAACCAAACCAAGGGTTCCTTCCATTTTGTTGAGGGTGCACTCCGCGCAGTGGTCTTTCCGCTTGCCATGGGGGCAGGGGGTGCAGTTCGCGCACTTGCGTTTCAGCTTGCCGTGGGGGCAGGGGTTGCACTCCACACAGCTGTTTTTCACCTTGCCATGAGGGCAGGGGGTGCACTCCGCGCAGCTGTATTTCAGCTTCCCATGAGGACAGGGGGTGCACACCACGCAGTACTGTTTCAGCTTCCCATGAGGACAGGGGGTGCACACCACGCAGTGCCCTTTCTGCTTCCCATGAGGGCATCCACTGCACACCACGCAGTGCTGTTTCCGCTTCCCATGAGGACAGGGGGTGCACACCACGCAGTACTGTTTCAGCTTCCCATGAGGACAGGGGGTGCACACCACG
>MEHZ011396221.1_pt1 | contig 12153 bp, 2 predicted proteins | sample 897221 | NCBI WGS metagenome assembly MEHZ01 (sample SAMN05514161, study PRJNA337945) | marine metagenome | isolation source: marine surface water | place: Arctic Ocean | collected 2007-12-13 | reverse complement strand
GTTAGTTTGTCTGCAAAACTATCTAACTCGCTTAGAAATGCTGCCTCGATTTCGTCCGAAATTTCCGATACTTTAAAATCAACATTTTCTATAGTTTCAGTTTTTAGTTGTTCTAACAGTGCCGCCTTGAGTTTTTCTTCCAAGGGCGCAAGGCCGTAATCATTAAACAGTGCGACTGTTTCTATTGTGTTATCGGTGCCATATCCAGCGGTTTCGACTGTCTCAATTGTTGTATCGCTATCAAGGCCTGATGTTTCGAATGTCTCAATTGTTGTATCGCTATCAAGGCCTGATGTTTCGACTGTTTCAGTTGTTGTATCACTATCAAGTCCTGATGTTTCGACTGTTTCAGTCGTTGTATCACTATCAAGGCCTGATGTTTCGACTGTTTCAGTTGTTGTATCGCCTATTAGCCCCACAGACTCAACAGTTTCAGTCGTTGTATCACTATCAAGTCCTGATGTTTCGACTGTTTCAGTCGTTGTATCACTATCGAGTCCTGATGTTTCGACTGTCTCTGTTGTTGTATCGCTATCAAATCCGGCGGTTTCGACTGTCTCTGTTGTTGTATCGCTATCAAGTCCTGATGTTTCGACTGTTTCTGTTGTTGTATCACTATCAAGTCCAGTTGTTTCGACTGTTTCGGTTGTTGTATCATTTGATATTTCAGAAATTTCGCTTGTCTCAACGTCAGAAGATGTTTCGGTTGTAGAAGTTTCAGCTGTTTCGGTTGTGGTGTCGAGATCAAATCCGGCAGTTTCTATAATTTCTGTGGTGGTTCCAATATCTAGTTCTGTTGTATCATCTTCTTCTATGGGTGCAATATAATCAAGTTCTTTCAATTCTGTATCTTTTAGGTATGCAAGAACCCATTCCCGTAGTGTCACCCTTTCTGTTTCTGTGATTGCCTCTATGCTCAAATTTTCTGATTTAATAATTTCAGTGATTATGTCGAGACCATATGATTCCGGCCTTGATAAAATTTCTGTTATATTCTCGGTTATATACTTTGAAAGATTTTCTTTCACCTCGTCAAAATCGTCTACAAAACTACCAGTACCCGCACTAATATTGGCGAAAACCGTTTTCGCAGACTGAGATATCTTTTCCATGTCATCGTTATTAGACATAGTTTTGGCAACTTCGACCGCAAAATTAGACGTTTGTGGGTCTTTCAAATCTACATTAAATTCGAGAGCTGTCCCATCGGCCACGAAGGAATAATTTTGTGTTGAATTTAGTGTTGGGTTTGTTATCTTTAATCGGACTATATCGGTATCAACAACAGTAGTCGATGTGCCCACACTTACGCCGTTTTTCCATATCTCCCCGCCCGAAAATGATATGGCAGTTGGCGTGGTGGTAAGTTCTCTAACATAAATTTGATTTGTCTGTACTGAAATATTCCAATTTGTACTTGACAAATCGTATGTGTATGTTATATTACCTTCAACAACAGTCTGTCCATCGGTAGGCGAATCTATACCCGAAGGCTCACCTATTCCAATTTTAACTTTAACAATATCTCTAAACAGGAAAATATTTGTGACTGACATGTGTTCTCTGCAAATGAAAAAAGGGGAAGCAAAATGCTCCCCCTCTATTTATTTTAAATTTTAATCTTTATGTATTATGTACCAGCTCCAGCTGTGACGAAATCATTCGCTGCAACATCTGCAACATCTCTAGGTGTATAATCACTATACTGTGGTCTAATAGGTCCACCTCTAGTAAGAAGGAACAATCTCATACCATTACCGAATGGTTTGGTTGACATCATACCCACATACGTTCTGTGTGTCGAGTTGGTTGTTGTATCAAACGCATCCCCACCATCTTTAAATGCAGTGGGAGCAGTTGTCGCTGCGATACCCTGTTTTGCATTATGCCAAGAGTATGGCTTTCTGAAGTTGAGTTTGTCACCAGATGCCGAAACATGTTCGGTGCCTGCACTATATCCAGTATCCAATGTACTTACTTGAGCGCTATCAAGGTCATACTTAGTCAAAGAGGTTTTGATAATACCACCTTGTGTCGAACTATCCGCGCCGGCCACACAAACCATGTCCATTTCTGCGTCACTATAGATAAATCTTTGCGATGCAAGTGGTGTTGGGAAGTTGAAGATTACTGTTTTATCTTGAGTAATCGACAGTTGCTCAACAGGGTTGATACACGCCGGACTGTCAATCTGTGGAATGACAGCAGAAACGTGATAGTCCCAAGGCTTAAACACATCATTTTCGCGCACAACAAAACGATAGATACCTTTTGCAACTTTATGAATGTCGTTCCAGATATTCGGGATATCTCTATCTTCTGGGACTTTAATCAAGTAAGTCGATTTACCTGTATCTCTTTCTTCAACATCGTTATAATTTTCATAAGAAAGTTTTACAACAGTGCCTCTTTCGATTGGTTGGTTGAATTTGAAAGTGTCGGTTGTCAGTGAATAGGCATACATTGGTTTTTCAACACCAAAATATTCCAAACTCTGATTGGTCGTACCAAACTGCGCTTGTCCATTTCTGTCAATAGTGTAGTTTTGTCCGTTAACCGCCGCATCGGCTTCTGCACCGTCTACAAAGATTTTCAATCTATTCACTTCGTATAATGGTTGTGATGCAGTCCCGCTTCTACCAAAGAAGTTTGTATATTCATTGTTAAATCCGGCACCTTCCCATGCATATTCGAAGATAAATTGATCTTCTTCTGGGAATGTGTCGATCACCTTAGTTACACGAATACCTTGAAGGACGATATCTGCATCGCCATCTGCCAATAATGTTAATGCGGCCGCCAATGCAGAGCTGTCTGCGTAAGCTGTGTCATACGCGGTGAGTTCATCACCAGCCACCATATCAAAGATGCCGGAGCCTGGCTCAGTAACGATAAATTCTTCTGTGGTTGTAAAACCAAGTGCTGTCGCGGGAGTTTTTTCTGCCGCACCAGCCAGATCGATTTTGTAACCATTAGTAGAACCACCTCTGAGGGAGTTGGGAATTGGTACAATCGCACCCGTTCCGGCCGAGGCCTGTGCTTTGAAAGCGGCCGTTGTGCCGGCAGTATATACAGGTACAACATTGCTCGAATCAGTACCAACACCTACATATGTTGCAACAATCGGAGTATAATGAATAATTCTCACGCGCCGGTTGGATTGCAACGCAAGTGCGCTAGTTGATTGTGGATTAAATGTTGCAACATTAGAAACGATTGGCAATTCTCTTGCTTTACCATTCGCATCTGGGGTTGGTGCAACTTCAGTTTTATCCAAAATTCTAACGTCCATATCTGCATTAAGGAAAGTATCAACACCATTCGCACTTCTATGTCTAACTCTTGAAATAGTCAGACCCAGTTTGGCTGGTCCTTGCATCTGGTTTCTTGCAGCATTATAGTTTCTAAGGCCACCGCCAACCGCGCCTGAGCCACTGGTGTGAGTACCGCCAGTGGCAGGTTCAGCACCACCCACAAGCCCTGTTAAGTTATCTTCTACGCCATATCTAGTAGCAGTCTGCAATGCAGTTACCCACTGTGCAATTGGCACATAAGAAGAACCCGAACCGCCAGCATATCCCTGAGAAAATTCTGTGCGAGTTCCGATGGGGGTGGATGGCGTAAACGTGAGCGGGCTCGCACCAAGATCATTATATGCAGTGACAATTGCAGGCATTTCGCTAAAGTCGTTAGCGATGGTATAACCCGTAATCGAATCCGTACCCAATGCGGTCGCATCGGTTAGTGGAATATTTTTGGGCACGCCCGGAGCCGACTCTTGCGCGTTGGCATAAGTTGCGCCAGAACCATATGAAGTATTTTTCTGTTGAATTGGAGCACTATCAGTAATCACCGAAGATGATACTGGTAGGCCTGGAGTTAGTTTTCTACCATTTACATCAAAGATTTGTAATTCATCTAAAGATGTTGAAGTGATAGTGGTTTCGCCAGTTGCAGTATTCAAATCTTCCGAAACGGAGGCATAGAAACCTACGTTAAAGTCAGATGTTTCTTCTGGTCGTGTAGAAGGTGAATATAGGCAATGGACAGGTGATCTGCCATCTTCATATTCAATTCTACCAGAAACATTATGAACGTGTCTCTGTACAACAAACCATGCATAGTCATCGTCTTGATCTACAGATGCTTGGTCAAACATGAACAGTCCTGTACCGTGATCGGAACAAGTCAGGCGATATGCGAGCGGATAACCACTTTCGATATCGTCAGTTGTTTTACCTTGACGTCTGAAGAAGCCAGATTTTGCCTTGTTTGTATCATTACTGAAGTTGAAATAGATTTCACTCAATTCTCCAGGCTGTCTGTAAACGGATTGTTTAATACCGTCACGGCCTTGACCTTTAGTTAGATCGCCGTTGTCTTTAATCTGCAATGCAGTTGCGACATTTACATAAAGATATTCATCGCGCTGATCGTAGAAGAAACGCATCCGCCATTTTTGTGGTTTCCGTACATCTTTAACAGGTTGTGTCAGAGAAACAGAAGTTGGAAGTGCTTCAGTGGCAGAGTTGATATCATTCTTAGAAGATAGCAAGTCGGTTGCCTTTTCTGATTCCACAACTACTAGGTCACCAATTCTATCAACACAATTTTTCACATCTCTGTGGTTTTGCTGTCCATTAGATTTAATGGCGATTGGTGTTACTGCATCTTCGTTGACATATGGATAAATCATGCTGTATGGCTGACTTTCAAATTCACTTTCTGGAATTGCCAGGGCCCATTCACCGGATAGATACTCAGTTTTAGCAGCAACATCAAAGTCGTTGACTTGATTGGTTGTATATGTGGTCGAATCGACACTAAATGTAACGATACCAGTATCTTCATCGACGCCTGTGATCACGATAACACCATTACCATGCGGTTGGATGATTCTTTTATTCGCAGTCGCATCGGCAGTTTTGATACCACCCAATTTGAAAATTGTGCCGGTCAGATCTGTTGATGCATTACATAGAGTTTTACCATCTTCGTCAACAAGCGTGAACGTACCTGTCCACGGCGATGCAGTGATGGAATTTGGTGCGGCAGCGAAAACAATCTTTGCAGTTCTTTGTGCCTGAGATGAAAATGCTGAACTAAAATAGTTGCCATATGGATGTAGCACCATATCTCTGGCCAAAGTTTTCATTAGTCCGTCACTTGCTCTTTTATCAACTTTTGTGTCGAGAAAATATTCCAGAAGAATTGTATCACCTACATCAAAAGTTTCACTTCTCCACGTAACCGTTCCATAATCGAGCGCGATTTGAGCTGCATCAGTAACGGCAGTAATTTTTAAAACTAAGTCAGTTGTCACAGGAACATTGTGCATAGAAGATGAAGGAATGGTAATTGTGTCGTCGACGACATAATCTTTACCAAAACCGATTGGCAAAACTTTATTGACATTTCCTAAGGCATCTACATATATTTGAAAAATTCCATCTACGCCGTCGCCGGAAAGCGTGGCGCCAGCTTCTACATAATAAACACCCGGCCGGTGATCGGTGTTTCCCGCTGATGCTTCAACACCAGTAATAGAACCTTTGTTGTCTGCGTTGTCTTTTGAAAAGAAACCGACTGCGAATTGTCCGATTGCCATACCTTCGTCGATGATTGCCGACACACCAGTTGTTGAGTCATCGTTGCTTGACGTGGGATTGTAGTTATTTCCTGTGCTTTTGATATCTACTGAAACAATTCTGCCGTCGCCATCCGCAGTCGCGGTTGCGATACATTGTGTCAGAAGTCCAGCTGTTGGTTCGCCACCTTTAATAATGATATTGTACTCGAGGTTTGGTGCGTAACCATAACCACCGGAAAGTACGTCAATTGCAGTGATACCACCGTTTGCATTAATCGAACCAAGAGAAATACCAAGGCTACATTTCTGTGTACCTTTTCTAAAGATTTGTGCAAGTGGTTGGGTTACTGTCGTGACCGATCCACCCAGAAAACTTCTTTTCTGCGAGGACAGTGCATATGGTGCTAGTCTGTCGAATTCGTCCTGTGCTGGTTTTTCCAATCGAGTGTAAGTTTGGTTAAAACTATTCAAGAATTGAAATTTTTGCTGATGCTTTTGCTGCAGCATTGATACCATTTCGTTTCTCTGGATTGAAAACCCGCCCGAAAGGAACTCCGTGTTTAGTGAAGTGGCCATTTATTGATCTCCTGTTTTGGTTTATCTATATTTATAAAAAATTCTCTTTACAACTTTTGCAATTTCGCACGCCAATATAAGACGTTTTATTCTATTTATAAAAAAAACTCTTTGTGTTTTGTCTACCATCCTATTTATAATATTTTTTTCATTCAATTTTATGTTTGATCTGTATCGCCTGGAGCCTTACCGGCAGTAACATCGGTATATCTAATACTAGAACCTGTGACTTGCATAAAGACTCGCATACCATTACCGTTGGGTAAAGTGGATGCCATGCCTTCATATTTTCTTGCATTTTTGCGCCAAATATATTTTTCACCATCCGGTCCGTGGTGTCCCGCATATTTATTTAATGCAACCGAACCAAGAGCAATGCCATTTGGATCCGTTGCCGGCGGCTGTAGAGTGGTGTCAAATTGTTTGTTAATACCATCTGAGTCACCATACTTATTGATTTCTACATGTCCTGCTTGTGTCGAGAAACTAGCAGAAGATACGCAAATCAAATCTAATTCGCTTTGTGGATAATAAAATCTTTGCGAAGTGATTTGTGTTGGGAAAGAAAATACAAAATTTCTATCTTGTGTGATAGACAGTTGTTCCATTGGATTGATAATTGCGTGAGAATCTACTTCGTGCATTGTTGCAGAAACGTGATAATCCCAAGGTTTCAATACATCTTGCTCTCTCACAACAAACCGATTGACAGTTTTAATCATATTCATATTAGTTTCTGGGAAGTTTCTGTCTTCGGGTGTAGAAATAATATAAGTCTCTTGTGAAGGATTTGATGTTTGATAGTTGACCATCTTGATAGAGAACGAACCACCATTTCTTGGCGCATATTTAAAGAATAAATTTTTGTTATAAAAATCATACATATACTCGTTTTTTATACCGCTTTGATTTGTCCAAATTATATCTCCAGGCAGTTTACCATTATGCGATGCCACGTTTTTCGATGTTACCAAGTTTCCACTTGCAACCACAAACGATGGTGCCGGTGAGGCGCTAGAATTAGAATCGAAGAATGGTGCTGAAGTACATCTATTCACGATACCAGTAATTGTGCCGTCAGTTGCCTCTCCCAAGAAGTTGACTACAGCTGCGGTGGCATCCAAGGCCGGTATTTTAAATTTGGGTCCTAAGTCGGTAACACCTGCCGCATCAAGAGATTCTAAAAATCTGCCGACTGTACTCGGATCTCCCATAGAAACCCATTCATCATATGTTAACACATATGCGCCACTATCTCTTTTAACTTCTACATCATCGAGCGCAACAATCATAGATTCGAAAACTTTTTCCATATTTGATGCCTGAGCGCTGTATAGAATGTCTAACAATGCAGAATCGCCATCGGTATAATCTGCCGTCGAAATGGTCTCGGCGACTCCGATAACACCAGTGCCGCTGGTAGAACCAGATTTGAATGTTGACATTCTTTCAAGCATCCCCGCTGGAAAAATAACATTCTCGGAAAAACTTGGTGCAATATCAGAACTAATAACCCACTGCGCTGCTGGGGGTGTGGTGGCCGTAATGACATCGCCATCTCTATCTGTATGTACAAGAGTGATGCTTGGCGATGTGCCGGTTCTTATCAATGCTGCGGGCGAAACCGACGCGGCCATTGCGATAGATGTGTTTTTACGTTTTGGTAAAGAGTTAAATCCAGTAATTGCAAGATCGGTGATCGAATCTCCGACTCCGTTCGTCAACACTGCTTCAGCCGAACTGCCGGGCACCGTAGATATGCTTAATGAAGTAGTTCCATGCTGAACAAAAGATCCACCAAACACATCACCAGTACCGCTAAGTCCGAAAACAACATCTGTTACCGTTGCAAGATTTGTCGCCAGATCACCATATGTTGCGACGATGATTTGTCCAGTAACATCATTGATAAATTTAATTCTTCCCCCACCAGTTGGCGCGGCCGCATCGTCAGCAATAAACATACCTACTTTTAATCCGGCCGTAATTGCCGCGGGCAGTTTGTTAGTAGCGCCAGAGGACATATCTGCCTGAATTATCCATGTTTTTTCTCCCCATAGTTCTGTGGTATCGGTATTTCTAACCGATGTGATACCACGAAGATTGTCCGTTGCGATATCTACAGTGGAAGTCAATGAACCCGATACACCGGATGCATAACCAAAGGAATTGAAATCGACTGCGTTGACATAACCATTAAACAAATCTTTTTTGATAAAGATTGTTGGGCCTTCTGTTTTGAATATGGTGCCTAATGAACTTTGTAATGCAGGGGGCTTCGACAAATCGTCTAAGTCGGTAGATGCAAAATATGTTGACAGGTCTGATACATCGACAGGACGTTTTGCGGGTGAATATATACAATGCACCGGCGACTTGTCTGTGTATTCTGGTTGTCCAGATGTTTGGTCTACATGTCTCTGCACAACAAGCCATGCATAGTCATCGTCTTGATCGACCGCACCGGCATCAAACATGAATAGTCCTATTCCATGATCGGTTACTGTCATTCTATAACTCAACGGGTAAGATTGTGCCTGCTCATCTTGAAGTTGTGTTCTACGCATAAAGTTTGATTTTGAGGTTAGAAGTTTTAAGGTCGAACCCCTGCCGATAGATGGTGATTTATAAATGTCACACAATTCTCCTGGCTGACGATAAACTGCTTGCTTAATGCCGTCACGGCCTTGCGCCTCAGTGATAGACATATCATCTTTAAGTTGGTATGCAGTTGCAACGTTTACTTTAATTGAAAAGTCTGCCTCGTCCCATTCAAATCTCATACGCCATTTTTGTGGTTTTCTTGCACTAGAAGGTGATTGATTACTACCACCAAATCCCAAATTGGAGTCTGACAATAAATCAACACCTTTATCAGATTCGACTAAAAATTTATTTGTAATTCTTCTTAGTGCGTTTCTTGTACCCTGCTGTGTTGTGCTAGTAGGTTCTGGATAAATTAATTTAAACGGAACTGCAAATGCATCGGATTCGACAAAAGAAACATAAAACAAATCCTGATCGGTAACTTTGACTAGATTCGTTTTAGCCAGCCCGCCAGATGCAGACACAGTAAGTGCCGCCGTTGACAGTAGGCCTGCTGCCGAGTCCTGACCTGCTCCATCTGCGAGAATACTAGGACGCACAGTACCAGATGCGCCATCCACTTCGTGAAACCAACCAATAAATGCATTGGTTGCAGGCCGGCCGGCAAGATTGTCATTCAAAACTGGTTTAGAAAATGCCCAGTAATTTACACTTGTGCCGTCAGTTTGTGGCCAAGACAGATCTGCTGCGTTTGAACCAAGATTTTCTTGATCTGGACCGAGACCAGCTGGACCAACTAATGCACCATAACGCACATCTAAAGATTCTTTCCAGTGATATGAAATCGTAACTACTACTCTGGACATATCTGATACCCAAGACAACGGTGCGGTTACAGGATCCCTTCTCAAAGAAAATGTTGCCTTTCTGGTGGCCAGATCAGATGTAACAACCCAATCGTCATCTGCTATAATTCTTCCATCAATCGAAACTCTAAATTCGCCCGATCCTAGATCTTGTTCTACAAGTGGAAAATCTGTAGATAGTGTCATCCATGTGGAAGAACTGGCCGGATCGATCGCGGCAAATGTAGTTGAAAAGTCTGCGGGATCGTTTTTAACAGTATGCTCTCTGACACATTTCCAAAGTTGATTTGCGGATCTTTGTGTTGCGAAAGTTCCATCTGCTTCAACATCAAAATTATATGGTGTTGATAATTGATTTTTCATAAGAGACACAACATCTGTATCCCCTGGCGTGGTGGCGGAAATGTCATATAAGCTTTGTGCGGTTGCATCGATATCAGATACTCTATCTATACCAGCGAAATTGGAAAAACTTGTTTTAATATCTGCCGTTGGTGCTGCAAAACTAGCCTTAAATAATTCTGGATAATCGAATGGGTGAATACACATATCGTGAGCCAGTTGATAAAATAGACCACCCTTATTACCAGTAAATTTGTCGATATGCTCTAAATAGTTTACTTCGATAAATTCGCCAGTTTCTGGTTTTGAAAAATCTGAAAAGATCAATGCGCCAAATTCACCTATGGCAGAAGTATATTGTACCCCACCTTCGCCCGGCGAGGTCGAACCTTCAGTATATTCATCGTCTCTCCAAAGAGTCGTTTCAGTGACGGCACCAGTAACAGATCCAGGCGTCCCTACAATGTTATTGCCCAATGTTCGGTCGAGATTAATTCTAATTTCTCCGAGCCGTATTTCCCATTCCCATTCTTTATCAATAAAATCTGGTTTGGATTTTAACAAATACGTTGACAGTCCGCTGATTGCAGCGTGCTTTTCTTTTTGAGTACGGTGTGCGACATCAACAATGTCGTTTCTCTGTATACTAAATCCACTTGCAATAGGCATTTAGAGCTCCTTTAATGTTTTTCTTTATATTTATAAAAAAATTTTTGTCTTAATTTGTGTTTATTCTATGAAGTACCAACTTCTTCGTAAACATCTAAATTTGTGTCGGTATTAAATATGTACTGTCCATTGACAAAAACCATAATTCTCATCCCATTTCCAAACGCCGCGGTCGAACGCATCCCCTGATATCTTCTCAGATCTGGATTTGTGCCATCATAAAGATATGTCGTCATAGGAATATTGCTCGACTCGGCCACAACTTCAGCAGATGAGAAACATATAAGATCCATCTCTTCTTTGGGGTACATAAATCTCTGCGTTGTCAGACCCGTTGGGAATGTTATGACAAAACGATTTTCGTCTGTAATTGCCAGTTGCTCTAGTGGATTAATTACGGCGTTGCTGTCAATCTGGTGCCGAGTTGCAAACTTATGAACGTCTTGCGGTTTAAGAATATCGAATTCTCGCACAACAAATCTCCAAATATTTTTTGCGGTGTGTTCGTCTGCAAGATAATCTTCTCTGTCAAAAGGACTTAAAATATAAAAAGTTTTTGTGTTGTCGATATTTGATAGGTCAAGTTGATTTCCTGTTTCGTCGAAAACAGTAGTGACTTGATCTGCTGCCGTTTGTAGATTTGCCGCCTGATTAGAAAAGAAAACTCCCGCATCACTAGAATAAAACGATTCTCTGGAACATGAGTACATGGCATGAACTGGAAATTTTGATGCTTCATCGTCACGCGACATGCCAGTTTCGTTATTAACAGTTCTTTGAATGCAGAACCATGCATAATCATCTGCCTGATCGCCTGCCGCGTCATCGTAAATATACAATAAAATACCTCTTTCGGTCATTGTTAACCTGTAGGTAAATGGGTAAGAACCTGCGATGGTTGCATCCGTTTTTGGATATCTTTTAAACCAGCCAGAACCTTTTCTTTTGTTTCTAAATCGAATCGAACGATTATTGACATATTTTGTATAGTTGTCAACGTCGGCAGGTTGTGTTGTGCTTGCCAATGTACTGCCCGTAGTTGGAATATAAAAAGTTGCTAGAGGAAATTCATTAAAAGTATGTACTACAGAAGTGCCAGCGCCACCGGCGGTAGTGTCGGCAGTATTCGCGGCGGTCTGATCCAAATATGCGGGCCAGTAATATTTTTGTGTATTACCATGAGTAGAAACATCGTCGTTCAGACCATATACGAAATACGGTCCACTGTTTGCGGGGTCTGATACGACTGTAATATCTTCGAAATGTAAATCTACCATTTCGCCCGGATTTCGAATAATGGATGTATCTAACTGAATTCCGTTTGGTAATGAGATAAGTCCGTCTTGTGTTAGTTGTGGATTTGAAATAGATCCATCTGCTAATATCTGATTCGCTGTTCCGGAATTAATTTTCAACCAACCATAGGAAGGGTTTGGAATTCCTGTGCTCAGTTCCCAACCATCCGCCAAAGTTCCGTTAAACGAATAGCCCGGATGATATTGATCTGGAACGAAAGTTGTTTCATCTATAATATTTCCGTTTGCGTATTTGGACATTCCCCGC
>MEHZ011657715.1_pt1 | contig 12155 bp, 7 predicted proteins | sample 897221 | NCBI WGS metagenome assembly MEHZ01 (sample SAMN05514161, study PRJNA337945) | marine metagenome | isolation source: marine surface water | place: Arctic Ocean | collected 2007-12-13 | reverse complement strand
AAGCGGAGCCCTTATCATTTAGAATTACTTTTACTTTTCCTGTTTTAAACTTGTCACTTACTTCTATACAGCTAACATCCAAGCCATTTTGGATTATATAATCCAATAGAGCTCTTCCTCTTTCATCATTGCCTACACTACTAAGTATAGCGACTTCATTATCTAGTGATTGCAACCTGAGTGCAACGTTTAGTGGGGCACCACCTATTTTTTTATAAGTTGGAAAAACATCCCACAGTACTTCTCCAAAACATGTAAATTTCTTCATAATTATTCTATTCGTTCTATATAGATCATAAAGCTACAGCAACTTTAAAAGCCCAAATAAACTTTTCAACTGAAGAACCAATTTTATTTGACTTTTATCATTATAATTTAAAAGCAAACTTTTAAATTAATTATGCTCTAAACTTAAGCACTATTCTTTCCAAGTCCTTGATATTTCGTGGAATTCCATGGAGATCAGTTGAATGTCGCCGTCAGTGAATAACGAAACACTCGTCCTACTGTCTGGTGAAAAAGCAAATTGCTCGGAATAAGAAAATATGCCATTATTTGCAAATACTTCTAGTTGCCCCCAATCAACAAGAACTCTTACTTTTATACGATTCGATGCATCAGGTTTAAGACTTTCATTTAACAAAAACTGGCTTTTTACATGATAAGCTATTGTTTTATTGACAACCTGAAAACCAAACTTAGAGGCGGAAGTATTGGTTAAATCAAATTCAGCAACTATTTCAAACTTTTTAGATTTTATACCTTTAAAAAGTTTGTTATCTGGTTTAACGATTTGAGAATCCCATATTTTTTCACTTTCATAGAGTTTAGATATTTCTTTAATGGGGCTTCGGGTTAAGCGCATTTGTCCATCATAGGTTTCCAACCCAAGCGAAACTGGAAAAGTGGCATTTCTTTCCCAAATAGTTTCTCCAAGACCTCCATTCCAATGATCCATCCAGGCGATCTGTATTATCCGTTCATCATCATCGGGAAGATTTCCTGCAGGAAAAGTTTGCGCAGCATAAAAATCATTTCCAAGCGTCATAATATGATTTTTCTGACCTTCATCAGGAATAAATTTTGTGCCATTAAACTGACCCACTAAATAGGCACCATCAGCATCACAAAGAACCCATTTCATATTTTGTTTGTTTCCATCCAATGGTAATTGAAATAAGTCAGGACACTCGAAACCAAAATCAATATTACTTAGAAAATCCCAGTTAATCAGGTCGTCAGAGCCATAAAAAGTAGTACCGTTCTCGTAAAGGGCCATAATCCATCTTTTAGTTGGTTGATGGTAAAGAACTACAGGATCTCGTGGATATGCCCTTTTAGCGGGATTTGCTACTGGATTATTCTTGTAATCATGCCAAGTTTTGCCAGAATCAATACTCCATGCAAGACAGGTTCCAACTTCCGTTCCTGTGTAAATCGCAATAATTGCTTCCCTTTCTGAACCTGTAATTCGTTTTGACATTTCCCCAGATACCACAACGGCACTTCCTGAATAAACTTGTTTCCCAGATACGTTCCTAAGAGCTTCTTTAGGTAAGTTGGATCCTTGCGGTATTAGCGCCACACCTTCATCCTTCCAATGCAACAAATCGGAGCTAGTTGCATAGCCACCGTGTCTAACGTCTTTCCCCCATTGATAAATCATATGATATTTTCCCCCCTGATACACCAACCCGTTAATGTCGTTCATCCATCCTGTTTTAGGACTGAAATGATATTGACCTCGGAAGTTTTCAGTATAAGTAACAGTATCAATGTTTTGTTGTGCAAAAACAATTACACCTATGGTTAAGAAAAGAATCGTGAATATAGTTTTTTGTGTATTTTTCATTAAAAATTAGTTTGATTTTTACGTTTAATAAGTTTTTTACTTAACTGTTCAAGTGGAACACCTTTTGTCTCCGGCATCATATAAAACACAAATAATAATTGTAAAACCATCATAATAGCGAAAATTAAAAAAACAACACCAGCGCCTATAGTTGAAAACAAAACAGGAACTAATGAAGGAATTACTGCTGCTAAAACCCAATGCACAGAGCTACCAAATGCTTGTCCTGAGCTTCTTAAATGATTTGGGAATATTTCTGAAATAAATACCCAGATAACTGTGCCCTGACCAATTGCGTGAGCAGCTATAAACATAAATAAGAAACTAGGCATAACACTGCCTTCCCAATTTAGAAAAAAAGCCGCAGAAACTAAAGAAAGTGAAATAATATATCCAACAGAGCAGATATACATTAGCTGTTTACGCCCTAACCTATCTATTAAAAAGATTCCCAATAGTGTAAAAAACATATTAGTAACTCCAACTCCTATACTCCCTAATAAAGCAGCACTTTCCCCTAACCCTGCTTCTTCTAAAATTCTCGGTGCATAATATAAAAAAGCATTAATACCTGATAATTGATTGAAAAATGCAATTAAGAAAGCTAATACAAGTGGAAATCTATATTTTTTAAGAAAAATATTTTCATTAGGAACTGTATTATCCATTTCATCTTTTATTTCCAAAATAAGTTTTTCTGAATCTTGATCCTGATCTTCACTTAGTAAGTCTATAACTTCTTTAGCTTCGTCACTTCTTGATTTTGTTATTAACCATCTTGGGCTTTTAGGAACCATTAAAACGAGTAAAGTATAAATAATTGATGGCAGTGCTTCTATACCAACCATCCATCTCCATGCATTCTCACCGATATCATTCAGTAAATAATTAGAAAAAAATGCTGTTAAAATCCCAAAAACAATATTAAATTGATAAAGCCCCACTAACTTACCTCTATCTTTTGCTGGAGCAATTTCTGAAATATATGCAGGTGCAGCTATTGTAGACACTCCAACACCAATGCCCCCTATAAATCTAAAAACTGCAAAAGTCCATGGACCATTAGCTAAACCAGAACCTATTGCGGATATAGTAAATAAAACACCAATCCATATTAAAGTTTGTTTTCTACCTAGCTTATTGGTCGGTATACTTCCAAAAACAGCACCTATTACTGTACCCCAAAGAGCCATACCTATAATAACAGATCCATGAAAAAGATCAGTGGTACCCCATAATAGTTGTAATTTCTTTTCTGCCCCAGAAATTACTACTGTATCAAATCCAAAGAGAAACCCTGCAAATGCAGCAGTTATCGACCATAATAATATTTTCTTATTCATATTCATCAACTTTAATTAGTTTTTTGCTAATAAAATCTGAAAACCATACTGTTTAATCTTGCAAATTTCGTTTAACACTTAATCTTTTTTTATTCAACTGGTGTTAAATCATTTAATGATAACCTTTTTTTGTACAATATATTCCCATCTTCTTTGATTAATCGAAAATCAACATGTTTTTCATCTGTTGTGTTTTTAAAGGTAAATTCTCCAAATGCAAAAGTTCCATCTATTCCATATAATTGATTTGTCCATTCTGGTTTAGTTTTTGGTGGACCAATCCTTGCTCCAAGACTCGCCACCTCAAATTCATAAAATTCGAAGCCAGATTCTCTTTGAATAGTAAACCCCCTCGCTCCGTGCCTATCTCCAGAAATTAACAAAACACCAGAAATATTGCGGTCCTCAATCAATTTAAAAATATCCTCACGTCCTTTAGAATCACTTACACCCCATGAATCTTTACCATTTGAGACAAAATCACTCCACATACTGCCACAGGATAAAATCAAAAATGGACTCTTACAATCTGCTATCTGCATCTTTAACCATTCCATCTGTTTTTTTCCTAAAAAGGAACTCTTTTCTTCAGAGCCAAAATACCTGTTATCAGTCATTACAACTTCACATAAACCAATTTTTGATTTAAAATAAATGCCTTCGTCATTTAACCCATATGATGGATTATTCCATGAGTTTTTAAAAATTTGCCTCACATTATCTCTATCTTGGTCTATGTAACCATTTGGGACACCCGATTCATCATTATTAAAGTAATCATGATCATCCCAACTTGCGTAAATAGGCACATTACAGGCGAAATCACTCCAAGCTGTCTGAAAGTCACGAAGCAAATAATCTGCACGATGCATTCCTAAATGGTTATCTCTATCTTGTACTGCAATGTCACCTAATAATAACATTGCAGATGGTTTTCTTTTTTTTATGGCACTAAATAATTGGGAGTTGCCTAGCCCCCATCTATGCAGACAAGATCCAAAAACAATTCTAGTAGTTTTTATCTCATCTTTATTTGGTAATGTTTTGAAGAAATAATTATCGTCGGATACTTCAATACTATCATTAATAATTACTTTATAAGAATAGGTGGTATCATCTGTCAAACCGTCAATTTTTAATAAACCCGACAAGTCATTCTCAATTTTCGTGTAACTAGTCTCTGACATGAATATTTTATTTTCAGAAGACAAGGATACTTGTATTTTAGACGGGATACTTGTTCTGAGCCAGATAGAAATTCCATGTTCTTTTATTTCGCCTAAAATTGGGCCTCCCAATAAATGTAGTTCAAGTTTACTGCAGAGTTCTAAATACTTTTCATTTAACAATAAATCACTGTATGAAGCTTCTTTAGATGCCGAAAGAATATTGAGTGCTGATTGATAAATCTCTGCTTTCTTAGGGGAGTTCGTTTTCCAGTATTTTAAAACATCCATATTGGAGGTGTTTTTGTTCATAGAGTGTTTACTTTCACCAAAATGCTGAGCGGTTAATAGGAAAGGAATTGCTATAAAAAACACTAATGAAAACTTTATTCTCATAATTACTTTATTTTAATTTTTAATTCTTTGACAAAATCTGGATGTTCATTCGCTATATTTCTTGTATCCTTCACTAAGGTCTTATGATCATAAAGATTTTGAAAGATGTTTAATTCAAAGAACCTTCATGATAAATTTTCAATATAACTTGAATTTATGGCTAAATTAAAAAAATGTCCCTGTTATAATTAAATAAACAAGGACACTTAATTTCAAAACTAAAACATTTTTGAAGGTGTTTTCAATAAATTCAGAGTTATAAAAGTTTAACCTAATTATGCATTTAATATCCTGGATTCTGTATTAATTCAGCTTCTAAATTAGCGTCAATGGCATCCTGAGGAATAGGCCATAGATTATGAAAGTCTTGAATACTGGGAGCAGATACTGGATTGTAAAGCCTTACCCGTTCTGCAAGTTTATTCATTCTTGCCAAAGTAAGTCTTCTCGGTTCTTCCGAAACTAATTCTCTTGCCCTTTCATCTAAAATATAATCTAACGTAATCAAGCTAGAAGCGATCGGAGTGGCCTGTGCTCTATTCCTAATTATGTTTATATCAGCGGTAGAATTTGTATTATCTCCATTTAAAAAATATGCTTCAGCCCTCAATAAGTAGGTTTCTGCAAGACGGATAGCATACATATCCGTATACATTCTTCCATCAGTATCGTATCCCTGAGGATACCCTTCTCGCGCAGCTGTTTTTTTTACAAAGACATTATGATTTCTGCTTAAATCTGATGCTCTCGGAACCATCATCTGACCAAACTCTGGAGATGCAGGATTATTATTCGTAAAACGTCTCTGCATATTGTATTTAGAATTTCTAATATCATTATTAAAATCCGATTCCCATATTGTATATTCTAAATATTCGGTAGGATGCACAAAACCAACCCCTCTACCTAAAGTGTCAATCGAGGCAGGAGGGACTACATAGGCTCTATTTCCTTCAGAATCCTTCACCCTTTCTAAACGTGGTCCCCAGCATCTGGTTAATCGATTCTTAGGCTCTCCGTTAAGCGTAGTGAAATCAAGCTGCCACACCCATATAGATTCAGTATTTCCAGAGCTTCCATTTTGATTATTTATACGAAATAAATCCCAAAACACGTCACCATCTATACTTGTAGAACTACCAAAACGACTTTGCATTAAAGCATATTGTGAATTATCTATAACCAATGATGCGGCTTGAATGGCACCCGTATAATCCTTCAAAGAAATTAACGTTTCTGCTAGAATATGATCAGCTGCAGCTTTAGAAAGTTGTCCATCACCGGGGTTCTCGCTCGGCAAATTAGCACTAGCGAATTCTAAATCTTCCTTCATAAAAGCAAGTATGTCATTTACTGGAGCTCTAGTAAAGTCGAATTTTGGGGTTTTAATTTCTGCAGTTAAAAGAGGAACATCTCCATATAAATAGACTAAAAACCGATATGCAAATGCTCTGAAAAATCTTGCGTTACCCTCTATTCTTAATTTATCTTCCTCCTTCAATTCAGAAACAGTTATATTAGCAACAATAGTATTGGCATTGGCAATCATCTTATAAAGTATTTTCCAATACGCACTCACTAGAGGATTAGTAGAATTAATCTTTGCATAATCTGTGAATTGATTTTGATTAGTTACAGCAAACGAAGCTATATCTGTACCGTTTGCATAAATTGTAGTAACAGCTTTATCTTCCTCAAAATTTTCAATTGCATAGTCATTTACAACTTCACTCGTGCGTAACCCTCTGCTTAATCTGTGCAGTTCTGCAATCGCTGCGTTATACCCGTCTGCATTAACAAAAGCGTTTGAGGGCGTTAAAAAACTTTCTGGTTTCTCAACTAATAGATCATCACTGCATGAAACTAATAGCAATGTGATTGATAATATGTTTATGAATAAGTAATTATATGTAAAATATTTTTTCATGTTTTCTATTTTTAAAATCCAAAATTAAGTCCAAAAGTATAACTAGATAAATTAGGGGAGCCTTTTACAGTAGTCGATGTTTCTGGATTGTACCCTGTCCAATCAGTAAAAGTATGTGCGTTTTTTATTGATGTAAAAATTTGTAAGCTCGTGAATCCAATTTTATTCAAAACTTTTTCATTAAAGTTGTAGGATAAACTTATATCTTGAATACGCACAAAGCTCCTGTCTTCTATAATGGGATGATCAAATGGAGCAACATAGTCTAGCCTTGGATATAAATTGGAAGGATTACTAGCTGTCCAATATGGAACGTTATGAACATTAAAACGTTCTGTGAACGTAGTAAAACCTCTTGGATTCACACTACGGGTATCGTAATTATCACCTATATAAGCATTGTTTTCACCTCCTCCTTGTGTGGAACTTATCAACATATAAAACGAAAACCCTTTGTAACGAAGAGTATTACCTAAGCTAATAATGTAGTTTGGGGATGTTCTTCCTAAAATCTCTCTATCGGCTGGGGTAATAGCTCCATCGTCATTTTTGTCAACAATACGAAAATCTCCAGGTCCGAAACCGCTAAGAATATCGGTGTCATTTAATTGATAGATTCCATTAGTTTTAAAACCAAAAACAGCATCTATTGGTTGCCCAATGAACCATCCATTTGCAACATCGTCATCTTCAATTCCATCTGCATTTGCATCAACTCCGCCTAAAGAAATTATTTTATTTTTACTTGAAGAAAAGACAATATTGGTATCCCAACCAAAATTTGGATTATCATAATTACGGCTATTTATACTAAATTCAAATCCTTTGTTCTCAACTTCACCGATATTAGTCAGTACCTGATCGAATCCCGTAATTGAGGGAATACTTCTTAATTGTAATAAATCTTTTGTATTAGATAAGTAAGCATCAAAAGAACCTGAAATTTTATTGTCTAATACTTGAAAATCTAAACCAATGTTTTTTGACGCAGTGCTCTCCCAACTCAATTCACTATTCGCCAACGTTTCAATATTAAATGTTGAAACAGAACTTCCCCCATCGCCAAAAAGATATTGACTTGTATTGATTTTTGATAATGAACTAAATCTATTTATACCTTGGTTTCCGTTCTCTCCAAATGACAATCTTAATTTTAAATAATTTAACCATTTAGAATCCTCTAAAAAAGCTTCATTACTTGCGGTCCAAGCAAAAGCACCTGCTTGAAAAATAGCGTACTTATTGTTTTCTGCAAAAGCAGAAAAACCGTCTCTTCTTGCTGTATAAGTAAATGCATATTTTCTATCAAAAACATAATTTAATCTTCCCATTTGTGAAAGACTATTTTGTGCGTCTCGTTGAGAAAGACTTTCCTGAACTGCCCCTAGTGCTAGAGCATTAAAACCTAGCGCTTGTGAAACAAAATCGTTTGCTCTCGCTTGTGTTAAATCTCCTTCTCTAGATTCTCTACTGTACAACAAAGTAACATCAATTTTATGCTTTTCTCCGATAGTGTTTGTGTAATTTAAAATATTATCGAGGGTCCAGTCATAATTTCTTTCGTGTTCCTTTTGGGCAACACCATTTTGGGCCATTGAACTCGCTGTTAGCTGGTTGTTAATAAAGCTATTAGTCCTGTCATTTCTAATATTTCCACCATAGTTCATCGTCCACTTTAACCCTTTAACAAAAGGAATATCAATTTTGCTACTTACAACTCCCCTTAAACTGGTTCTCTTATTTTCTTCGTCAACTAAAGTATTTATAAAAGGATTAAGACCCAATTGATCACCAATCGGAAGACGTGCGAAGCCACTGGGACCATTCTCATCAAAAACATTACCATAAGGACTCTGGCTATAAGCATTATACATGCTAGCTGGTCTTCCAGATAGATTACGGTTTATAAAAGATGAATTAAAAGCTAATGACCACCAATCAGTTAATTTGGTATTCAGGTTAAGATTCAAGTTAAGACGTTTAAAATTATCATTTTTCACAATCCCTTCCTCATCAAAAATAGAACCTGAAATATAATAGGTTGTTCTATCTGTTCCGCCAGAAACATTAAGTTCATAATTAGAAATAATACCACTTCTAGTTATTAAATCTAACCAATTTGTTTGAGTACCGCTGGCTTTATTAGCCTCTTCTATAGCTGTAAGAGTAACGTTGGCTGTTGGATTGGCTGCATTAAAATCTACAATTTTCTGCTCATAACCAGCGCCATCCATAAGATCGATTAGTTTAGCTGCGCTTTGATAACCTATATAGCTGTTAAATTTAAATTTAGGCTTGCCAGAACGTCCTTTTTTTGTGGTAATCAATAATACCCCATTGGCAGCTCGTGCTCCATAGACTGCAGTAGAACTAGCATCTTTTAAAATATTAAATGACTCTATATCATTCGCATTAAAATCTGAAACACTTCCATTATAAATAACATCATCAACAACTACAAGTGGACTATTACTTGCTGATAGAGAGTTTGCTCCACGTATTAAAACATCAGGACTTGATCCAGCAGAATTGCCGGAAGTTATATTAAGACCTGCCACTCTACCTTGAATTGCTTGGAGAACATTGGAGTTTGGTAAATTTCTTGTTTTCTCAGGAGTTATACGAACTACTGACCCTGTAATATCTGCTTTTCGTTGAGAACCATAACCTACAATTATTATTTCATCTAAACCAACAGTATCCTCTTCTAGAGTTATCGATAAATCGGTCTGGTTATTCACATTAATTTCTTTAGACATAAAACCTAAATAAGAAATTACTAATATTGAATCATTACCACTAACTGCTATGGAAAAATTTCCATCAAAGTCAGTAAGCGTTCCATTTTTGGTGTTACTCTCCAAAACAGTTGCCCCTGGAAGTGGCACACCGTCACTATCAACGATTGTACCTGATATAATTCTCTGTATATCATTTTCTTCATCTTCTTTTGGAACTTGAACTCTAGCTGCAGATTTATTACTCAAATCTTTCTTTACAATAACAGTATTATTTTGAGTAAGCTCATAGGTTAGTTTCAGTGGGCCTAAATAAGATTTAAGTAATTGGTCAGCTCTTATTTTCCCTTGATTTACCGAAAGTTTAGGTGCATCTTTTAGAAGATTTGACCTATAGATAAATTTATAATCAGTTTGTTTATTGATGAGTTTGAAAATTTGTTTTCCACTCATCATTTTATTTGACTTAATTTGAATTATAGCATCTTGTGAAAACCCATTTTCAGGATTAAAAGAAAATGCTAAAGTGCAAAAAAGAAAAATAAATGCTCTCATAGTTAGTTGTAAAAGCTTATTTAAAAATAAAATATGCTTTGAATTGAAATTTAAAATCATAAATTTGATTGGTTTAGTTATACATCTGTTTTAATTATTCCATTTTGAAAAAGGCTATAACTTTCGAAGGTGTTGGCCTTTTTCTTTTTATTTATTATTCAACAATTATTACTTTATCAATTATTTCAAAATTAATTTCATTTAAGCTACTCGTTTTTTCAATTATAAAAAGAATGTCTTCAATGGATTTTGTTCTTTCCAATACACCAGAAAACAGGAGTTTTTTTTGATTTGCTGATTTAAAAATAAACTTTAAATCATACCACCTTGAAAGGGTCTGCATTATACTCTCAAGAGATGTGTCATTAAAAGAAAATAGACCATTAATCCATGATATTTGCTGAAGGACATCTACATTTGACACATCAATATTAGTTGACTTAGAATAAACTTTGGATTGTTGATTTGGACTAAGAAGTATTTGATTTTCCCCATTGTGAACTCTAACTTTTCCTTCAACCAAAGTAGTTGTGATGATTTCATCTTCATTGTAAGCTTTTATATTAAACTTTGTGCCTATGACATTAATTTTTTGCGTTTTGGTTGAAACAATAAATTCTGAACCATTATTATTTTGACTTGACGATACATCAAAAAAAGCTTCTCCATATAAAAGTTCAACTTCACGTTTTTTACCTTTTATGAATTTAATAGGATATTTAATTTTTGAATCTGAGTTAAGTAAAACCTTAGTTCCATCCTCTAAATTCAATGAGAATTGTCCCCCCCTTGGAACTGTCAAAAAATTATAGACAATTTTTTGGTTTGAAGGGTTATTAGCTGTTTTATTTTTAATTGAATAAGAAAGTTCTTTACCGTTACTGTTTAAGGTTTTGTTTTGAAATTTTTTACCTTTTTCTAATATAACTTGATCACCATTTTCAAGAGTTAAAACTGCCTTATCAGATCCAATTATAATGGGTTCTTTAGTTTCATTAAAATTAAATTGATTAATAAGTGAAATACCAATTAAAAAAATTACACTGGCTGCAAAGGCATATTTTTTATTTCGCTCGAGCTTATTTCTTTTTTCAATAAGCCTAATCCTCTCGTGAATTTTATTTTTAGCATTTTCTAAATTATATCTGGTCATAACTATTGAGATAAAATAATCTGTTTGCACATAACTGTTAAATACGGAAATATTTCCCTTAATAATTAACCAATTATCTAATTGTTCGATTTCATCGATATCAGCTTCTTTGGAAAGGTATTTAATAATTAATGTTTGGATCTTAGCTTGCATACTCTTTAAACGTGAATTTTTTATTACCCCCTATGCTTTTTAATATTTTTTTACGTTTAAAATAAAATTAGACTAATATTACACTGTATTAAACAAAATTTTAAGTGGAAAAAGACTTTGTATTTGTTGAAAAGTTAAAAAATGGGGACAATAATGCATATACCTTATTAATGAATGATTATTATAAAAATCTTTGTGGGTATGCAAATTTATTTACTAAAGACCCATCAAAATCTGAGGATATTGTTCAAAATGTTTTTGTAAAAATATGGATTTACAGAAAAAAAATTGATCCTAATATTTCTATTAAAAAATATTTATATAAATCTGTTTACAATGAATTTATAGACCAATATCGAAAAAACAAGTCTGTTATCTCACTGGAAGAAAAATACCTGAAGGTAATTGATACAATAATTGATGATAATTCTTTGGATATTGAAAAATTAATGATGAATGTAAATAGAGAAATTGATAAGCTACCCGAGAAATGTAAGCGAGTTTTTATTTTAAATAAAAAGGAAGGTTTAACTCACAATGAAATAGCGGAATATTTACAAATCTCAACAAAAACAGTTGAAAGCCATATTACTAGGGCTTTTAAAATTCTGAATCAAAAACTTGGCAATAAAATTAAAAGCATACTAATTATTATATTTGATTTTAAACTCTCTAATTAGTAATAACAAAAAATCAAGTGTTTTTTTTGTAAGGGTTCTTATATATTTAAACGTTGTATATAAAATTCTTAGGACATGAAAAACTTATATATCCTATTAAGGATAATGATTTCATCAAAGTTATTTTTCAAGAGATGAATTTAATCATCAAAAAAAATTATGAGAATTATCAAATAAAAAATAAGCTTTCTT
>MEHZ011449112.1_pt1 | contig 12176 bp, 11 predicted proteins | sample 897221 | NCBI WGS metagenome assembly MEHZ01 (sample SAMN05514161, study PRJNA337945) | marine metagenome | isolation source: marine surface water | place: Arctic Ocean | collected 2007-12-13 | reverse complement strand
TGTTGTGCCCCCGGTTTGTCACATGGTGATAGGCCCCAGGATGGTCAATTCGCAGCGGTCCCCCAGATGCAAGACGCTGGGTGTCGGGTGCGACAACCTCGGCTACACCTTCTGTGTCTGACACAGAAGGTTGACACAGAAGGTTGTGTACAGAAGGTTGATGGTTGGCGCAGTTGGTTAGGCAGCGCCGGCGACGCGGCGGCCATTCACCCAGACGTTGGAGATATCGGCGGGGGAAGCCAGGCGAACGACCTTCTCGAAGGTGCGGTCGCCGTCATCAATTTCGGTCCACATCTGCAGCGCCGACCCTGGCCGGTTGAGCTGCACAGCCAAGGCATCGAATGATCGGCCGACGGCGAGAAGGCCGGTTGGCTGGTCCAGGAGTTCGGCGCCACCGGTTGTTGCCATGTAGAACGCGTCGGTGATTGCGATGCGAGAGTCAGATACGCCTCGCTCGTTGGGCGGCAGCGCAGGGTCAACCCCATCTTCGAGGTAGCGCGATGCGGTGACGGCGTGGGCACATTGGGGGAGAAGCCCGGGTGATGCGCCACCTGCGACGTCGGTGCCGAGCCCAACCTTGACCCCTGCATCGAGCGCTCGCCGCGCCGGGAAGACTGCGTTTGCGAAATAGGCGTTGGAGAGTGGGCAGTGGGCTATGCCGGCACCGGCGAGTCTGACAACCTCGAGGTCAGAGTCAGCGAGATGATCGCCGTGCGCCAAGATCGTGTTCGGGCGGATCAGCCCAAAGCCGGCGAGAGCATTCGTGTCTGTTGTTCGGAAACGCTCTAGTGCGTACTGGTGTTGCCAGTCGCTCTCGGAGCAATGAGTCTGCAGCCGTACGCGCATTTCCATGGACAACTGGCCGAGGCCAATGAGTGCGTCGTTGCTGCACGCCGGGGTGAACCGTGGTGTGATGATCGGCTTGACGAGACCGCTGCCAAGCGCCTGGATTTCCTGGATCGACAGGTGCGAACTCTCGATGGAGGCGTTGGCGTCGGCATCTCGATACCAATCGGGTGTGCCGCCGGGGTGGTCCATGGCGACTCGACCCACGAAGGCCCGCTGCCCAAGCTCGGCGCAAGTTGCAGCCAGCATGGTGGTGGTTTCAACATCGATGGTGGCGAAGTACACCGCGGTGGTCGTGCCGTGGGCCAGAAGAGTGGCGACCATCTGTGGCCAGACCCGAGCGGCGAACTCTGGCTCGGTTAGCAGCTTCTCCAGGGGGAAGGTGTGCTCCATGAGCCACTTCTCGAGGGGCAGATCAAGCCCGGTGCCGAGCTGGGGCCATTGTGGAGCATGCAGATGGGTGTCGATGAGCCCGGGAAAGAGCACGCTGTTCTCGCCCAGGTCATGGGTGACCGGCCCATCACGGTGGCCCACAGAGGTGATCATCCCGTTGTCATCGACATCGACGACCACGTTTTGCAACACCTGTAGCTCGCCTCGCCGAGGCGTTTGCATGACTGTTGCTCGAACTGACATTGCCGCCTTCACGCGTCCATCATGCCGTGTGCGTTCTGCCACGCAACGTGATGGCGGGCGCGGAAGCGGTCGCAACTTGACGGGCCTAACAAGCGTTAGGTAGGTTCTTCGGTGTGGCGCTGCAGACCGAGGAGATAACCGGACGTGCTCGGGTGCTCGATGCTGCAGCCGAACTCTTCGTTCGACAGGGATACGTAGGCACGACCCTGCGACAGATTGCCGCGGCTGCGGGGATCAAGGCTGGCTCCATCTACCACCATTTCGAATCGAAGGAATCGCTGTTTGTTGCTGTCTTGAACGATGGCATTGTGGTCATGATCGACGCATTTGGCGAGGCACAAGCGATGCTTGCTGGAGTCGATGATGTCGCGGCTCATGTTCGAGAACATGTGCGATCCCATCTGAGCGCCATCTTCGAAAACGGTCCATATACAACGGCCCACGTCACGTCGTTCTTTAGCGCCCCGGCCGAGGTGCGCGCTGCAGTAGTGCCCAAACGAGACAGCTATGAGCAAAAGTGGAACCGGCTCTTCGAGGAGTTGTTTCCTGCTGCGGACACCAAAGAACTTCGCTTGCGTCGACTCATCCTGTTCGGCGCAATGAACGCAACTGCCGAGTGGTTCGACCCCGCGGGGAGCCTGTCGGTTGACCAGCTCGCCGCCACCATCAGCGATCAATTTCTGCACGGAGTTACCCAGCATGAGAGTTAGCGATGAGGCCCCAAAAATGAAACGCTGCCAGTGAGAGAGACACGATGAATCGCATTACGTCAAAGATCGACGTCGGATCTGCCGAGTTCGCCGAGAACCGTGACACCTACGTGGCTGAACTTGTAACGCTTGCCGAGCGACAGCAGTGGGTCATCGATGGCGGCGAGCGTCGGCAACGGTCGATCGAGCGCCACCTAGATCGTGGCAAGATCATGGTTCGGGACCGCATCGACCTAGTTACCGACGACAACACGTCGTTCCTCGAGTTCTCGACGCTCAGCGCGTATGGCCAATACGACAACGAGGCACCGGGCGCAGGCATCGTGACTGGCATCGGCATCGTGCACGGTGTGCCATGGGTGTTCATCGCCAACGACGCAACCGTCAAAGGCGGAAGCTTGCTTCCCATGTCGATCAAGAAGCATGTGCGGGCACAAGAAATTGCTGAAGAGAATCGACTCGGCGTTATCTATCTGGTCGATTCGGGCGGCGCATTCTTGCCGCTGCAAGACGAGATCTTCCCGGACAAGGATCACTTCGGCGGTTCGTTCTACCGTCAGGCACGACTGTCGGCGCAAGGCCTGCCGCAGCTCTCTGTTGTGCTGGGCGGTTGCACAGCCGGTGGCGCGTATGTACCTGCACTGAGCGACGAAGTGATCATGGTCGAGGGCATCGGCCGAATCTTTCTGGGCGGTCCACCAATCGTCAAAGCCGCGCTCGGCGAGATCATCGAACCAGACGACCTCGGGGGCGCCGTGCTGCACACCCGCATCAGCGGTGTGAGCGACTACATGGCGTCGAGCGAACGCGAGGCCTACGGCAAGCTCCGCGAGATCTGCGAGACGACGAACCAACGTCGAGTCGACCAGCGCGACGGATGGCTCGACTGGGTAGAACCTGAACCGCCAACGTATGCGCCCGAAGAGATCTACGGCATCGTCAGCGCCGATGACCGCATTCCGTTCGATGCGACCGAGATCATCGCTCGCATCGTCGACGGCAGCCGCTTCGCCGCTTTCAAACCTGAGTGGGGCGAGTCGATCGTTTGCGGCTTCGCCCGCATCTGGGGTCATCTAGTTGGCATCATCTCGAACAACGGCATCATCTTCAGCGAATCGGCTCTGAAGGCCACCCATTTCATCGAGCTATGTGAGCAACGTCGAGTTCCGCTGGTCTTCTTGCAGAACACCAGCGGCTACATGGTCGGTAGCGACAGTGAGAAGGGCGGCATCGCCAAGAACGGCGCCAAGATGGTCGCTGCGGTCGCCAACGCGACAGTACCCAGGTACACGGTGCTGATCGGCGGCTCATACGGCGCAGGAAATTACGGCATGTGCGGCCGAGGTTTCAATCCACGATTCCTGTTTGCATGGCCCAATTCTCGCATTGCGACGATGGCGGCTGACACGGCCGAGACGGTCCTCGTCGACATCCGGGTCGGGGGCATGAAGGGCGCGGACACGACCGAGGAAGAACTCGCCGAGATCCGAGCCCATATTCGTGGCCAGTACGAAACACAAAGCGACCCGTACTACGCAACTAGCCGGCTTTGGGACGATGGCCTGATTGACCCTGTCGATACCCGAAATGCTCTGGGCCTTTCCCTTGCTCTGGCCGCCCGCCACGACAAACCCGCACCCGGCCCCGGCCTGGTGTACAGGATGTGATTGCTGTGATGACCTACTCAGTTCTTGACACCCCCGGGGTGTCAAGTTTTCGAATCGAGCCAATATGCGCATTTTGATTGCTAACCGCGGCGAGATTGCCCGCCGCATCATTCGCACCGCCGATCGACTGGGCCATGAGACGGTTGCGGTCTACGCAGAGCCTGATGCTGATGCCCCGTACGTTGGTGAAGCCACGATGGCGGTTGCAATTGGCCCCGCCAGCTTGGCTGAGTCCTACCTGTCGATTGAACGCGTGATTTCTGCAGCGACAACGTCGGGTGCAACAGCGGTTCATCCTGGGTACGGCTTCCTGGCCGAAAACGCGGCCTTCGCTCAGGCGTGTGTCGACCACGGTCTGATCTGGGTCGGCCCGAATCCTGGCGTCATCGCATCTATGGGTTCCAAGATTGAAGCCCGCAAGATCGCCGAACGGGCGGGCGTGCCAACCATCCCCGGATGGTCCGAATCGCAGGATCCAGGCGAACTTGCCCAGGCTGCTGCCCGAATTGGGTTTCCGATTCTGGTCAAGGCTTCAGCTGGAGGCGGAGGCAAGGGAATCCGCATTGCGAACGATGCCACCGAGTTCTCAGTGGCGCTTACCGAAGCCTCGGCCGAGGCGGAGCACGCCTTTGGCGATGGCAGCGTGATTGTCGAACGGTACGTGCAGCGGCCTCGCCACATCGAGGTGCAAATTGTTGGCGACAAGCATGGCGGGTCGGCCGAACTCGGCACACGGGAGTGCTCAGTACAACGGCGCTATCAGAAGCTGCTCGAAGAAGCTCCCGCCCCAAACCTGGCGCCGCAGACCCGACAAGCGCTCCGTGAGTCGGCGCAGTCATTGGCAAAGGCGATGGGATATGACTCGGCTGGAACCGTGGAGTTCATCGTTGATGATGAGACAGGCGAGCACTTCTTCCTCGAGGTGAATACCCGTCTTCAAGTTGAACATCCGGTCACCGAGGCAATTACAGGTGTTGACCTGGTCGAGCTGATGATCCGAGTTGCGGCAGGCGAACGGTTGTCGATTACGGCCGAGCAACTGCAGTTTCAAGGCCATGCCATCGAGGCCCGCATCTTGGCCGAAGACACCCAGAACAATTTTGCTCCTCAGATCGGAATGATCAGTCAAATTCAGGTTCCTGCCGACGTGCGGTGGGACTCAGGGGTCGAGGCAGGCAGCGAGATATCGCCGCACTATGACTCGATGATCGCCAAGCTCATCGTGCACGGGAGCACCCGCGACGAGGCGTTGGCCAAGATGCGACGTGCCCTCGACAATCTGATTATCGACGGCGTGGTCACCACTGCCGGCTTCCACCGTTGGCTTCTTGACCAACAGCCAATTATCGACGGTCGAGTTACCACTCGGTTCCTCGATGAAACACCCGTCCCTTCGCTGTCGCCCGATGGCTTGAGCGCTGCGGCTGCTACGGGTGCCATTGCGTGGGCTCAGGCCAGCGAGGCCGAACGCGACAAGGCAAGCCCATGGCTCGGCTCGTCATTCTCAGTCACGCCGCACGAAATGAAACGCAATCTCGGACTCGTTGCAGCGGACGGTGAGGCCTATGAGATGGTGCTGACCAAAGAAGATGTGGAAGACAAGCAGCGTTCTCCTGTGGCGGTCGACCTTGATGCCCGCCGTGTGGCCGTGAACAATCATGGTCACGTGTACAGCTTCACTGTTCCGAGCCGTACCGAACGGTGGGCGCCGAGCCTGGCTACGCGCAAGAGCAGTGGCGACGCGATCGTCGCCCCGTTCCCTGCAGTGGTGAGCGATGTGATGGTTGCACCCGGTGACGTCGTTGACGGAGACCAGGTGCTCGTGGTCATTGAAGCCATGAAGATGCTCCATTCGCTACGAGCAAGTGGAGCATCGACTATTGCCGAGGTGCGAGTTGCACCCGGCGACCAAATCGCGACCGGTGAAGTGCTTGTGACTTTTGCCGCTGCTATAACCGACGAATCGTCTCAGGAGAGCCCCCAATGACCACCCGCAACGTCTACATGACCGACGAACTTGAAGCGATCTACGATCAGGTCGTCGATTTCGTGACGAACGAGGTGAAGCCACACGGTGAGCAGTGGGAACACGACGGCAAAGTGCCACGTGATGTGCTGCGCAAGATGGGCTCGCTCGGCATGTTCAGCTTGCGCGTTCCAGAAGAGCTCGGCGGGCTCGGCATGGGCTACCTAGCCTCTGCAACGTTCAGCGAAGCGCTCGGGGCATCTACGTTCGCCGGCTTCGAGGTCACTGCATTAGTGCACACCGATATGGCAGGGCCTCATCTGATCAACTCGGGCAGTCCCGAACAGCTAGCGAAATATGTGCCGGGGATGCTGAGCGGAGACTTCATCCTGTCGATCGGTGTAAGCGAACCCGATGCAGGGTCTGATGTCGCTGGGATCCGGTCCAAAGCCGTAAAGGACGGCGATGGGTGGCGGATCAATGGCACCAAGACTTTCATCACAAACGGTGTCTATGGCGATATGACGATCGTCGCAGCCAGGACTGACAATGACAATAAGTACGGGATCTCGATGTTCCTAGTCCCGGCCGGAACCGAGGGCTTCAGCGTGGCAAAGAAGCTGGACAAGCATGGCTGGCTCTGTAGCGACACGGCCGAGCTCACGCTCGATAACGTGTTTGTGCCCGATGAGCAGCTTTTGGGAACGCCGCATCGTGGTTTCTACGCAACGATGAAGAACTTCCAGAACGAACGCATGGTGATCGTCGGAATGGGCGTGGGCGCCGCACAAGCAGCGATCGATATGACCAACGAGTACTGCCAGAACCGTGAAGCCTTCGGCGGACATTTGTATGACTTGGGTGCGATCCGTCAGCGTATGGCGATGAACCAGGCCAAAATTGACGCGACTCGAGCATCGATGTATCACGCCGCATGGCTTGGAGATCAGGGCGAAGACAATGTCAAAGCTATGTCGGGCGCTAAGGCGTTCGGCTGCGAGGCAATCAACCAGGTCATGTACGACTGCATGCAGTTCCATGGCGGTATGGGCTACATGCGCGAGTCGGCAATAGAGCGAATGTGTCGCGACGCTCGTATCTTGCCGATTGGCGGCGGTGCCACCGAGGTAATGCTAGAAGAAGTCGCCAAACGGTCCTACGCTGCGACCTGATGACTTCCGAAGCCCTGACCCCAGGAGCGCTGCCGCGGCTGCGTTCGGTCCTGTTTGCACCAGCGGTACGAGACGACCTCATTCCCAAGCTGACACGTAGCGGCGCTGATGGGGTCGTGATCGACTGCGAAGACGCGACACCAGTCAGTCAAAAAGCCGCCGGGCGTTTAAACGCCGTCGAACTCGCCCCCACGATCATGGGCCAAGGCAGCGCTGTGTTTATCCGAGTGAACCCACCAGGTACCCCATGGTTTGCCGATGATATTTCGTTCGGTCTTCATCGTGACTTAGCCGGCGTTGTTGTGCCGATGATCGAGACCCTCGAAGGGCTCGACCAATGTGCCAGGGCGCTCGCCGAGGCTGATTTCGGTCATCTGGGCATTGTTGCTGGTCTGGAAACGGCACGTGGCGTTGCCGACGCCCGTCATCTCCTCAGTCACAGCCAGGTGATCGGTGGTTACTTTGGAGCCGAGGACTACGTCGCCGACCTGGGTGGAGTGCGTACCCAAAACAACGTCGAAGTGCAGTTCGCCCGAGCCTCCATTGCTCAAGCCGGGCGACTTGCAGACAAGCCAGTTATCGACCAGATCGTTGCGAACTTCCGAGACAATGACCGGATGTCGGTCGAAGCCTTCGAGGCTCGAGCGATGGGTTTCGTTGGCAAGCTCTGCATTCATCCAGATCAGGTTGCACTGGCCAATGCCGGCTTCACGCCTAGCGACGCTGAGATTGAGCGGGCCGAACGCCTGCTAGCCGCGTACGACATCGGTGTCGCGTCTGGCGTTGCCGCTATCGATTTTGAAGGTCAAATGGTAGATGAACCACTTGCCGAGCAGGCCCGCCAGGTCCTGGCGGCCGCCGGCATCGATCCCCGCAACGGCTAAAGGCAATGTCCATGCGCCTGGCGCACGGACTCTAGGAGGATAGATGGCACGTGAAATTATTCCGAAGGGAATGTGGTTCGAGGAGCTGCAACCTGGTTTGGTGGTGCAGCATGCGCTGACCCGCACAGTCACCGAAGCCGACAATGTTGGTTTCACGGTGTCGACGATGAATCCGGCACCGCTGCATCTGGACGCGGACTATGCGTCGACGACACAGTTCGGCAAGGTTCTCGTGAATTCGATGTACACGGTCGCTCTGTTGGTGGGGTTATCGGTGCATGAGTTGACGCATGGCACGACTGTGGCGAACCTGGGGTTCGACGCGGTGAAGTTTCCGGCACCCGTCTTCCACGGCGACACAATTCATGCTGACACTGAAGTGCTCGCAGCGCGCGCCTCGAAGTCGCAACCTGATCGAGGCATCGTTACGTTCGAACACCGCGCGTTTAATCAGGACGACGTGCTTGTTTGCACTGCGGTCCGTAACGCTCTTATGTTCAAGCGGCCGATGGCCTAAACAAGCGCTGCGGACACCGAATGGGTACCTCGCTGACGTTTGCGTTCAGGTTCAAGCGTTCTTCGGCAGTTCGTTGAAGGGAATGTTGCGGTCGTGGCCTGGCTCCTTGGGGAGCCCAAGCACTCGCTCGCCGATGATGTTGCGCTGGATCTGATCAGTGCCACCGTAGATCGGCGGGGCCTGTGCATTTAGTGCCACATTGACGACGGCCGGATCAGTCATTGACGCGGTTGGGGCCAGCATGCCGTCGGCGCCGATGATGCTCAGTCCGATGTCACGGAACTGGCGATGGTGCTCGCCGTTCCACAGTTTGGCGATATTGGGTTCACCGCCGGTGCGCTGGTTCTTCACCCGAGCCCGTTGGATGTTCAGACGGTTCACCTGCAGCATCGTGTAGAGCTTCATGAGATCTTGGCGCATCGTTGGTTCTTCGATGCGACCAAGCTTGCGGGCGATATCGACGTAGCGGTCGAACAGTTTCATGCCCACACCAGGCGCATGGCCCTCAGCGCGGTTTCCCTTCGACTTTTGCACGACATCGCCGGCGATACGCTCGAACGAGTTTATTTTCTTGCCAGGCGCAGCCATAGCGACACCCGTAGAACCAGTGCCGATCGAGGTGCGTTCGACAGTGAGCGTGGTGTTGGCTACTCGCCAGCCGTCGCCCATATCGCCCAGGCGGTCTTTGTCGCGGACCACAGCGTTATCCATGAAAACTTCGCTGAAAAAGGTTCGACCTGTCATCTCTTTGAGGGGTCGAACCTCGACACCGTCTTGGTCCATGTCGATGGCGAAGTACGACATGCCGCGGTGCTTCGGCGCTGTTGGGTCGGTGCGGGCGATGAGCATGCCCAGGTCGGCTGCATGGCCTTGTGAGGTCCAGACCTTTTGGCCGGTGACGTGCCATTCGTCGCCGTCTTGCACACCCCTGGTCTGCAGGCCAGCTAAATCAGAGCCTGCGACCGGCTCAGAGAACAACTGACACCACGCCTCTTGGCCATTCAGAATCTGTGGGATGTATCGATCGATCTGGTATTGGGTGCCATGGGCCGCAATTGTTGGAGCAGCAAGCATATAGCCAAGTCCAGGCGGAGGGCCAAGGATGTCCTTTGACGCCATCATTCTCATGGCCTGGGTCTCTTGGGCATTGCCCCAACCCTTGCCGTACGCGTTCTCGGGGAGACTGGGCTTGGCGTAGCCGCTGTCGGCCAAGATCTGCCACCATTCGCCAACAGTAAGTGAGGGGTCCCAGTTTGCGTTGAGCCATGATTCCAGCTCGGCCATCTCGTCGTTTGCCATATCCGGAAGGGTAAAGCTTTTTGCCTCCCTGTGGAAACCTGAATCAGCATTGGATGTGGGCAAGCGGGGTAGTAGCGAGGTCGTATGTCCTATGGCAGGACGAATGACCCGCGCAGCACACTCTGGCCGCTGTGAGTCGGGTCGCCGTCCCGGGGCTCGATCGAGATGTCGACGATGGGGAAATCGTCGGCGGTCACGCCTTGGGGCAGACTGAACCGGCCGTCGCTAGTGACCGTGCCGAGCGAGTGCATATCACTAACGTCGTTGTTAATGACCCACAACTCGAGGTCGTCGGCTCCGGCATCGGGCAGCGCCGTGAGGTCGACTTGGACGAAACAGCTTTCGTCGGCACACAAGAAACGTGCGTTGGCGGTTGCGCTAGTAGCGACCGGAAGTCCCTCGTCGGTCATCACTGCAGAAGCAACTTCAGTCAGCGAACTGTCGTCATAGGACACGTTGACAATTGCAATCACAGCCCCGACGAGTAAGAGAGTTGCCGCTGCGATCGAGAGTAGACGGGTCGACGAGAACCAGTCTTCGGTTTTAGGATGTCGTGTCTGTTTTCTGGCAGCTGCTTCCTGGGAAGCAACCTCGACTTCGAGTTCAGCCAGGATGTTGTGCCAGACCTGCGTTGGTGGTGCAATGCGATCAGAGTCTTGAGGCTCGACGCTGCGTGCCATCGCAATGATGGCGTCATCGCTGAACTTGGAGTTGTCGCCAGTTGGCACGTTCATGACGCCGCCTCGAGGTAGTGCCGTAGCCTGGCAAGGCCGCGACGAATATCGCTCTTCACCGTACCGAGCGGCACATCTGTTTGTTCTGCGATCTGTTCGTGCGTGAGATCGTCATAGAAGGCTAATTCCATAATGCGCCGCGGGCGTTCGGGGAGCGTCGCCAACGCTTCTGTAATGAGGAGCTTGTTCGCCAGATTATCGACTGGGTCCCGTTCGTCGGCTACCCGTTCGACCTGGGAACCATCTTTGTCGAAGATCTCGAGAACTCGGCGCCCGTCCTTGCGATAGGCGTCCACGATTTTGTTCTTGGTGATACCGACTAACCACGCAGCCAACGGCCCCCGGTTAGGGTCAAATCGATCACGCGCTTTCCACGCAGCTAAGAAGACTTCTTGGGTGATGTCAGCCGCTGTTGTTGGATGGGCTCGTGCACACAGAGTGTGGACGAGCGATCCGTGGGCCTCGTATGCCGCAGCGAGGCCGTGCTCGCTTCCCGCCCGAAAGGCGTCTTCTATCGCGTTGGCCGCAGGCACAGCCGTCAACAATACAGCGGGAACCCTTGAAACAGCGGGAGCCGATGAGGGACTCAAAGGTGGATCCTCTGCTCGTGGGCGCACCGATAGAAGTTGAGCACCCGACACGTATATCTTTTCGGTGCCGGTCCTGTGTTGGATGCATTAGACCGAAGATTTGTTACAAATTTTGGGTTCTTTCGAAGAGGTGCATCTACACGAAAGGTCGTGGGCGTAAAAGCGGGCACTCTATTGATAAAAGCGGGCACTCTATTGAAAGGTACCGACCTATGCGCAAGTTTCTAACTGCACTCATGGTTATGGCACTCGCATCCATTGCGTTTGCTGCTCCGGCTTCAGCCCAGGATGTTCGCATCCACCTACTTCACGGCATCCCCGACACTGACGTTGATGTCGAAGCAGGCGGGGCCAATGTCTTCGAAGGTTTCTCTTTCGGCGACACCCAAGACCTTTCCGCATTCGCCGGTGTAACGCTCGAGGGCCTGAAAGTGAAGCTTGCAGGCACCGACACGGTCGCCATCGACGCAGGTGATGTCTCATTGCCAAGTTCGGGTAATTACACCTTGATTGCTCATCTTGATGCATCGGGTACCCCGACTATTGGCGTGTTTGAGAATGACACTTCTTCGATCGAAGCAGGCAGCGGGCGTTTGACTGTGCGACACGCAGCTGCAGCTCCGGCTGTCGATATTCTTGCGAATGGGAATATTGCATTCGCTAACGTTCCAAATGGCTCCGGTGGCGGTGCTGATCTTGCTGCAGGGACGGTTTCTGCATCAGTCGTGCCTACAGGCGCAACTGAGCCAGTCGTCATTGGCCCAGCTGATCTTCCGATCGCAGAAGGCACAAACTTGATCGTCTACGCCGTTGGTTCACTGGATGCCGGTTCGCTGACTGTGTTAATCGAATCCATTAGCGGACTTGGCTCTGCTCCGTCAGTTGTGAACACCGGCAACAGCCCGGTCGAAGCAGCACAAACGGGTCTCAACTTCGGCCTTGTTGCCTTCGTGGGTGTTGCTCTGGCAGCTGCCGTTGCTGTCCCTGTAGCGGCACGAACCCGCAACTAAGTTACGAATTAGCTGATTATCGCCAGATGATCCTGAACGGTATCGACGTGATGTTTTCATCCCCCCAACGTCGGTGCCGTTCAGGCAATTTATGGCAACTCATTTGTGGCACGCTGCTGCTTACCCTGATGGGGGCTGGCTGTAG
>MEHZ011213083.1_pt1 | contig 12185 bp, 8 predicted proteins | sample 897221 | NCBI WGS metagenome assembly MEHZ01 (sample SAMN05514161, study PRJNA337945) | marine metagenome | isolation source: marine surface water | place: Arctic Ocean | collected 2007-12-13 | reverse complement strand
GCCCAACTGGTGGAATTACACCAGAAAACGTCAAAAACTATTTAGCTCTGCCCAACGCGCTTTGTGTAGGTGGTAGCTGGGTTGCGCCAAAAGCGCTCGTGGACTCAGGCTCTTGGGATAAAATTACACAGATAGCCCGTCACGCCGCTGACCTGCTTCGGTAACGCGCCCAGCTCTACCACCGCGCCTGATCTTTTTAGGTGCAGGGGCAAGGGCTGCCTGTAAGACCGCTGTCATCGGATGGTCAGGTAAGTCGGCTCCATAATGTGAAATGCAGAAGGCAATATGCTTAGCTGGATCCGCACTCACAGGTACTTGGATGGCCCAATCAAAGAAAATAGTTTTGCACATTGGAGGCGTAATACATTCAATCCTGTAACTTTCACGTATTAAGCCTTTAGGATCTACATTTTCAACTTTCATATTTGTGCCCTTCAATCTCAACAAGAATACAATCGATAATTTTTGCGCACTCCACACGCTTTCTCACAACAACGAGATCAAACTCACTATCAGAATCAAATTGCGTTATCCGCAATAATCTAGCACGCCCACCTTCTCCAAAGTCAGCATCATAATTATCGGTGCCACACATTAGCCTGTGCAGTAGGCGCAAATCCGACAGCCAATCGTGAGATCGCGCCAATTCATCGAGATCAGCCGCTTTAAAACAAACTGCGTTCTGCCCACTGCGCAATTGTGCAACTGTAGAAAGGTCGCGGCAGTTTTGGACCAACGCAACACTCTGCCCAAAAAGTTCAATGTCTTGAAGGCCACCCGGACCACGCTTTATATCCCAAAGACCTCGTTGCAATTTGGTTTCAGCTAACCGCATACGCATGTCACGCAAGCCGGACATTACAGCAGTAAAATCTCCTTTTTCGTCCAGAATAGTCTGTAATAGAATATTGATTTTTTGGCGAAAATCCATGCTACCAGTTATGGCTCTCGCCCGTGTCAGGGCCAAATGTTCCCAAACCCACGCCTCAGTTCGTTGATAGGCCTCAAATCCAGTCAAAGATGTGGCCACAGGCCCCGCACGGCCAGACGGACGCAAACGCATATCAACCTCATAGAGAGTCCCATGGGCCGTGGGCGCAGTCAAAGCGGTAATAAAAGCTTGGGTCAACCGTGAAAAATACTGCCGACATGCTAAACTCTTAGCTCCATCCGATAAAGAGTTTGCATCAGCATCAAAGATCAAAATTAGATCTAAATCTGAAACCGAGTTTAGCTTTCCTGCCCCAAGTGACCCCATAGCCAGTATAGTAGTATCTGATTTTGCTATATAGCCATATTTTTTTGCAAACTCGGCATGCACAAACTCTAACAATACCGCCAATACGGCTTGCGCCAGTTGGGCATATTGCTGTGATGCCCGCTCTGGCGTAATGAACTCTTGCAGCACATGAACCCCAATGCGGAAATGCCATTCCTTGGTCCAAATACGTGCCACGTCCAAACCGGTTTCATAGTCAGAGGCGCTCATCAGTGCAGAGGAAAGCTGTACCTGCAATACATCTTGATCTGGCCAAGGCGCAAAAAACTCACCACTCAGCACTGCATCCAATACACCAGAATTTAAACCTAAGTATTGAGCCAAGGCTGGGGCACTAACCGCTATATCCGTCAAGAGGTCTATTAATTTAGGGTTAGCTGCAAAAAGAGAGAATACTTGAATTCCAGCTGGTAACCCCTTTAAAAAATTATCAAATTGGATCAAAGCCTCTCTAGGGTTAGGGGCGAGTTGCAGACGTGACAATATCTCAGGGCGCAAGGTATCAAATAAAACCGTAGCCCGTTCTGAACGCATAGCAGCGTAGCTTGGCCAATGGTGCGTGATATCATGATGCTCTTCTAGAGCCACGTCAGGTACCACTCTTGATGTTGGAGCAAAAAAGGCTTCTGTTATTTCATGTACTGCATTTAAATGCGCCGACAATTTTCCCAAAAATGCATCAACGGACTGGCTACAAAGCCCCGCTACCCGTGCCAAGCCCTCTTCTGATTGCGGTACGCTTTGAATCTGTGCGTCGCGGATCATCTGAATAGCATGTTCCGTATGCCGCAATACTTTATAACTAGCTTGTAGTTGATCGCTAGTAGTATTGGGCACCCAATCTTTAGTAACCAACTGATCCAATGCTGTGAGCGTTTGCGCCGACCGTAGTTCAGGGTCACGCCCACCAGAAATTAACTGTTGGGTTTGAGTAAAAAATTCAACCTCCCGAATACCACCACGACCCAATTTCACGTCATGCCCGCGTACTTTTATATAGCCGCGCGCACCCGTCTTAGTACGGATTTTCAAACGTAGTGCGTGAGCCTCTTCAATGGCAGCAAAATCTAGATGTCGCCGCCAGACAAATGGTACTATTTGTTCGAGAAACGCAGCACCTGCTACACGATCACCCGCACATATTCGGGCCTTAATGAAGGCTGCACGCTCCCAAGTCCGGCCTAAACTTTCATAATAATCTAGTGCAGAAGACATACCTACACAGATCGGCGTCACTGACGGATCCGGCCGCAAACGAAGGTCAGTCCTAAATACATATCCATATTCAGTAACGTCATTTAGGATTTTAGTCGCTGTTCGCGTAGCTCGCACTAAAACTTGGCGAAGAGCTGAGGCCTCAAGGTAATCCATATTCCGATCATCAAACATTACAATTAGATCAATATCAGAGGAATAATTTAGTTCTCCCGCACCCATTTTACCCATAGCCACAACAAAAAAGCCTGTGTCTGACGGTAGCTTTCCTGAAATTTGATAGGGTGCCAGAGCTGAAGTGAAGGCCACTTGTACAGCAACATCGGCAAAATCCGTAAGAGCTTGAGTTGTTTGGCTGAGCGGATAGGCTCCAGACAACTCTCCCATAGCTAAAAAACCTGCCACCCGTCGCTTTGATGTCCGCAAAACTTGGCTCACAACTTCAGGCGCTGCAGAATCTAGATCTATGGGCAGAAGCCCTATCAGTGGCGACTCTTCATATATTGCGTTTGAGATCCATTCCTGCTCCTGCCGCAAGACAGTAAACAGATATGGACTACATCCACCTATACCCTCTAAGAGCTCGGCAAGATCCCCAGTTGCTGCCCAATCGGCACTTAGCGATTGTCCAGACACGACATCATATGCGAGCGGAACCTGTTTAATTAAATTGAAGACTGCCATTGCTTCAAACTGAGGAGCAACCGACATAAGGTCAATGGGGTAACGATGAGTAAAATCTAAAACGTGTAAAATACGCACTGGTCACGGACAAAGAATATATTGATATAATTAGTACAGTCATCACAAAAACCACCCTTACCGCTGCTGAAAACCTTGATTACAAATAAGTCAGATTGCAGCATTTATCGCCTTCCAAAGCAGCAACACTTGGCCACTTTATTTGTTAGTGACCGCCCAACACAAAAAAATAAAGTCACGAATGGCCACCGCACTGGCTGGTGAGCAACTAGTAAAAGCCCCCACAACTTTAGTCCGGAGTGTGACGGGCTTTGCCATTGGTCGGGTTAGTCCATTTGGTCATCTAAAACCTATTAAGACATTTTTTGTTATTGATTTAATGAAATTTCCAGTAATTTATGCCACATCAGGCATTATAATTCTTATTTTTGGCTGTGTTCCTCAAATGATGTAACATCTCTGCAACGGCCTAATTTCAAACCTTTACCAAAGATATATATTGATTTGGTTATTTATTATCAGCCAGACTATTACTGCTCCAAAGGCGGTAATGCCGTCACAACAGCGTACAATGAAACTTTCTAAGATTTACTATTGGAGATTGAGATTTAGCTTGATAACTTTACAAGAAAATTGATTGGTAACCATGCACCATAGTGTTCCCTTAACTTCACAGTTTTATGTAACCGCACCACAGATATGTCCTTATCTTGAAGGCCGTATGGAACGTAAATTGTTCACCTCCCTTCAGGGCACGGATTCCAGCAACCTGAACAATGCCCTTTCAAAACAGGGGTTCAGACGATCGCAAAATGTACTCTACCGCCCAGCATGTGTGGCATGCACCGCCTGCCTTTCAGCTCGTATTGATGTGGACAATTTTTTTTCCAGTAAAAGTCATCGTCGGATCTTAAAACGTAATGCGAATTTGCTGCGCCGCCCCAATGCGCCATGGGCGACGGAAAAACAATATGAACTATTTAGACGATATCTCGATGTTCGGCACGCCGAGGGTGGGATGGCAGATATGGATATCTTTGAATTTGCAGCAATGATTGAAGAAACACCTATAAACAGTCGCGTGATGGAATATCATACACAATCAGGAGATTTGGCCGCTGTATGCTTAACAGATATTTTTGATGATGGACTATCACTGGTCTACAGTTTTTTTGATACGGACAGGTCTAAAGACTCAATCGGCACATTTATGATTCTCGACCATATAACCGTCGCGCGCGCAGCCGGCCTTCCCTATGTTTACCTCGGCTATTGGGTGCCTGGCAGTGATAAAATGGCATATAAGGCCCGTTTCTCTGGAGTTGAAATTTTTCGTAATCAGAAGTGGACACCAATTGATCCAGCAGACAGCTATCAAACTGAAACTAATCCTATGGAGGTAAGGTCAATTACTCAGCAAGTAGCAAATATATCAATGCCAAGTGTCATGCATGAAAGTGATTCCTGACCATTTTTTAAAAAACTGTCCGCACTAAAAACTACATAGATCAATAATTTATTATATTTTAATCAAATCAAAACTAGTAAAGAAATTTATGATGATAGTGGCTCCCCATAGGTACCAAATCAGTCATGATGATTTCAAAATTTGATAATTTTAAATGAAATTTAATAACAAAAAAATCTTTTGATATTCAAAAAGCTATAGCCAAAGAGGCTACAAAATAGCAGTCCACCAAACACCCCAATCAAGATTCTCGACATCCACGTTATCAGTAGATAAATCTCAACATTGCCCCGAGTATAGTGTGAACGCGCAGATACACAATAAAGGAAAATAATTGTACTGAGAGACGTAGCAATGGTCATATGCATCGATAATTCGTGAGAAAAATTAATGGTGCTAAGAATCTAAAATAGTCCCGAACAAACACAATACCGCCAGCAACACCGAGAACGCCAGCGAGGATACCTGAAAGCACCGATGCAACTATGAGCCTAACTATAATGGTAATAATCTGTGTTTGTGAGTTAATCCACCAATCAGAAACTCAACGCGGCTCCATCTGCACGTGGGTCTGTAGCAGTTTCAACTAAACCACTTGGATGAAGGACCAAAGCGCCTGCATGGCCAGTCAAGTCACTATATTCAGGTAGCATTTCAACATCATGGCCCGCTAATTTAAGATCATTAATCAAACCTTCATCAAACCTACTTTCCAGCTTTAAGCTTGTACTGTCATCACCCCAAGTTTTACCTAGCAGCCAGCGGGGCGCAGTCACAGCTGCCTGTAGGTCCATCCCAAACTGGACATAACGCGTAAAAACAGCAGATTGTGTTTGTGGCTGACCCTCACCGCCCATCGTCCCGTAAGATAACACGCGGCCATCGCCCAGATGCGCCAGCGCAGGGTTGAGCGTATGGAATGGTCTGCGGTACGGACCTACCTGATTTGGTCCAGGCGCTAGCGAAAAGCCTGCACCACGATTCTGGAAAAAAACACCGGTGTCAGTACAAGTTAGGCCTGAACCAAATTCCCAATAAACACTTTGAATAAAACTGACTACCGTGCCATCACTATCTGAAGCTCCCATCCAGATGGTATCACCCTCTGCTGGGTTATACGGCCAGTCAAGGGCCTTGGTCTTATCAATTTGCGCAGCTTTTTCATCAAGTTTTGCGTCCTGCAACCAATCTTGTGCCTGAACAGTCATATAATCAGGATCACCCAATTCAACGTTGCGCTGCATAAAAGCCTGCTTAGTGGACTCGACCAGCCCATGAAGATGGTCAAAGCCTTCGCCGGTTGTCACACCCAGACGATCAAATAATCCAAGGATCATCAAGGAAGCAACGCCCTGAGTCGGAGCTACCATGTTAAATAGCTGTCCATACGATGTCTTGATCACCAGTGGCTTCACAATTTGTGCCCTATAACCCGCAAAGTCAGATGCACGCAGCGGACTTTCATTTTTCTCAAGGTAAGCAGCATGTGTTCGCGCCGATTCACCCTCGTAATAGCTCCGCAATCCGTGCGTTGAAAGATGCTCCAGCGTCTCACCAAGATTCTTTTGAACCATCCGATCGCCCGCCTGCGGCGGCACGCCGTCAATCAGATAAGTTTCTGCAAAACCCGGCACATCCCGCAGACCTACCAATTTTTCAGAAGTACAAACTGCCTGATTTCCAGTGACAGCTATGCCTTCCTTAGCATGACCAATAGCGTCAGCGAGCAGTTGCGATAAAGGAAGGCGACGCTCCCTAGGCACCAACGATAGTGCAGTGTCCCAGCCGCTGATAGTACCTGGTACCGTCAAAGCAGCCAGCCCACCCCTTGCTGGAATTTCTTTTGTATACCCTTTGGAAGCATAAAACTCTGGCGTTGCTAGCGCCGCGGCTGTACCACAGGCCGAAATCCCAACAGGCGATTTGCCCGGCTGATGAATAATCCAGAATCCGTCCCCGCCGATCCCGTTCATATGTGGGTAGACTACCGCGATAGTAGCTGCTGCAGCCACCATAGCTTCTATCGCAGTACCACCTTTCGCCAAAATGTCGCGTCCAGCAAGGGTAGCAAGCCTGTGCGGCGCAGTAAAACCGCCGTTTAGACCAAGAGAAGATTTCAACATTTTAATACCCTATCGCTAGTATATTTTATTTCCGTTTTTTATCAGTTTCTTATGAAATAGTTTGTAAAATTGTATAAACCACTACGCCAATGAGTATTATACTTCCAATTAAGACAAGAAGAGGTTCAGCAGCCTTATTATTGAAGAAGGGTTCAATGAACGGCCAGATGTATTTTTTAATCATAATGGGCCCGCTTGTTCATCCTATTTGCAAAAGGGACTGCCCGGAAGGCAGCCCTTTGATGTATTGAAAAGTAGATTCTAGAAATTCAAAGACAGGTCTCGATGAACCGCTGTGCAAGACGCAAGATAGAGAGCCTGCTCTCTGTTGAGAGACCCCTGCTGGCGTATTCCAATTGTCCCACGAAGAGCGCTCACGTAGCTTTCCATATCCCCACGCAGTCCACTTTCAGCCACAGAACGCCACTCGATTTGATCCCTGTAGACTTTCATCACTTTTTGAAAGTCCTCTAAAGCTTTTTCACGGTTAAGTTTACGTTTCCCTAAAGATTTTTTAACTTTGCCCAGATATTTTTTGACATCGTCAGCCCCGGCAATACCACGCACTATTCGCTCCATAGCCTTTACAGCTTGTTCAGCATCAGAGAATTCGGCCATTTCGATCACTTTTTCCAATTCTTGAAGCGGACGTTGTAACGCTATGTAAGCCTCTGTTGCCGCAAAAACTGATACGACTTCATTTGCAGATTCGTAGGCGTCATCCGCCGCTCGGCGGTATCCATTGCGAGCTGCCGATTCCGCGCCAGTCAGCTTTTGGAATATCTCATAATCTGCGCTCCAAGAAACTGGGATTTCTAATCGAAGTTGGGCAAGTTCAGCCTCTAGGTTAGATATTTCTAATTGTAAAATATCCTGTTCTGTCGTGAAACTTCCTCCATCTAAGCGACCAAATTCTTTTTGAGCTAAGTCCATTTTTTCGGTTGCCTTACGTATTCTCTTTTCGAGACCTCTGACCTTAATAAGACGTGGACGAAATTCATCTTCGACCAAAACAACAGCGGTATGAGTATTAGTAATATCAGTTAGAGATGAGATAGCGAGTTCTGAACTTTCGACTGAGCCAGAAATTAACGCTTTCAGTGATTTAGGTAGTCCGTTTATATCTAAGAATTTAGCAGCCTCTATAGCAGACACTGTAGCTCCATTTTCATTGTTGAGTTTATCAATCACAAATGTATCAAGACAAAATTGAAATCTTGGGTTGCGTGGTGGAGGCGCTGTCTCAGCAAGGTAGTTTGATCTATTTGGCAGATAATTTACGAGTTGTGGATAACCACCGACAATTATTAATGCAGCTAATTGTAAACAGATAAATGGTACGACACCACGATACATTTGAACTGTTTTGACCACTGCCGGTGCTACACCGCGCAGGTAAAAAAGAGCAAACCCAAAAGGTGGTGTGAGGAACGAAGTTTGAATATTCAAACCAATCATAACGCCCAGCCAAACAGCAGTAATATTAGCACCAGGATCTGCAAGTAAAATAGGTGCAACAATTGGTACCACAACTACAGCTATTTCGATGAAGTCTAGGAAAAATCCAAGAAGAAATATCACAATCATTACTATAATAAACTGGACCCAAAATCCGCCAGGCAATGAGTTTAAAAAGTCGCGGACTAATTCCTCACCACCGAAAGCGCGAAATGCCGAAGTTAACATTGCAGCACCGAGAAGAATAATAAAAACAAGAGCAGTAGTTTTTGATGTCTCCATCATAACACCACGCAACGTATCTTCGATATTCAACACCCTGATACCGCTCCAGACTAAACCCACAAACATGAGAATAGTTCCGATAACGCCGATCCAGATGCCTCGCATATCCATTGCTGAATCTGCCGCTTTGATGTTCATATCATAGTTTTGAAGAGCATAGCCGATAACTAGCATTCCCAAGATACATAGGTATGCAGGGACAAAGGTCCATTTATTTGAGCCGACTAACCGGTATCCCGCCATAACCAACGCGCCAGCGGCGCCAATGGCGCCAGCTTGGTTTACGGTAGCAATACCAGATATAATCGAACCCAAGACGAGGAATATTAATGATAACGGTGGTACAAGAGTTACAAAGACTTTTCCCCAAAATTTTCTGTCAAACTTGCCATCATAGATTACGGCTGGGGCAGCCGCGGGCTTGAAAAATGCATATACCAAAATATAAGTCATATAGATTGCCACGAGCAGCAAACCCGGAACAAATGCTCCCAAAAACATTTCACCGGCACTGGTAGACGTCACATCAAAAACACTGGGCATTTGAAATTCGCCTGTGGCTGATTTGTAAAGACTTTTACGAAGGCTTCCAGCCTGATCTGCGGCGGAAGCAAGTTGATCAGCAAGTATGATTAATACAATCGACGGCGGTATTATCTGCCCAAGCGTGCCAGAGGCGGCAATTGTTCCAGTTGCCAGTGAAGGTGAATAATTATTTCTTAACATTGCAGGCAATGAAATCATACCCATCGCAACAACTGTCGCTCCAACAATGCCGGTTGTCGCTGCCAACAACGCGCCAACGAATACAACAGAGATACCAAGGCCACCAGGAATGCGACCGAAAAGTTGTGCCATTGTTACTAATAGATCTTCAGCAATTTTTGAACGTTGCAGCATTATTCCCATAAAAATGAATAGTGGGATTGCAATGAGAGTATCCCGTTCCACTTCCCAATAGACGCCACGTAGGTTCAATACACCAGCAGACAGCCACTCAAACGGGCCTCCGGAGTGAAAGTATGCAGATATATTCCCATCAAAGAAGAAACCAGCGATCGCAGCGAGACTAATGGTGATTACTGCTGATCCGGGCAAGGCAAATGCAACTGGATAGCCCGAACCCAACGCGATTGCCATGATAACGACCAGAGTAAAGAGAAAAAATAATTCCATTATAACCTCAATGCCCCACTGGCTGCATGATGCGCTTGCCTGGTTCGCCTTTTATATCAGCCCATGCGAACACAACATCACTGACAAACTGAATATACATTGTAATCGCAAAAACTCCCAAGAAACCGGCCATTTGGTATTTCACAAATAACCCAATAGATGCTGTTTGTGAAATTTCAAAATTCATAATTGGGCTGTTAATAATTGATTGTTTTCCATTCATTCCGACAATTAATATCACACCGCAGGTTGTAAGCCCGAGCAATAACGTTCCAACAAAATTTGCAATGCCTTTCGATCGCTCGCGCATACCCGCAAATATGATGTCGACACGCACGTGGCCCTCATCGTAGAGGGTATAAGCCGAAGATAATAGGAAAAGAGCGGCATACCAATAACGGACTAAATCACCCATAAATGCCTGCTCATAAGAAAATACAAACCGCGAAACTACAATTAATAATTCCGCTATCACTATCAATATTGCTAACCAAATAAACCCTAAAGTGCGGGTCACTGCACCAAGAAAAAACCCCAATACAAGAAGAGGGATGTGAATATACGCTCCTACAAAGAACGGTTTGTTAAAGTCTCTACCGGCGCCCTCCCAGAAAAAAACATCAGCAAAGTCTTCAACTCGCATGAAGGCAACCACGACGTCCGCCACGCCTACTAAAAAAATCCCCCAAAAAAGAGATCTTACTAAATAAACATTAAATTTGTGAATTTTATCCGCGTCCACACGTAGTGATCTCTGCCGCGTTCTAAGCGCGTATGATACCGCAACAGCTATCAAGATGAGATAGACGATCATGGGAATTGGATTATCTAACTGCAGGTTGGTTTCTACGCCCAGACTTAATTCTAATACGTTATTTATTAAAAAGGCAGCCAACACGGCTAAAAGAGACCAAGATATTGCTCTGATTAACAGGGATGAACTCATAAATTTTCCAGCCCCTGCCATTTGATCTGGCATAGTCATCTAATCACCTTTTATTTGATGAAACATTTAATAGATAGAGTGCGCCAGTACACTGGCGCACTCTAAGTTTAAATCGAATTTAGCCTATGTCAAAAGAACGATTTCGCTGGTTTAGATATGTACCTTCAAACTGAGCGATCATACCACCAATTTCACGCATTCCTTTTTGGTATGCATCATCAACTTCAGTTGCCAAGGCAGAATGGTCACGTGTTTCAGCAAACACTTCACGCGCGCCTTCCGCCATTGCGTCCCAAACATCATCGTTGAACTGACGGACTTGAACGCCCTGCTCTTCTTGCAACTTGGTCAGGAATTCTCCGTTACGAGCCATCACTTCGTCATGAGCGTGAGCATGCTCTTCAGCCGCCGCAGCATGAATGACATTCTGTTCGAAGTCACTAAGACCTGCCCACCATTCAGCATTCATTCCGAGGGCTAAACAGCTACCCGGTTCATGCATACCAGCTGTATAATAGTATTTGGTCGCTTCATAAAACTTCATGAAATAATCATTCCATGGACCAACCCATTCTGTCGCATCAATCGCGCCAGAAACTAAGTTTTCATAAATTTGACCACCTGGCAGGGAAACAGTCGACGCACCAAGCTTGGAAAGAACTGTTCCACCAAGGCCAGGAATACGCATTTTTAGACCCTTAAAGTCGTCTCCACTTTCGATCTCTTTATTAAACCAACCACCGGCCTGTGTACCAGTAGATCCAACTGGAAGAGCCTTGATACCATACCCACCAGAGACTTTATCCCAAAGTTCTTGACCACCGCCAAAACGGATCCAAGATGTCCACTCCTGAGTGGACATACCAAACGGTACCGATGTGAAGTATGCAAACGCAGGGTGCTTACCGATCCAGTAATAATCAGCTGCAATGTATGCCTGACTGTTACCGGAGGCTACTTCGTCAAATGAGTCAAAAGCACCGACGCGTTCACCGGCTGCAAAGTACTCAACATTCAGAGCACCATTTGAAATTTCACCAACCCTGCGAGCAAACCGCTGTGCTGATGTTCCAAGCCCTGGGAAGTCACGGCCCCAAGTGGATACAATTGTCATTGTTTTTCCGTGGCTTCCAGCAACAGCTGGAGCGGCTAAAGCAACTCCAGTAGCACCAATAGCTGCGGCTGTTAAAAATTTACGACGTTCCATGTAGTTTTCTCCCGAACTATGTCTAAAACTTGGATCGACTCTCCCAAGCAATCCAATCTGGTAAACTCTGATTACCAATGGGCAATTACTAGCACGATAATCACACGCGGCTAGTAGAAAAATGTGGTGCAAATTGCTAATCCCATTATATTACCAATCAATCCAAAGAAATGAACTTCAAAAAAAGTCTAATCGAACTGATTTAAAATAATATTTTAGTATACTGTATTTTCGATCTGCGGCAGACTGCCACATGATTAAAGGGGCGTCAGGCATGGAAAGTAGTAGAATTATTACTTTTTATTTTTTTTAGCAGGCCTACAGTC
>MEHZ011570640.1_pt1 | contig 12191 bp, 8 predicted proteins | sample 897221 | NCBI WGS metagenome assembly MEHZ01 (sample SAMN05514161, study PRJNA337945) | marine metagenome | isolation source: marine surface water | place: Arctic Ocean | collected 2007-12-13 | reverse complement strand
CGTCTATGCGCACGCCTATGGTCGACGCTGAGGTGGTTTGGGGTGGTCGTAATCCGACTTTCGTCAACCCAGAAAGTAAATTGTGGCTCGAGCGAATGGGAGAAAAGGGGTGGACGACGCCAACTTGGCCGGCCGAATACGGCGGCGGCGGGTTGAGCAAAGACGAGTCGATGGTCCTCGCTCAAGAAATGTTGCGAATGAATGCGCGTCCGCCGCTTAACAGCTTCGGTATTAGTATGCTCGGTCCAGTTCTCCTTGAGTCTGGCACGCATGAACAGAAGAGTGAGCATATTCCTAAAATCGTCCGCGGTGAGATACGCTGGTGTCAGGGATATTCTGAGCCCGGTTCAGGGTCTGATCTCGCGAGCTTAAATACTAAGGCAGTTCTCGACGGCGATGACTATGTGATCAATGGCTCCAAAGTATGGACCTCGTATGCCGACAAAGCAGACTGGATTTTTTGCCTAGTACGCACCGATAGCGACGTGCCAAAGCATGCAGGCATCAGCTTTATCCTCTTCGATATGGACACGCCGGGCGTAACGACCAAGCCTATTCAGCTCATTAGCGGTATGTCGCCTTTTTGTGAAACCTTCTTCGACGATGCGCGCGCGAAAGCTGCCAACCTTGTCGGCGGTCTTAACAACGGCTGGGCAATCGCTAAGCGTCTTTTGCAGCATGAACGCACGATGATTTCGGGCTTCGGATTAGCGGGTAGTCAGGGCGATCGTGGCGGAACCACGTCGACTATGGACAGCGTCGAACGCGCAGCGATGCACTACCGCGGGGATACCGACAAGATCTCCGATCCGGGTCTTCGCGACGAGATTGCGAAGTTCAAAATTGATAGCGCAGCCTTCGCGCTGACCTCGCAGCGCTCGACCGAAGAATCAAAGCAGGGTCAAGGCCCAAATGCGACATCGTCGATGCTCAAAAACTACGGCTGTGAGCTCAATAAGCGCCGATACGAGTTACTCCTTTCATCCCTCGGTAGCCAAGCGCTAGGCTGGGAAGGGGAGGGTTTTGCGTCAGACGAGATCGCCGTGACACGCGAGTGGCTGCGATCGAAAGCGAACTCGATCGAAGGCGGCACCTCTGAGGTTCAGCTCAATGTGATCGCGAAGCGCGTTCTTGGCCTGCCAGACATGCTTAGTCTGGTGCAGAAATAGTTTGTTAACTCGGTGGCAATAATCGCCGAGCGAGAGAGAGAATTATGAGTTTAGTATTAAGCGAAGATCAGCAGTTATTGAAAGACTCGGCGAAGGCCTTCGTCGACCAGAACGCGCCAGTGTCGGTGCTGCGTGGTCTGCGCGACAGTAAAGACGCGCAAGGCTACGACCAAAACCTCTGGCGACAGATGCTCGAATTGGGCTGGGCCGGCATGGCGATTCCCGAAGCCTACGGCGGATTTGAATTCGGCTACGGCGGCCTCGGCGTAGTACTCGAAGAGTCGGGACGCACGCTTGTGAGCTCGCCATTAATCGCTACCGTCCTTCTCGGCGCGTCGGCGATCAACGAGCTGGGTTCGGACGCGCAGAAAAGCGAGTTTTTACCCCAGGTCGTCAGTGGCGAATTGTTGCTTGCGCTGGCTATAGACGAGAAGCCGCATCATCGTCCGTGCCGAATCAAAACCTCTGCCGGTAAATCTGGTGAGGGCTATGTTCTCAACGGATGTAAAACCTTTGTACTCGATGGCCATATAGCAAACAAGCTTGTTGTTGTTGCTCGAACCGCTGGCGCAATCGACGACGAGGCAGGGTTAAGCGTATTTTTGGTCGATGCCGCTGCAGAAGGCGTGTCGATAAATCGAAGTTGGATGGTCGACAGCCGTAATTCGGCGATGCTAAGCCTCAATGATGTAAAGGTAGGAGCCGATGCGCTTTTAGGTGCTGAAGGCGGTGCCTATTCTAGCCTAACTCGCGTTCTAGATATTGGCCGCATCGGCGTTGCTGCCGAGATGCTCGGTAGCATGCAGCAAGCGTTCGAAATAACCCTCGACTATTTAAAACAGCGCGAACAATTTGGCGTACTCATCGGTTCTTTTCAGGGTCTGCAACACCGCGCAGCCGAAATGTATTCCGAGATCGAGCTGTGTAAGTCTGCAGTCCGCGCCGCACTGGCTGCGCTCGACGATGCCGACAAAACTGATGCTGATATCGCGGAATTTGCCAGTATTGCCAAGGCTAAACTTAGCGAGGTGGCAACGCTTGTGAGCAACGAAGCGGTACAGATGCATGGCGGCATTGGCATGACTGACGAATACGACATCGGTTTTTATATGAAGCGTGCGCGTGTTGCCGCCGCTTTCTTGGGCGATGCGCTTTTCCATCGTGAGCGTTACGCAAGCCTCAATGGGTTCTAAAAAAGGGATGGCACCATGACAATGGACGAATCGGTTAACGTATTCGATGAGCCGCTCGAACCTTGCGGGACGGATCCGGTAACGGGATTTTTCCGTGACGGCTGCTGTAATACCAATGAAGATGATCATGGCTGCCACACGGTGTGTGTGGCGGTGACCGACGAGTTTCTTAGCTACACGCGTTCGCAGGGCAATGACCTGAGTACGCCGGTCCCGGCGTTTGGTTTTCCGGGGCTTAAACAGGGAGACTCTTGGTGTCTGTGCGCGTCACGCTGGCTTGAGGCGCATGATGAGGGTAAAGCCCCGCGTGTTTTTCTCCGACGCACACATAAAAAGACGCTAGAGACTGTGGCTATGGACATCCTACGAAACTATGCAGTCGACCTAAGTTAGTGGGTAAGCTCATTTCGCTACCGCGTTTTACCGCGTAGCAAAAACGGATTCTAGTTGCGATGCTGAAGAGTAAAACCTCAAGAATTCGCGGTTTCTCATTGCTCTGTAAGCGCTGCACGATGTTCATCGTTGCTCTCTCTGTAATCGTAAGCTGCTCTGTTGGTCAGCAGGTCAGGCCCCTTGATGATTCCGCGAGACTTGCTAGCGGATTCGAAGGCGGCGTTTTTTTACTCGATGGAGAATCGGGTGAATTTTTCGCCACAAGTGAGCAATGGCTTGTCCGCGCTGCTATTCCTGCGTCGACTTTCAAAGTGTTTAGTTCGCTTGCCGCGCTGGAGTCGGGGGTCGTTGCCTCGACAGATCAAGTCATTCGCTTGCCGAAATACAGCAGTATGCGTGAGGAAATCAACCTCGACCTCGATTTTACCAGTGCGTTCGCGCTATCGGCACTCCCTCACTATCAGCATTTGGTGCGCGAAATTGGCGCTACCAAAATGCAGTCCTATCTCGACAACGCCGACTACGGCAACCGATCGATAGGCGGCGGAGTCGATCAGTTTTGGATTGCGGGTGACCTGCGGATAACACCCCGCCAACAGCTCGAATTCCTCCGCCGCCTCCATGGCTCTGAGCTGCCTTTTCGGGATACCGTCATGGCGCAGGTTCGACAGATCATGCAGCGCACTGAGCGTGGAGGAAACGTATTTGGTAAGACTGGCTGGGCTACCTCGGCAGAGGGCTTGCATACAGGTTGGTCGATAGGCTGGCTTGCGCGCGACCGAAAAGAGCCGCTCTACTTCGCCACGCTTTTACAAACAACCGAACCCGGCGACAGCTTCCTCGACATTCGCTTACTCTTATCGTTAGAGGCGTTAGACCAAGTCGAATCTCAACACTGAGCCGAGTCGGCTAGTAATATTTAGACTGCCAAGGGCATGACTTCGGGGGTAGACTTAGCGCCTCACGCGGAACTGTTTAGGCGCGGGCATCGAAGGCCCGCTTTTCTGGAGATATAGCAATGAATAACCCATTTACGTTAAAGAGTGTCTCTACTCTATGGCTAAGTATGGCGCTGCTGTCGAGCGCGGTGGCGCAAGTTCCCATTATTCAGCCGGGCGCACCGGGTCAGCCGAGTCGGCAAATAACAATCGAAGAAGCTTCTAACCTTGCGGGCCTAAGCTATACCGATGCTGACGTAAAGTTCATGCAGGGCATGATCATGCATCATTCTCAAGCACTGCAGATGGCCGAAATGGTCGAAACACGTAGCTCTCGCGAAGCTATACAGCTAATGGCACTGCGTATTTCGCTTTCGCAGGAAGACGAGATAGTGATGATGGAGGAGTGGCTAGAAGTGCGTGATCTTCCCCGCGCTATGCCGATGGCAGACATGCAGGCAATGGCGTCTAATCACGAAATGATGCCGGGCATACTGACTGAGGCCGAGCTCGATGAGCTCGCTGGATTAACTAGTCAAGAATTCGACACGCGCTTTCTCCAATTAATGATCAAACACCATGAAGGCGCAATAACCATGGTCGATCGTCTGCTCGACCAGCCTGGCACGGCCCAGGACTCGGTGCTTTTCGCCTTTACTACGGACGTGACCTCAGACCAAACGAGCGAGATAGAGCGCATGAGCGCGATGCTTGCCGGATTCTCGCCCGACCCGCGAGTAAATCTCAAGCCAGGTTATGACGACGCGGGACAAGCAGCGCTCAATATGCGCTTGCTCGCGGCGCTGCCGAAACCTGATGGCTTTTTCGATCCAGCAAACCCGCAGGGATTGCCCATGAGTCGCACGCGTCCTCAGGTATTGCAATCGTCTCAGGCGGAAGAGGATGAAAGCGCAGCGGGCAACAGTACTGACGCTGACTCTACGGTCGAAACGCTGACCAATGCGGCTGACGAAGGCGTCGTTCCTGCTGATACTGAGGACGAAACGGCGGAGCCGCGCCCCAGCTTAATGAATTTTGCGAATACCGATTTAGTGTTCGCAGGGGACGTCGTCGTAGCAGGTAATTATCATGGCTTTAACGCCTATGATATTTCCCTGCCGCGCGAGCCTAAGCTGCTGAGCTCGGTCGTGTGTCCGGGCGGTCAAGGAGACGTGTCTGTTATTGGCAACCTGCTTATTATGTCGGTAGAACAAACTCGTGGTCGGTTGGACTGTGGCCTTCAAGGGGTTGCCGAGCCCGAAAGCGAAGAGCGTTTCCGCGGCATACGCATTTTCGACATAAGCGATTTTAGAATGCCAATTCAAGTGGGCGCGGTGCAGACCTGTCGCGGCTCACATACGCACACTGTGGTCACCGACCCCGACGATGCAGGCAATCTCTATATTTACGGCTCAGGCACAAGCTCCGTCCGTCCCGGTGAAGAATTGGACGGCTGCTATGACGAGTCGCCATTCGAGAATCCAGAGTCGGCGCTTTTTCGCATCGATGTCATTCAAATTCCCGTTAACGACCCTGCATCGGCGCGCGTAGTGAATCGGCCGACGGTATTCTCAGACCCTGCGTCGGGCGTTATCGCCGGTCTGTGGGAAGGCGGGGATCATGGCCCTGGCACTCAGACAACTCGCGAGACGAATCAGTGTCACGACATTACTGCCTACCCCGAAGTGGGTCTTGCGGCGGGCGCCTGCTCGGGTAATGGCATCCTGTTGGATATTTCAGATCCTGTGAATCCTACGCGTGTCGCCGAGGTAATAGACCCCGGTTTCGCCTACTGGCATTCGGCGACTTTTAGTAACGACGGGCGCAAAGTGGTGTTCACGGACGAGTGGGGCGGTGGCTCTCGGCCGCGATGCCGCGCGTCTGATCCGATCACCTGGGGCGCCGATGCCATCTACGACATAGTCGACAACGAGATGCAGTTTCGCAGCTATTTTAAAATGCCTGCCCCGCAAACCGATCAAGAAAACTGCGTCGCCCACAACGGTTCACTCATCCCTGTCCCCGGCCGCGACATCATGGTTCAGGCGTGGTATCAGGGAGGGATTTCGGTTTTCGATTTTAGCGACTCTTCCAACCCACAAGAGATTGCATTCTTCGACCGCGGGCCTGTTGATGCCGAGGAACTCATTCTCGGTGGTTACTGGTCGGCTTATTGGTTCGAAGGGCTGATATACGGCACCGAAATCGCGCGCGGTTTCGATGTGCTCGAGCTCATGCCGAGTGACTATTTGAGCGAGAACGAAATTGCGGCCGCGTCATTGCGAAGCGCTGGCGGCACGTTTAACGCTCAGCGCCAGCAGCAACATATATGGCCAGCCGAACCCGTTGTCGCACTCGCGTATCTCGATCAGCTGCAGCGCAGCGAGGTGGTTTCGCCGGATAGGGCAACAGATCTAAGCAGTGCGCTAAGCGATGCACAAGATCGGCTTAATGAGGCCGTGAGCGACGAGCGAGTGGCTGGCAAGCTTAGGTCGTTGGCGGTGACCTTCGGTACCGAGGCGAAGTCTCTGCGCGGTAGAACGCGAGATCGTTTCGAAATGCTAAGCGATTCGCTAGAGGCGATTGCCGACAGGCTTTAAAGACTATTCAGGAATTAGAAATATGAGTCTCACTCCTTTTCATATCGCTGTGCAGGTGCGTGACATTGACGAAGCGCGGGAATTTTATGGCCATAAGATGGGCTTGTCTGAAGGTCGGAGCGCTTCTGACTGGATAGATTTTGACATGTTTGGGCATCAGTTTGTTGTCCATCTAAATCGTGAACTTGGCCCTAATGGATCGGTACGCAGCATAGCCAACGCCGTCGATGGTCAGGGTGTGCCTGTTCCACATTGTGGCGTTGTGCTTGCGTTCGATGACTGGGAGCGTTTCGCCGATCAGGCCAGAGGATTCGTAGACGAATTTGTGATCGAGCCGTATGTCAGGTTTGCGGGTGAGGTCGGAGAGCAAGGTACTATGTTTTTCTGCGACCCCAGCGGCAATGCGCTCGAATTTAAAGGATTTAAAGATATTACTTCGCAACTCTTTGCGAAGTAATTCACACGGAGAGAGCCCGAATGATAATCGACATACTAAAAGCGATAATCGAACTCGGGCTGCCATTAGCCTTGCTAAGCTGGCTCATTTTTATGCGCTTGTTTATCAGCGGTGAGCTAGATCGACAGTCGGATCGCAAAGGAATAGAACACGGCGTTAAGAAGATCAAAGCGTCGTTTAAGGGTGAGAAGAAACGGACATTCGCCGAAAAATCCAAGACCGACCTAGTGTTCGAGAAGTGGATGTATTTTGGGAGTGGATTCTACGGTTTGGCAGCACTCTGGACATTAGTAGTTATTGAGGTCAGTGAGCTAATCGGCTTTGTCTTTAATTTCCCCGGCCTCGATGCGCTTTTCGGCGATGGGTTAATTGCCTTCCTATTCAATTTAGCTATGAACCAACTGAGTAATCTGATCAGTGCGTTTGTGTGGTTCAGCTATTGGGATGGCTCTATGCTCATCTGGGTATTGGTTGCGTACGCAGGTTACCTTGCGGGTATTGAAGCCGCGCGGCGTAACCTACAAGTATCGAAAGAAGCGCTCCTCGAACGAGTGAGACGCAAGCCGAGCGACTAGGCTAAGCGGCCACTTTCTGCTCGCTAGACAGCCCGACTTCCTTCGCAAGTAACTCATAAGAGCGTAATCGAGCGCGGTGGTCATGCACGATAGTCACGAGCATTATTTCGTCGACACCAAATTCTTTAGAAAGCGATTCGAGTTTTGCCTTCACTTGCGCCGGTGTTCCAACGGCGCGCTTTTCTTGGTTCGAACGGATAAGGGCTAACTCGCTGGCTGCGTAAGGATAGTCCCGCGCTTCCTCAGGCGTAGGGAAAGGCCCCGGATTGCCCCGCAGCAGACGGATATACCAGAGGTCGCGACTGCTCGCCAGACGCTTCGCTTCTTCCTCAGTATCGGCGCAGACGGCGAACAGTGACAGGCAAGTATGCGGTTTGTCGAGGTTTGGCCCCGGCTTAAAGCGAGCGCGATAAATATCGAAAATATCTGGGCTAATATTCGGATTTATAAAATACGCGAAGTTATAGGGAAGACCTGCAAGTCCTGCAAGCGTTGCACTATCGTCGCTGGAGCCTAGCATCCACATTTCAGGCGGCACCTCGGTTTTTGGAAATGCGCGCGCATTCTCCATGCCAGGCGTGGGAGGGTCGGTGTCGTTTAACAGAGCCTGCAGGTCTGCGATCATGTTGGGGAAATGCTCGGGCCCCACGCGCGACCCATAGCGGATCGCGGCGGCGGTGAACGGGTCTGTGCCCGGTGCGCGCCCAACACCAAGGTCGATACGGTTTGGGTAAAGCGTCTGCAAGAGTTTGAAATTCTCGGCAACTTTATAGGGGCTGTAGTGGGGCAACATGACGCCTCCCGAGCCTAGCCTTATCTGCGTGGTTTCAGCGCCTAAGCGGCCAAGCAATACCTCCGGCGAGCAGCCGGCAAGCGCGCCGGAGGCGTGATGCTCAGACACCCAGTAGCGATGGTAGCCTAGATTGTCGACGTGTCCCGCGAGCTCGATTGTCTCCTGCAAAGCAGCAAAGGGCGTGCTGCCAGCACGAACGGGGGATTGATCGAGAACTGATAATGTCAATGTCATAGCTAGTCTACTATTGCCTGATAGATGCCGTTGCGCAGGGTGATGTGGTCGTCGAGCCCGGTAGCTGGAATAATCTGCGTGAGATAAACCACGACTAGGTCCTCTACCGGATCTACCCAATAGGTTGAATGATACGCGCCGCCCCAGGCGTATTCGCCCTCCGAACCGAGTGTCCCGCGCAAGCCTAAGTCTGTAGCTATAGCGAAGCCTAAGCCGAAACCTTGGCCTGGTCGAAACTCAATCGTGCCCAAGTGATCCGTGGTCATGAGTTCGATTGTCTTGCGAGACACCAAGCGATCGCCATTGAGTTCGCCGCCATTTAACGTCATTTGTAAAAACTTAGCGTAGTCGCCTGCTGTTGAAAGCAGGCCGGCGCCTCCTGAGAAACTCTGCCGTGGCCCATCGGCATAGAGCCCTTGGCTCTGCATACCATTGGTTTCAGGAATCGCTTCGATACCCCCTTCCTGTTTGGGACGGTAAACAGTTGCGAGGCGATCGCGTTTGGCCGCGGGCAAATAGAAATGCGTGTCGTTCATCCCTAAAGGCTCGAAAATATTGTTGGCGAAAAAGTCAGCGAGAGTCTCGCCGCTGACGACTTCGACGACCGCACCGAGGATGTCGGTGTTGTAGCCATAGATCCAACTCTCACCCGGATGCGCGTCGAGTGGCAGCGCTGCCATGCGCGCTATTGTTTCTCGGACGGGCTCTTCGCGGTCGGCGAAATACCAGCCCTGCATGTCTGCCCGTTGCCATTCTGCTGCGCTGCGTCCCGTTCCGTAACTCATGCCGCCTGTGTGCGTGAGCAGATGGCGTAAAGTGATTTCATTTCGGGCAGGCTGGAGTGTGTAGCCGCCGGAGTCGTCCGAGACTGCGACCTGCATGTTGCTCCATTCGGGCAGGTATTTTGATAGAGGCTGGTTAATATCGAGAAGCCCGCGTTCCTGCAGCATCATAATCGCAAGGCTGGTAATCGCTTTGGTTTGCGACGCGATTCGAAAGATAGAATCGGTGTTCATTGCGACGCCCCGAGCGACATCCTGCATGCCATTCGCTTCGTGCGCGACGACCTCGCCGTGACGCAAAACAATATAGACTTGACCGGCGAGGCGACTGTCTTCGTTGTAGCGCTCAAGATTGTTGTCGAGCAGAGCGAGGCGTTCACCCGACATGCCAACGCGCTCTGCCACGATGGGTGAGTCGGCTAGCGCGATAGAGGGAAGGGCAGACGATACGAAAGCCGATACGGCACCGAGGACAAAAAGCGCTAACGCGCTTCCATTGTTGCGCAGATGATGTGTATAAGGCATAGCGAGGCTCCTAAGCTGTTATTTTTTTTGCTCTGATTCTCATGCCCGATTATTGACCGCGCGCCGAAACAAATCAATCAAGCTTAGATGCCGATGCCTAGCCTTCTTGACAGGCATAGAACGAGCCTTCATGATTGCTCCATGAATTTTTTCTCGCACAGCAATACTCTCTTCCGCCTTGTCCAAGGTTGGCGCCGCTCAATGGGTCGCCGGTAATTTAGTACTGGCCGCCCGAAGTAGTGGCAGCCGTTTGTGCTCCTGTTCGTCCTTTTGTTCGTCCTTCTGTTCGTTCTAGTAGGTCTTTCATTCCTAGCCACTGCTTCTGCGGTCAGTCCGTTTCGTTACTCATGTAACAAATCGATTGAGCCAATTTGAGCCAAATTAGGCCAAATTAAGCCAGATTTTGAGAGGCAAGGAATAAACAATGACTAAACCAATAACGAATACCCTGACGAATCTCGGTAAAGGCGAACGCTACTTGCGCTATACATGTGGCAGTGGCGTAGGGATCACTCGCACAGCGAGCGCACTCGACTACCCGCAGGCAGTCTCTCGCCTAGCCGAATCACTCGACTCGGCGCCCGGGGTGCTACTCGCCTCGAGCTATGAATATCCGGGACGTTATCGCCGTTGGGATATCGGATTCGTTAATCCCCCTTTGTTATTTGAAGCACGCGGCAGACAACTCGCGGTGCGGGCGCTCAATCGGCGTGGCAACATTCTTTTAGTTGAGGTTGAAGTGGCGCTCGCAAGGTGTTCTGACGTGACCAGCTGTAAACTAATCCTCGGCGATAAACCCGATGCAGTAGCAGGCCATTCTGCCGCATCTATCAGCACGAATAGCTTCGATAGTTTGGCGGTGGTGGTTGCCGAAGGTAAGGATGAATTTACCGAAGAGCAGCGCTCAAGAAGGGCCACCGTTTTTAGCGCGCTGAGAGCGATTATTTCTCACTTTAAGAGTGGCGAGGACTCTTTTCTCGGGCTGTTTGGTGCCTTTGGTTACGATCTAACCTTTCAGTTCGAGGAGATAGAGAGAAAGCTTGCTCGAACCGAGGGCGACCGCGACCTCGTGCTTTATTTCCCCGATGAGATCATCGTCGCCGATCACCGTGTCGAAACCGCAACAAGCTACCGCTACGAATTCCTCTGTCGAGAAAGGCAAGAGAAGAGACAAAGCGAAAGCGGTGTAAAGCATGCAAGTTTCACCGAAATAACTGGTGGTTATGCCCGCACAGGGCCGGTACAACGTTATATTCCCGCACCGGTGACCGAGCCGGTTTGCGATCATGCGCCGGGCGAGTTTGCAGCGAAGGTCAAACTCGCGCATGACTATTTTCGTCGCGGCGACCTCTTCGAAGTTGTGCCAGGGCAGGTGTTTAGCGAGCCCTGCCGCGATACGCCTTCACAGGTTTTTGGCCGTCTCCAATCGAGCAACCCAGCGCCCTATGGCGCGCTAATGAATCTAGGCGAGGGCGAATACCTGGTTGCCGCCTCACCCGAAATGTTTGTGCGCGTACGAGATCGGCGAGTCGAGACTTGCCCTATTTCGGGAACGATTAAACGTGGTCGTAATGCGATCGAGGACGCAGCGCAGATCAAGACGTTACTCAATTCAGCGAAAGACGAAGCAGAACTTTCTATGTGCACCGACGTCGACCGCAACGACAAGTCGCGCGTCTGTGTACCCGGTAGCGTCGAGGTTATTGGGCGTCGTCAGATCGAAATGTACTCAAGGCTCATTCACACGGTCGACCATGTCTGCGGAACCCTGCGCGAGGGCATGGACGCGCTCGATGCTTTCCTCGCACATACTTGGGCGGTAACGGTTACCGGTGCGCCGAAGCACGCAGCGATGCAGTTTATCGAAGACAACGAAAAATCGCCGCGTCACTGGTATGGAGGGGCGATGGGGCAGCTAGGTTTTGATGGCAATATCAATACTGGCCTGACGCTGCGCACCCTGCGCGTAAAAGAAGGAATGGGTGAGGTGCGCGCGGGCGCGACGCTTCTTATCGACTCCAACCCCGAAGAAGAGGAAGCAGAAACGAGATTGAAAGCCTCAGCACTGCTTGCGGCTTTGCGAGGGGATAGTGTTTCGCGCGAGGCTGATCGTATGGGCGCCGGCAGTACGCAGGCGAATGCGTGCGCACAGGCGGTGGCAAAAAAACCGATTCGAGCTCTTATGGTCGATCACCGCGATTCTTTCGTGCATAACCTTGCGAGCTATTTTCGCGAGTGTGGCGTCGAGTTGATTACGCTGCGTCCCGACGCGGCTAGAAAGTCGCTCCGGGAGTGTGCGCCGGACCTCCTTATTCTTTCCCCCGGCCCCTCACAGCCACAGGCTTTTGCAATGAGTGAAACGCTTGGTTTGGCGGAGGAGCTAGGTTTACCCGTATTTGGCGTATGCTTAGGTTTGCAGGGAATGGTCGAATATTTTGGCGGTAGCTTGAGGCAGCTAGATAGACCAATGCATGGCAAGGGATCGGAGGTGGCTCACGATGAATCGTCGCTCTTTAATGGGATAAAGAGCCC
>MEHZ011442852.1_pt1 | contig 12197 bp, 22 predicted proteins | sample 897221 | NCBI WGS metagenome assembly MEHZ01 (sample SAMN05514161, study PRJNA337945) | marine metagenome | isolation source: marine surface water | place: Arctic Ocean | collected 2007-12-13 | reverse complement strand
TTAGTCACTGAAAGGACTACCAAATGTTAATTGGAAACACTAAATATAGTGTGGACATGATGGGGTTTTCAGAGGTATAAAGGAAAAAAACATGATTTACGATCATACTGCCCGCAAGGCAAATGACAAAAATAAGACAACCTATGCTATAGGTAGGAATGACGTTGATCATGGAAAACAACCCGTCGATGGCGGATATTCTATCTGGAAAAGAAAGGCAAATTATCGTCAGGGTGCAAAGGATCAAATGGCATGGTCATGGGTTAAAGTTGCACCGGCATATAGTGGAAAGAAAACTGGACTATCTTTTGTAGATGCTGTTAAAATAATGAATAAGAAACTCAAAAGAAAAGAGTTTATCGAAGAACTTCCGAAATGATTGCTTGACATTACTTCTAAAGTATGTTACATTATTAGTATAGAAAGAATCAGTGAAAGGATTCATTATGACTTACGATTTTGATACTCAAACCCTCTCTTGCTTCCACAAAGAAGTCTACGGTTTTAGCCCTCTTTCTTCATACTTTGACGCATGGGAGGCCATGTCCGATGATGAGAAGCAGTCCGAATGGGACGAACTCGCAGCTGAGTTTGACCGTAACTCACAACGGCAAGAAGATCAAGAGACACACGCTCTCTTATCTTTCATTGCTCGGTTGGATGAGGTACAATCCATATCTGACAACCTTTCAGATGATGACGCAATTCGTTGGTTGCTTCAGGCGGAAGGTTTCTCCCAACATGACTATATGTATGGCGCTTCCTATTGTGCCTATCATTTCAATCTGTCATATGACAACGACTTCAAAGACAACTTTGAACGTGTCTGTGCCGCAGCAACAAAAGTTGCTGCATAGGGGTTGACATTCTTGCCAAGATATGGTATTGTTAAGTATAACACAAAGAAAGGTGATTCGTTATGATTGATGTAATGCAAGACGTAGAGGTGCTGGAAAACGCACTTATCGCTTTAGACGAAGGTGCGAGTGACGAGAAACGCTCCGCAATTTATTCCCTACAATCTATGCTGCAACGCAAACAAGTCGAAGTTGCAGAATACGAAGAATGGGTAGAAGAACAGGCTGCAATGCAGTCTTGGATGGAAGGAAACCAGATATGATTGATATGAATACACCACAACCCGCAACAGATGATTCAAATTGGAGTGACATTCGGTTCGAAGAATTTGACCGTGTTAATCCTGAGACTGCTCAGAGTGACCATTCTACTATGATCCAACTTGATTTTGGATCATGGGCAAAAGAAAATGGTCTTTGGCCAAGCACGGATTATGAACTAATGGTAAAAATGTACCATAATGCAATTTCTGATGTTAATTGGGCAGGAAACTATCGGTACGGAAAACCTGTATACGAAACCGAATATAATGGAATGGAGATTGTTTATGCTTAAAACTGCACTTAAAGTTCTTGCGACTGCCACTCTGCTTACTGCGTGTTCTCACTCGCTGACACTATCTGTCGAGGCCGCTGAACGTGTTTATGGTAAGGTGGTAGGATTGGAACCGATATATAAGACTCAGACTGTACAGACACCATATCAGTCGTGTAACACTGTGCAGGTCGCGACCAATTCTGGTGATGCCCTTTTACGTGGTGCCATTATCGGCGGAATTATAGGAAATTCGTTGCGCGGGGGGAGTCGAGTACGAAACCGAAACACTGGGGCAATTATCGGCGCATTTATTGGCAATAGTCAATCTAACGGCAATGTTGTGAGACAAGAGAACCGCTGTCATACACAATATAGAACAACCACTCAGGAAGTAGTTCATCAATATTGGGTAATTATCAATGTACATGGACAAATCATTCGAAAGGCCGTATGGGCAAACAATGGACAGACACACCTTCGGGTAGGTAATTCAATTTCGCTAGATGTGAATTATTCGTTAAATCAATGATAAATGCCACGATTTTTCTTGACATTTCTAACAAAGCCTTGTAGCTTAGTAGTATAGAAAGAATCACCCTAGAAAGGACTATAACATGACTTATGATTTTGACACTGCGACACTTTCCTGCTTCTACAAAGAGGCATTTGGATTTCGCCCCCTTTCTTCCTATTTCGCCGCATGGGAGGCCATGTCTGACGACGAGAAGCAGTCCGAATGGGACAATCTCGCAGATGAATGTGCTCGCGGCGATCAACGTGAGTCTGACAGTGAGACAGAGGCTCTCTTATCCTTCTCCGTTCGGATGGATGAGGTGCAATCCTTGTCGCCCGGCCTTTCAGATGATGACGCAATCCGTTGGTTGCTTCAGGCGGAAGGTTTCTCCCAACATGACTATATGTATGGGGCGTCTTATTGTGCCTATCATTTCAACCTGTCACATGACAATGATTTCAAAGATAACTTTGAACGTGTCTGTGCCGCAGCCTCTAAAAAGGAGGCTGCATAAATTGTTTACAAACGAATTTGAATTTGATTCGACAATTACAACAGTGTTATGTGAAAAAGGAGAATTTGAAGATGTGCAACTTATTATTGGTGATGACGTTGTTTACGTTAGGCAGTTTAATGACGACAAACGCGAGACCACTTATGATCTCATCGCAATGTCGCCAATTATGTTCGGCGAAATGTTAAATGCGTTAAATTTCGCCGAAGGTGTGTTCAAGACAGAAATAAAAAAGTAAATTATTATGATTTGTCTTTTCTAGGGTTAAGCGATTCGTTTGGATTCGTTTGGTTTTTGTCTGCGGGATCGCCAATCATATCATTAAACAACTCTTTATTTTTTTCAGTAACGAGTCTTCGAAACTCTTCCGGTCCAGCCTGAATGATTGTTTCTGGTTGTGGGACAAAGGATAAATATTCTTTGTAGGTTCTATCGTCTATCATCAAATAATGATGTAGGTCGTTTGTGTTAGTAAATACCATAAAATTTTCTCTGTCGGTGTACTGTGCAATGGTCATATATAGTTGTGCTCGAAAACCATTTGCGGCAAAGTAAAACATTTGTTGCACGCCCGTATTCTGTCCCGAATAGTAAATATCCTCGATTATTGTATCTGGTGAATATTGGGGAAGATATGGCGAATGAAACGCCAAGAGTCCACCGATAAAATACTTCCAACCACCGATAAACGCTAATGCACATGCCGACACGCAAACTTTACCTTTAGGAACGACCATGATTAAATTGTATTCAGACATTGCGTTGCCTAGTTTATAACCCTCCGCGAGACTGCCGCCAGGAGATGACATAGTTACCGTTGTCACGTTTGGGTATAAAATGAGTGCCCGTAAGAAATGTTCTGTCAGTCCGGCAACAAATGTTCCAGAGAAACTTAACATTGGTCCTAACGGGGAGTTTTCCACATAATCTAATTTATATGGAGGGTTCGGTGGTTTTTCTTGACTCGTTGCACCCATCGGGGCGGTAATAAGTAACAAAGATAATAATACTAACTTAAACATAATAGGCCTTTCTGATTATTTTTAATAGATACCAATTATTTATACGACAAAATTTTCTAAAACTTTAGGGCATTGTTTTATAATAAATATACCAGAGACAGTAATTTGGAGTAACGATATGTCATTTTGGAAGTGGTGGACTACTATTGTAACGGTAGTCGTTGGCTTTACCGCCGCAGAGTTTTACCTTAATATTATAGATTTTTTCACTGGTGTTGACAACACAAGAATTAGTATTATTATATTTGGTATTTTTTGTGCAGTTAATATTGCACTTGGATTTTACGCATATATGATCCAGTTTAAAAAGAAACGCATTTCAGAACAAACCCTACAAACTATGTGGTTTTTTTCGGACGCCGTTATGTCTATTGGTATGGTAGGTACACTTATCGGATTTTTGGTGGTGTTGACTACAGTATTCACCGATATAGACACAACTTCCTCTGAAGCCATGAAAGAGGTTATCGGCAATCTTGCCAACGGTATGGGTATCGCCCTTACCACGTCTTTATGTGGATTGATTACTTCTATCCTACTCAAATTTGAATTAGTATTATTGGAATTGGATAATGAGAAAATATAGTTCAAACTTAGCATTCGTAGATTTATTATTCAACCTCTTGATCGGTTTTACCTGTCTGTTGGTTTTGGCATTTCTTTTGATAAATCCGATCGCAGACGAAGGCAAGATAGATCCGGTTTCCGAATTCATTATAACCTTCCAGTGGGACGAAAATTCGCCAGTAGATATTGACGGTTGGATGCGCGGCCCAGAAGGTACTATTGTCGGGTTTCGGGCAAAAGACGGGCAATGGATGAATTTGGAGCGTGACGACCTTGGAATAGACAATGACTATTATATGATCAATGGTGTAGCAAAAATATTAAGAAGAAACATCGAAACCATTAGTATCAACGCAAAGGTGCCTGGAGAATATGTTGTCAATGTTCACAACTACAGTCATAAATCAAGAAAATTGCCAGAGGGCGAGGAATACCCGACACCGGTCAGAATAGATATAATAAAACTCAACCCATATCGACTCGTTTTGACTAGAGAGGTTTCGGTGGGGTTTCGCGAAGAGTCCACCATGGCGACATTTGTAATCGATGAAAATATGAATGTCGAGGATATTAGAACTGATATTCAAGTTCCTATATTTTACAAATTTAACACAAAAAGAGGTGGTGGTATCTCTGGCGAGCTCCAACTCATGCAGGACAGGTTGTTGGAAAGAGACAATTTAGATTTTGCCTTCCCAAATTTTGGACCATGAATGCCCACGTTTACTTCATTTTAGGAGAAAGTTATGATATTTGAAATCGTTTTAGGCCTGGGCCTTTTAGTCTGTTTTTTTATGGCACTTTTGATGTATACTTCTGCCGCACCATTTCTGGTGAAATTAATTGCAATGCCAACAGCGGTAGTATATTTAATCATGTGTGTATATCTGATAGTTGTATTATCGGGCGCACCTATTAAAAACGAACCGGAAGGTGTTTGGACATACGTTCATCACGAGGTGGTCGGTGATAATATTGTCTTGTGGGCATATTGGGGCGAGGAAAACAAACATCGACTTTATGAATTCGAATACGACAGGGAAAAGGCAAAAAAATTAAATGAAGCCAAAGAGGGTAGGAAAAAGGGCGTGGCGCAAAACGGCGAGTTCAAAAACCCACCCGAAGGTAATGGTAGATCTCAAATAATTCTTGATCGCAACGCACCGGAGCCGCACACAAATTATGTTAAATAGAGAGGAACTGACATGTGGAAGTTTTACACTACAAAGAAATGGGCCCTGTGGGCATACATAGGAACAGTCGTTATTCTATCATCGCTCTGGTTACAAGTACAAATAGATGTACAAATTAACACTTGGTTTGGAGATTTTTATGATATGATCCAAACCGCGCTTGGCACACCCAATGCAGTCACTATCGAAGAATACTGGGGCAATCTGGCAGGGTTTGTAAAACTTGCGGCCATGTGGGTAGTCTTGGGTCTCGCCACATCATATATCACATCACATTTTCTATTTAGATGGCGTGCCAGTATGGTAGAGTTTTATCATTCGGTGTATGACAAAGCGCGTACTATAGAGGGTGCAAGTCAACGTGTTCAGGAGGACACTATTAAATTCAGTCGAATTATGGAAACTCTTGGTACAAACCTAATAGAGTCGGTTATGATATTGGTTGAGTTTTTCCCACTCTTGATGGGTTTGAGCGTAGGTATTCCAATATTCTTGTTTGGTGACTGGCAGTACGGTTTGGTCTCAGGCGCATTGATATGGGCAGTCGGTGGTACTATCTTAATGATTATTCTTGCGTGGCTACTAAGGTTGGTCGGCATAGAATATGATTTGCAAAAGAAAGAGGCCGCATATCGTAAAATATTAGTTGTTGCGGAGGATGATGGCACAACACGTCCGAAGTCGCTCGATGAATTATTCGAGGGGGTCCGCGAGATACATTTTTTATCCTATATAAGATACCTATACTTTAATATAGGCAGACTTGCATATCTGCAAGCGAACGTCCTCGCCGCATATTTTTTCTTAGCACCCGCGATTGTCGCCGGTGTAATGACTCTGGGAGTCATGCAGCAAATTATTCGTGCATTTGGACGTGTAGAGGGTTCTCTGCAATATCTCTTTAAATCTTGGCCGACGATAATAGAACTGGCCAGTGTATACAAAAGACTTAAAGAGTTTGAACAACAAATTGAAAAGGTGAAATAGTTTTGAGTAAAGAAATAGAAAAACCCGCAGATGAGTCATTAGACGTTCCATGCCTCATTCCGACACATATTACACATATGCCACCGCAAGAACCTATGCCAAAAGATCTCACATTCGAGAAGCCGCCTGGGACTGTCTTGAAAGAAAATGGTATTCTGTTCATGGACAAAAAATTTGATCAGGAAAATTGTATGCCGTTGGTAAAAATGATTATGGAATATAATTTGATGCCGACACCTAAAGCACCAGAAATCATCCACCTGTATATTAACAGCCCAGGCGGAGAGGTTGCATCCGCATTTCATTTGATTGATATTATCAAACAGTCACGAATTCCTGTCTACACCTATGGTATGGGTTCGATCGCATCGTGTGGTGTCTTGTTAATGATGTCTGGCGAAAAGGGGCATAGGTATTTGACACAAAACACCAGCATTATGTCACATCAATATAGTTGGGGGTCTGGTGGTAAAGAGCATGAACTTTTTGCAAAAATCAAACAGTTTGAAATCTCATCTGAAAAACTTATGGACCACTATAAAAAGTGTACTGGTAAGGGTAGAAAATATATCCGCAAACATTTGTTACCGGAATCGGATATGTGGTTGACGCCGCAAGAAGCAATCGACCACGGTATTGCAGATAAAATTGTGGAAACATATTGACAAACCCCACTATTTAATGTATAGTGGTAAAATGGGTCGGATGCTACAAGGTGTGGCAGCGGACTGTAACTCCGCCGAGGTGACTCACGCATGGTTCGATTCCATGCCGGCCCACCACTAACATAACAGGACTGATTACATGCAAGACGAAATTCAAGAAAGTTATTATGACTATATGGGTAGAAGAAACAAAGAGGAAGACGCCAAGCTTCTCTTCGATAAAGTAAATAATGGTCAGGTCTTTACTGTGCAGGTTGTCGAGGATGATAATGGCGAACTCGCCCTACCGATTCCGACTGAGTTGTTGAATCAGATGGGATGGGATATTGGTGACAATTTAATATGGGAAGATTCTTTCGAAAATTCATTTATTATTAAGAAAGCCCCTTGACAGTTTCTTAATAATATGTCATACTAGGTTCATAAAACATAAAAACGAATCGAGTAGGACACAACAATGAAAATGAAATATATCGCCCTATTGATGGGTAATGCAGTTCTCGCGGCCGGTATTGGTTATGGGGCTTATGAGACACAAAAAAGAACGACTGATGATCAGGCACAAATTCAAGAAGAGGCAGAGGAGTTGGCACAAGAACTAACTGCTGGCCATCTAGCAGAAGTGGCCGCTCAGAGACACCTAGAAACGCAAGTGCGCTGTCTCGCAACAAATGTCTATTATGAAACAATGGCGTCCTCGCTAGTGGATGCAATGTCTGTGACAGACGTTGTTTTGAATAGAGTTGCCCACGAAAAATATCCAAACACCCCATGTGAAGTCGTGCATCAGTCTTATCTAAATGATAAGGGTGAGCCAGTGCGGAACAAGTGCCAATTTAGTTGGTTTTGTGACGGCAAGGCAGATGAGCCGCAAAATCAAACCTCTTGGGAAAAGTCTATAGAACATGCAGCAATCATGTTTACCACTAACCAATGGCGCGGCATCACTGAAGGTGCGACCCATTATCACGCAACCTATGTGTCGCCATCTTGGGCGAAAGAATATACAAAAATCGCCCAAATTGGTGCTCATCTATTTTACAGACAAGAAGAAGGACAATACTAATGAGCGAAGAAAAATATGTGATGGTTACTACCATATCAACACACAGGATGAAATATTGTGTTAGAATGTCGGATCTACAGGCGGAAAATCCAGATGCAGTGGCAGTGCCGGAATGGGCATTGGATGCTGTGACGGCAGAAGATATAGAGGAATTTAGTCAGAAATGGTTAGGAGAGGTTATTTGCGATCACCGTATGATGTCCGAGCAAGAGGTGTTGGAAATGTTTGATGACGAAAATCCATACTTGGCAGGAGATGAGAACAAGTTGGAAAAGTTTGTTTGGCCGGCCTACAACAAAAAGGTGGGTGCTTGGAAGCGAAATAACAAAGAATCCTAAATATAAGACAGAATTGAGGTGTTAAACATGGACTATGTAATAGAAAATATTCCCGCCAAATATCATTCAGTTATGGATGAATTGTGGCAGTGTTCTGATGATATCGAATTGATGTCGTATCTAAAGATGTGTGGGCAAGAAAAACGTGACGTTGCAATAACTCTGATCGAATTAGTCAGAATAGAAATATTGGATGAACATTTCGAGAAGTCGAGAGACCATTATTTAACACAAGAGTTTTTTGACACCCTGCACAAATTGATAAGAGATAAAAAATGCCATTAGAGGTTAGATCAGTATCCACTCAATCCTTCGTAGAGGAAGGTGTGTCATATGGCACACCACAAAACATGGTGGACAGAATAATTTTATTGGAGGAGTTTCTTAAAGACAGTGGGCTTTGGGAAAGGTATGAAGAATATCTTCAGTACGCCCTATTAACCAGAGAAAGAGAACATTAGTGTTTGAGTGGCTTTATCCAGAAGAAGAAGTTGATACTTACGATTGGTCACAAAGCCTGCTCTTGGAAAAGGTCGCTCCCATCCGGCGAGACATAAATCAGTTCTACAAAGACTACCCGCGCCACTCTCCAAAAAATGCGGGTAAAAGTAAGAAAGAACTGAAAATGATGGAGAGTATGAATAAATCAAGGGCGAAACTGTCAAGCGCAGAAAAATTGCGGAGGGCAATCGGCAACGTTAATGACTATTAAAATTCATGGATGTTGCCCTGCGCCTGACATACAAGAGACAGACGATATTGTATGTCGAGGCAATTGGAAATTTCCATACCTCTTGACAGCATGTAACAATTGTGGTAAGATAAGGTCGAGAAGTAGTTTTTATGATGCAAAGGAGCGAATCGATGAGTATGCATTTAGTGGGCCCACATATGACGACGACAAATACAAAGAAACGTAAATCTGGCAAGAAATCGAAACGACAACAGCAAGCAGATGCCGCACATGCTAATTTTTTGAAGAGAATGGGTGTCGGTAAAGTAAAGGCGGATTCTGGTAACAAAATTCCCAATTACAAAACTATCTCGTCCAATACCGTACCAACAAGCGATGCGATTTGTGCTAATGGTAGTAAAAAAGATAGGAACGTATATAATGGAGAGCGTCAACTGATTGGAATTGCGACCATGCACAAATCCAATATGGTTCCTATTTTTGCAGACAAAAAAGATGACGCGAAGGACATTGCAAAAATGAGGCGTTAAATGGGTGACAAGTTAGAGTTTCGGGAAAAATACCAAGGCATTATAAAAAATTACACCAATAATCTCGACCAGTGTGCTAAGCAGTGGTTGCTTACTGGTTCTTATGAATGGCTCTCTGGTTATTACATGTATGTCGATAAGATAGAAGAAATAAAGAAATTGATCGTGGAACGTGAGAGTGAAATTTATGATAAATAATATAAAAACAGGATCGTAATAATGTCAGACAGTCTTTTAAACACCTCTATCGCAAATCTAAGAACAGAACTCTTAGCCGCAATACCAAGCGCAACGGCCGCAGAACTTATGAATATTGCAAGATCTGCAAAAGGGTTGGGCCTCGGTCAGGATAGTGCCATCGAGACTGCGGTCAATAGTCGGGCAAACACCCTCACGAATACTGCGACCGCCGCGGATATTATTAAAATATCCGGTGCAGTGAAACAGATGCTGCAACCGCCATCAAGTGGTGGAGGTGGTTCGGCGACAGATCTAACGGCGGTGAGCACTAATATCATTCCAGATACCGATATAACATACGATCTAGGTAGCCCAACATTTAAATTTAAAGATTTGTATTTAGATGGTAATACACTCAATTTGGGTACTCAAACTATCAAGGCGACTGCCACAGGTATCGAGGTGCCAGAATTAAAAATCGGTACTGGTACGAATTCGGTAAAATTGACTGCCGGTGCAGATGGAAAACTCACAACCACCGAAACAGATTCATCGGGAAATACAAGTTCTCCTGCCGCATCTGGTGGTGGTTCTTCTGTTACTGTATCTGATACTGCCCCGACAAGTCCTAGTGCAGGCGATCAATGGTTTGATTCGAGTTCTTTGACAATGTTTGTGTATTATGCTGATGGTTCAAGTAGTCAATGGGTTCCTGCAACTCCGGCAGGACAAACCGGAGCAACTGGATCCACTGGTGCTGGTGGTTCTTCTGTAACTTCATATGCAAACCTTGCTGCATTTCCTAGTTCTGGTAATACTAATGGTGATATAGGTTTTGCTACAGATACAAAATCATCTTATATGTGGGACGGAGTTGCGTGGCAGAGAATGTCTATGGGCCCACAAATCGGTCCTAGATATACTACAACACCACCGGCGACACATGCTTTGAATACTGATGGTACTACTACCACATTGACAGCCGTTGCCGTAGACGAAAGTGGATTTCCTATAACATATGATTGGGATGCGTATAATGGGGCGACCGTATATAGCGAATCGAGTTTGCCGCCTCAACTTACGGGGGTATCTGAATCTAGCGGAGTTTTTACACTAACACCATCAACAAATACGGCCAATGTTGGGAATTTTTCATTTAGAGTGAAGGCATCAGATGGAGTTCTATCAACACCAGCAATTTCAACAGTTTCATTAACTTTTTATACTTTTGTTAAACCAACTGTTTATACAAGTGCGGGCAATGGTAGTACAATGGGTGCTTCGATTGTCAGTCAGACCGCAACCTCTATAACATTTAATATGAATACCTTCGCCGGGTCATATCTTGATCAACGCGGTAACATGGCGGGTCTTGAATTGCCGTATGGAAAATATTACTTTGAGGCAGTCACGACTAATAGCATAGATGATGATATGTTTACCTTGACTAAATATGATTGGTCGACAACACCAACCCCCTCCAATGGAACCGCAGATTCTTATGGTTGGATATATAATACAGACGCCACCGCATATCAGTATTATTACACAAATGACATCAGCACTACCTCAAGTTCCGGTGGCGCATATAATGCATTTTTCTCTCTTTCAGCTCACGCAAATGCAGAATCCCGCATGGGTATAGCCTACGACTCTGCCACGAACAATTGGTGGATGAGATTAGGACAATCGGGGTGGATGTGGGGAGATCCTGTTGCGGGTACTGGTGGATACAATGGTAGCACGGCAGGTGTATCTAATGGTACAAGTCATAAATTCTTTCTTGGCAGTGGTAATGGCGGATCGTCCTATCACAATTATAGTTTTAGAGTTGAGAGCCAATCATTACATCAATATTCTACACCAACTGGATTTACCACACTCTAATAATTTTAAGGATAATTAAAAAATGGCACTAAACTTTCCAGATAGTCCCGCAAATGGGGATACGACAACATTAAATGGTGTCAGTTATACATATGACTCCACAAAAACTGTTTGGGTGTCCACAACTGGACCCATCACAACTGTTGCCGTTTCTGATAACGCACCCGCAACACCGACAGATGGTGACATGTGGTTTAATTCATCCGACTTAAAATTGTATATTCGATACAATGATGGGGCGACCTCTCAATGGATTATCGCAGCCCCTGCTGGACCAGCGGGTGCAGATAGTACCGTTGCAGGACCATCGGGTGGCGATGGACGGGCCGGTGTCTATGCAGACATGGCAGCATTGATTGCAAAAACCGGAATGGTTGCCGGAGACACAGCGCTTGTCACTGCATTGAATAAAGTTTTCATGTATACTGGTTCTGCATGGTTTTTGATTGCGACTATGACAAATGCAAGTCCTACTACGATCACTGGTGTGGCTGCGGAATACGCACTAGCACAAGATGGTACTGCGACCACAATCACTGCCATATCCACTGACCCAGAAGGGTTTCCTTTGACATGGAGCTATGCAGTCACAACAGGTTCGCTGGGTTCTACCGCTACAGTATCACAAGCAGATAATGTGTTTAC
>MEHZ011616851.1_pt1 | contig 12209 bp, 11 predicted proteins | sample 897221 | NCBI WGS metagenome assembly MEHZ01 (sample SAMN05514161, study PRJNA337945) | marine metagenome | isolation source: marine surface water | place: Arctic Ocean | collected 2007-12-13 | reverse complement strand
CAGTCTGCGCTGGCCAACCCCGAGGTGCTGGCGCTGTTTCAGAACCTCGCCGAACTGATGGAGTAGATCCAAATGCGGTCGCTGACTCGCCGCCAAACATCTCCGAGAATTATGCCTCACATGACGGGCCAATATGGCAGGAATTGGCTAGTGTTTAACGCACACGGACGGGGGTTCGTGACGCAGAGGAGAATCTTTATGAATTCACGTCTTGTTCGACTCGTGTCAGTGCTTTTAGCGCTGGCGGTGGTTGTTGCCGCCTGTGGCGGTGGCAGCGATGCTGAAGACACAGCGTCAGGTGGCGATGGCGAAAGCGTCGACACCAGCAGCGACGGTGATGGCGCAGACGACGAACCAGCCGATGCTGACTCGGCAGACGACGAGTCTGCCGATGAACCAGCCGAAACGGAAGACACCGTTGAGCTCATCGAGGTTGACGAAAGTGAAGTTCCCGTCTCCGGTGGGACGCTGCGCTATGCGCTCGAGGCCGATGTTGATGGCATAAACCCTGTCAGCTCGGCGTTTTCGGCAGCGGGTCTACTCATGGGCGTTGCGGTGTTTGACACCCTTGCTGTGTTCGACACCGAAGACCAGTGGCAGCCATATCTGGCCGAATCCTTCACGCCAAACAACGACTTCACTGTCTGGACTATGACATTGCGCGAAGGTGTCGTCTTCCACGATGGCACGCCGCTCAACTCGGCAGCTGTTGCCGTGAACTTCGGCACGGTGCTTCAAGATCCGCTCGTGGGCTTGGCCGTGCGTCCGTTCTACAACCTCGACAATCCCATCGAGGTGATCGATGACCTGACCGTGCAGTACAACCTGTCTGGCGCGAATGCCAACTGGCCCACCAGCCAAACCGGCCAGCTTGGCATGGTCGCATCACCGTCATGGCTCGAGGCAGCACTCGACGATCCAACGCTGAACCAGGCGCCCGTTGGCACGGGCCCATTTGTGTTTGAGAGCCGTAGCGAAGACAGCGTGACTCGCATGGTTCGCAATGAGTCTTGGTGGAACGGCTCTGCGTACCTCGACGCTGTCGAGTTCGTCACGGTGACCGATCCAGACACTCGTAACGACCTGCTTCTGCAAGGTGAGATCCAAGCATTGCAGACCACGAACGCAGCATCGATCGACGACCTGAGGAACGCTGACGGGTTCCAGAACCTGGTTGATGACTCGGGCGACGAGTCGTTCATCATGATGAACTCTGCGGCAACCCCGTTCGATGACATCCGGGCCCGCCAGGCCTTGACCTTTGCAACTCCTCGCCAGAACTACATCGACCTGATCGGTCTCGGTATTCAGCAACCTGCCGACCAGATGTTCACCCCATCGAGCCCGTACCACAACCCAGACGTGAAGCAAGAGGCCGATCAGCCTGAGCTTGTCGCTGATCTGGTCGACTCCTACTGCGGTGATTTCCCCGATAGCTGCACCGACGGCAAGATCGACATGGAATTTCAGTGGTCGGGGCCAAGCGTTGTGCAGACCCGCATCGCGGAGTTGCTCGACGAAGGTTGGAGCATCGGCTTCAACGTGAAATTCCAGGAACTGCCCCAGGATGCCCACATCCAAGAAGTCGCCTTCGGCGTCTTCGACGTTGTGACCTGGCGCCAATTCGGTGCGCCGAACCCAGCCGATGACCGTGTCTGGCTCGAATGCGCCACGATTGGTGGCCTTTCGCTGAACTGGCCGCGATTCTGCGACGAGAGCCGCGATGCTCTGCTCAACGACCTAGCGCTGGCCACCACAGTCGCAGAACGCCAGCCGCTTCTTGCTGAGCTCAGCGAGAAGGTTCAACAGGACTACCTGTACGTCTTTGCGCTGCACACGTTGTGGGATCACTCTTTCTCCGAGAACGTGCGTGGCATGTGTGGTCACAAGACCCCAAGTGGCGATGACCTGCGTTGCGTGCTCAATGGTCGAACCTGGCTCAGCAACGTTTGGCTGGCCGAATAGGCGTCGTAGCCCCACCAACATGAACATCCCACCGATATGAACAATGGTCGCCGATGAGGCGTTCACTGCAACGACTAGCCATGGTCGTGCTGCTACTGCTCGCAGTCAGCATGCTGACATTCGTTGCGATGAACGTCCTCGGGGACCCGTTGTTCAACATCTTGGGGCCTATCGCTGGCGACACAGAAAACCCGGAGAGCATCGCCAAGATCGAGGCAGCCGAGGCGCAGTATTATCTCGACAAGCCATTGCCCGAGCGTTACGTCCGTTGGCTAGGTGACTTCGTAACTGGCGATATGGGCGTGCGGTTCGCGTCCGATGGCCAGCCGCCTGTCAGCGGATTGATCAAGGAACGCCTGCCGCGGTCACTGGTGCTTATGGGCATGGCCCAAGTCATGGCCTTGGCCATCGCCATTCCGTGGGGTGTGGCGTCTGCGGCTGGGTCACTCGGCGGTACACCTAGTGGGCCGCGATCATGGCGCTTCCTGACTTCGTTCTCTCTCAAGGCGGCCGTTATAACGGCCTTTGCTGCATTGCTGTTTGGACCAACGGTCACCGTGGGTGCTGTTGTTTGGTTCGTTGTGCTCCTAACCGCGCATCAACGAGCGGCAACCAACCCGGTTGCCAAACGGTTTGTGGGCTTGGTGAAACGGCTGGCCCAGAACTTCTCTTCTGCGTTGTCTTTCGGGTTTATCTCGATGCCGAACTTCGCCCTTGCGGTGTTCTTGTATTACGTGTTTGCCCTCAAGCTTGGCTTGTTTCCGCTGCGCTATGACGCGTCTGACTCATTCCTCACGCGCATGTGGCAGCTGTTGCTGCCTGCGCTCACGTTGGCGCTGCCGGGAGCGGCCGTCTATCAGCGGTTGCTCCGTACCGATCTGATCACCACGTTGCAGGAAGACTTCATCCTGATGGCTCGCGCCAAGGGAGTCAGCAAACGCCGGGTTCTGTTTCGCCATGCGCTGCGGCCGTCGATGTTCTCGGTCGTCACGGTGTTTGGCATCAACGCTGGCGCACTGGTCGGTGGCGCTTTGGTCGTCGAGACATTCTTTGGGATTCCCGGCATCGGCACCGCTGTTGTCGAAGCCATTTTGCGAGAAGACTTCCCGGTTGTGCTGGCCATCGTCATGATCGTTGCCGCTGGTTTCGTAATCCTCAACTTCCTGGTCGATCTGCTCTATTCGGTCCTTGATCCTCGCGTGCGCTCATGAGCCAAGATGTTTCTATCGATGGTGTCCTCGGGGCTGCAGAGCTCGAAGCGGCCCAAGAGGTCGGTGTCGCCAAAAAGAAGCTAGGACTTGGCTTCTGGCTGGCTGTTGGCTGGATTGTCCTGATTGTGCTTCTGGCCATCTTTGCGCCGTGGCTGCCGCTCAAGGACCCGAACGAGAACTTCATCGATATCCAGGGCAAAGGGCGCCCGCCGTATGGGCCGTCGGCCGACCACTGGCTTGGCAGCGACCAGGACGCACGCGACATGCTTAGCCGAACCATCTATGGCGCCCGTGTGTCATTGGTCGTGGGGTTCTCGGCGGTTGCTTTTGGTTTCCTTGTTGGTGGCACGGTTGGCCTGATCAGCGGCTTCGTTCGAGGCATCTTCGACAAGATCACTTCGTTCATCATGCTGGTGCTGCTGTCGTTCCCCGCACTGATCTTGGCCATTCTGATCACGTCGCTCATGGAGCGCAGCCTGTGGACGATTGCTCTCACGCTCGGCATCTTGTCGGTCGCGCCTGTCGGGCGTCTGGCTCGCGCCGCAAGCCTTGTTTTCGCCGAGCGCGAGTTCGTGCTGGCGGCCCGCACCATGGGCGCTAAACCATCACACATCATGCTGCGCGAGTTGTTGCCCAACGTGCTGATTCCAATGTCGGCACTTGCCTTGCTTGGCACAGCGATCGCCATCGTGGCCGAGGGCGGCCTCGCATTCCTTGGCCTGTCGGTCGAAAAGGGAAGTACCTGGGGCAAGTTGATCTTGACCGGTGCGAACTCGCGTCAGCTCGAGGAAGCTCCCTGGATTGCTTTCGTTCCAATCGCAGCGCTCTTTTTGACGGTGATGGCACTGAATTTCGCGGGCGACCGACTGCGTGATTACTTCGACGTTCGCGAGCTTGCGCTGTGAACAGCCCAAAGACAACCGGTGTCCTGCTCGACGTCAACGAGTATTCGGTGGGCTTCCGAAGCGAACGTGGCCTGGCCCAAGTCGTCGACAAGGTTTCGTTTCAGCTTGAACGCGGCAGCACCCTTGGCATCGTTGGCGAGTCCGGTTCTGGCAAGTCGGTTCTCAACCGGTCACTCATGGGCCTGATTTCAAGTAATCGTCAGGTCGAAGAAGGCTCAGCGCTGTTCGATGGCGAGGAGCTCGTAGGTCGTGATCGCCAGAATTTCTGGGGCAACCGCATCGGCATGATCTTCCAAGACCCCATGACGTCGTTGAATCCCGTTATGCGCATTGGTCGTCAGTTGTTCGAACCGCTCCGCCAGCACCTGGCCATGAACAAGGAGCAGGCGACCGAACGGGCTATCGAGTTGCTTACCCAGGTCGGCATCCCCGAGCCAAAGCGCCGGCTGCGCCAGTATCCGCACGAACTTTCTGGCGGTATGCGCCAGCGAGTCATGATCGCGATCGCCTTGGCTGGCGAACCTGAGCTGCTCATTGCCGACGAACCAACCACGGCGCTCGACGTGACCGTTCAGAAGTACATTCTCGACCTGCTCGGCGAGCTGCAGACCGACATTGGCATGGCGATCATCTTGATCACGCATGACTTGGGCGTTGCCCGTGGCCGAACCGACGACATCATGGTGATGTATGGCGGCCGCGTCATGGAACTGTCGCCGTCCGAAGAACTTTTCAGCGGCATGAGCCATCCTTATACCCAGGCCTTGTTCTCGGCAATTCCACGGGTTGATCAGCCAAAACACACCCGGCTTACACCTATCTCGGGGGCGCCGCCAGATCCTGTTGCACCTCCATCTGGCTGCCGATTCAATCCTCGTTGTGTGTATGCCCAAGACGATTGCACAACCACGCTGCCTGAACTCCGTGGGACAGACGAGCACCAATTTGGGTGCTTCTATCCCGTTGGGACCAATGCATCGGTGCAGGCGCGGTCTACGAACGCCGCACGTGGCCACACCGCCACGGGCCTCAAGATCCAAACCGCGGGGACCAGCTAATGGCCGGCACTGGTAAGGCGCACCTGCGCGACGCAAGCGACATCTTGTTGCGAGTCGAAGACATGGTTGTCGAATTCCCTGTCGATCGTCGCGCGGTTGTTCATGCAGTATCGGGCATCAGCTTTGATGTGGCTAAGGGAGAGACGCTCGGCCTGGTGGGCGAGTCCGGATGCGGCAAGTCCACGACTGCTAAAGCGATCATCCAAATTCCACGGCCCACGTCGGGCACCGTTAATTTCCAAGGAACTGACCTGAACGCGCTCGACGATGGCGAGCTGCGTGCAATGCGGTCACAGATCCAGATGATCTTTCAGGATCCGATTGCGTCGCTCAACCCCCGTCGCACGGTCCGGCGCATTGTCAGCGAAGGCCTAGTCGTCTCGAACACTACGGTGTCCAAGCCAGGATGGGTGCTGCTCGGTCTCGCCGTCGTGCTTGGCGTTGCCGCAGCTTTCACCTCGTTGTGGGTGGTCTTGGCAGGGCTCCTAGCCGGTCTCGCAGGCGGGTTCATCATCCTTAAGGGCGTCTTCCGCCCATCCATTGGTGGTTTCAGCGACGAACGTGTCGACGAGATCATCACCGCGGTGGGTCTTGACCCGGTTGAGGCGGCCAACCGTCGGCCCCACGAATACTCAGGTGGGCAGTGCCAGCGCGTGTCTGTGGCACGAACGCTGGTGCTCGATCCCAAGATCGTTATATGCGACGAGCCCGTTTCGGCTCTCGATGTTTCGGTGCAGGCCCAGATCTTGAACATGCTCGAAGACATGAAAGAGCGTTACGGCATCACGCTCGTCTTCATTAGCCATGACTTGTCCGTCGTGCGAAACGTCAGCGATCGCCTTGCTGTTATGTATCTCGGCAAGATGTGCGAGATCGGCGACGGCGACCTGATCTACGCCAAGCCGGCACACCCGTATACACAGGTTCTGTTGGCAGCGCTGCCAGATCCGACGAATCCCCATGCTGGAGTGGTCGACGCACTCGACTCTGAGTTGCCGTCGCCTATCAACCCGCCAAGCGGCTGTCGTTTCCGCACCCGCTGCCCTCGGGTCGAGGCGATCTGCGCAGAGCAGGAGCCACAGATTGCCCAGGTGGGTACCGGCGACCAGTGGGTCGCCTGTCATTTCCCGCTCACCGAAGGTTCCTAACCAGCTAGTGCGTAGTCCCCAGCACAGCGAACACCAAGGGGAGATGCGAGCGTGTTTCTAGGTCACGAGGTTGTAGAGGCTGCGCGGTTTTGGTTTGGCGTCGCTGCAGGTGATGGTACCGATCTCATGTAGCGCCATCAGATGGCTCATGACGCTAGCTGCGGCGGCGTTATAGAGCTGGGGCGTCACATGGGTGTACATGCGAAGCACCATCTCCTTGATGGTGTCGACGCCATCGCCCATACACGCCAGAATCTGGTCGGTTCTCGCTTCGCGGTGCGCCAGAAGTGCAGGCACGAGTGTTGCCGGATTGGTGATTGGGGCGCCATGGGTGGGGTAGTAGGTCTGCTCGGCCCGAGGCAATAAGAGTCGCAAGCTGTCCATGTAGCTGTTCAGGCTGCCGTCCGGTGGCGGAATGATGGTCGTTGACCAGCCCATGACATGGTCACCACTGAATACTGATTGTTCTTCGCGTAATGCGAAACACAGATGGTTCGAAATATGGCCAGGTGTGTGTAGCGCTTCGAAGCTGAAGCCATTGCCCTGGATGATGTCGCCGTGCGCAACCGTGACGTCGGGTGCAAAGTCCCAGTCATGGGCATGTTCTGACTTGTACCCGTCGTCCTCTTCGCTGTTGGTTTCGGTTTCGTCTTCTTCGATGGGATCGAAACCGAAGCCGGTCTCGTCGTCGGTGCTGTCGTTGGCTTTCGGATCGGGACGGTCCAGCGGGTGGGGCCCAAAGGCGTAGGTCGGGGCGTCGATGTGATGTTGGAGAAGTCCTGCGGCAGGGGAGTGGTCGCCATGGGTGTGGGTGATGAGCAGGTGCGTCACGGTGCGACCGTCGATAGCGGCCAGCAGTGCGTCTACGTGGGCATCGTTTGGCGGTCCAGGGTCAATAATTGCCACCTGTTCATCGCCGACGATGTAGGTGCCTGTGCCGGTAAAAGTGAAGTTGCTGGGATTCTCGCAGGTGACCCGGCGCACCAGCGGCGTGATCTGATCTACGGCCCCGTACGTAACGTCGTGGTCGAGGTTGAACTGTGGTCCTGCAGCCATTGCCTGAGACTAGTTCGGGTCCTGTGCATGGCCGGTAACCAGCTAGTCGACAGCTGAGTCAGCTAGGTGTGGCTCCCGCGTTTTGAGCAGTAGTCTTACTAGGAGCATTCCATGGGGGTAGGCGCGCAACGATGATCAATTCGACGCCAACCGCGCTCTTTGTCTGCACGGGTAATGCCGCTCGTTCTGTTATGGCTGCAGCCATGCTTCGAGCAGCCACCGATGCCGTGAACATCACGTCGGCGGGCACCCACTCCATCCCTGGTCTGCCCATGAGCACCCGGACTCGCACCGCGTTGGCGGGCTTCGGTGTTGTTGACAAGGACCATCTGAGCGCCCAGCTTGAGCAGACAATGGTGGATGAGGCCTCGGTAATCGCCATCTTTGAGCCCATGCACCTGAGCTATATGCGCAAGAAGCACCCCGACGCAAACTCTAAAGTTGCATCGTTGCCCCGGTTGGCGCGCGACCTGGCTGTTGGAGCGCCCGAGACGCTCGAGCACCGACTCGCTGCACTCGCTCTTGATAGTCATGTGTTCGAGGACTGGGAAGAGGTGATTGACCCTGCAGGCGGCGATCTCCAGGTCTTCGAGGACTCTGCTGCTGAAATTCATGCTCTTGTCTCGATCTTCTGCACAAAGATTGCTGCGAAGAACCATGCCGGCACCTGATCTGAGTGGCGATATTCGCCGCAAGAACTCGCTTGATCCGCCCCGCTACCGAGGGGTCCTGCACACATGGAGTGTCCCCGTCGCGATGATCGCTGGTATCGCCGCAATAGTTGCAGCACCAGGGCTGGTTCCGAGCCTGTTGGTGGGGACCTACGGCGCCACGTTGGTTGCGATGTTGTCCTTTAGTGCCCTGTTTCACCGAGTTCGCTGGACCGATGACAGCTGGTGGCGTATGCGCCAACTTGATCACACGGGTATCTATCTCGTCATTGCTGGCTCGTTCACTGCAATTGCTGGCTTGAGCCTGCAGGGCGCGGCCCGCGTTGGCTTACTTATTGCTGTTTGGGCGATCGCTGCAGCTGGTATTGCGTATCGATGGTTGCCTGTTGTGCCGCCATTTGGCCTTACAACGGCTCTCTACGTGCTTCTCACGGCGCTGTTTGTGCCGTTCCTGCCTGATTTGGGCGACGCGTTAGGCACCGGCGGCGTGACCTTGCTGCTTGTGAGTTGCGTTATCTACTTTTTTGGCGCTCTTGCGCTTGGTGCCCGTGTGCCTAATCCTTTACCCCGGGTCTTTGGCTACCACGAGGTCTGGCACGTCGTCGTGGTGGTCTGCTCAGCGTTGCAGTACATCGTGGTCATCGCTTACGCCATCCCAGCGGCGCGAGAGATAGCGTAAACCGTTGCAACCTAGCCAAAACAGGGCGCCTGACGGACTGCGAGGGTTAGCTCAACCTGTAATTGAGGTTTACGCTACTACTCCTATGGAACGAGAAGCAGGTCCCGAAGTCGGTGTTGGGCCGCACCCTGAACCGTGGCCCGCTGGTGCGCATCTCGACCCCGAGCTACTCGAGCAGGGCGATCGTCGAAACGTCCTCGACCAGTATCGCTATTGGTCGCGCGACGCAATTGTGGCTGAGCTTGACACCCGGCGCCATCCGTTTCACGTGGCTATCGAGAACTGGGAACACGACTTCAATATTGGCACCGTTGTGCGCAATGCCAATGCTTTCCTTGCGTCAGCGGTGCATATTGTGGGCAAGAAGCGGTGGAATCGGCGTGGTGCCATGGTTACTGACCGCTATCAGCATGTGCATCATCATCCAGACTTCGAAGCGTTCGATGAGTGGGCAGTGGCTGCGAGTCTTCCGATTGTGGGTATTGACAACATCGAGGGGTCGGTGCCCATCGAGTCAACCCCGCTTCCACGGGCATGCATTTTGTTGTTTGGTCAAGAAGGCCCGGGACTGACCGAGCGGGCACAGTCCGTCGTCGAAGTAACCTGCGCCATCACACAATATGGCTCAACAAGGTCGATGAACGCCGGTGTTGCATCCGGCATCGCTATGTACGCATGGGCTTCGCAGCATCTGAAAAACGACAGCTGATCGCTCGATGGCGCGCCTACTGGCCCGCTATTTCCACTGATGCCACGCGGTAACCGGTGCCAAAGTCGAATGAGTGGGCTTCGAGGATCGTGACGATGTACCAGGTCGCGTCTGCCGAGGGGCCCAATAGTCGAACGGTGTCACGTTGGGTCACAACGTCGCACAACTCGCCGGGTCCAGGATCGGATAGGCCGCAGGAGTCGACATAGGCGATAGAGCGATCTGCTGCCCACGCCAGCAGCGCGTCGTCGACCGAAGCCTCAAGCGGGAAGTCCTGGCGGGCTGGCGGGAGCGGCGGGGTCCCGTCGGGCGCTGCGAGGAGGTCCAGCTCAAGTATAGGTTGCAGTGTCGGCGGGGGGTCCTGCACCAACGTTGGCCTCAAACCGTCATTGCAAGCCGACAGGAGCAGTGCAACGGTGGTCGCGGCGAGAGCGCGTCTGAAACGGCGGGGACGCTGCTGTGCAGCACCCGTGGTGTGCCTCAACAACGGTGTATCACCGTTCACGGGTTGCCGTTCCTTCGCCGTTGCTTTCTAGCGTTCGGTTCCTCGGTCCCCGTGACTCGTACCTTTGGAACGCTTCCATAACCCGCCATTCAGGCCAAGGAGTGCTGACCCCTGACGTCTTGCCGACAGTCCGACTCGGGCTGTCTTGCGCCTTACACAGGTGCGCTCCTGGTGAGCCGGAGGCGTTATGGGCGGAGCGCCTGGCTGCGTGTCCACAAACATCGGCATTAGTCAGCAGCGTGCTAGTCATCTATCTGGGGCCTCGAGGACTCATCAATAGGGGTGTGGCCGCTGTTCGTTGCAGCGGCCCGTCGTTGTTCGACCAATGTTGCGACGGGCGGTACACCAGGGATCTTCTGTAGCCGCGATTGCAGGACGACCAAAATAGCGAGCAACGTGACTGCAGTTAACGGCCAATTCGCAAAGAACCGCAAGAGAACGAAGCCTTCGACGCTGCTTCGGCGGAACAGCCAGATGTCGAATGAGGCGCTGACAACGTAATACAGCCCTGCAATAGACGTGATGATTGCCATCGTCGAGCGGAACAGACGATGTTCGGCCATCTCTTGAGGGATGCGCATGACCAATGGGGCAGCCCGCTCCGCGAGTGGAACCCCGATAGTTGCCGAGCCAAGCAGCACCGCAGCCATCAGGTATTTAGTAGCGATTCCGAGACCGAAATAAACCGTTTCGCTACCCGTGGCGATGCCGATTGCGCCGCGAACGATCACTGCTGCGGTAACGATTGGCATGAGTCTGCCTAGGGGCTGCCCTTTGCGTCGACGGTCGACGGCTACCCCTAGAGAGCCAATAGTTGTTGCCAGCACGGCCCATCGCAGGCCTGCAATGCGATTGGCTGCCAGGAACACTAGGACCGGAATCACTGCATGCATCGAGAATTGGGAGGGTGTTGCCGAGCCAGATGTGCTGGCGCCTTTAGTCACAGCGTCACCGTATCGTCATGGCTCGGTGGTGTGGCAGGTGTGAACAACGTTGTGTTTCCAACAATTTTTCGGATTCCCGGTTGACGAATATGTCGACGCTCATAACTGGTTCGCTACACAACTGCAACATTCGGAATTCGACCGTTTGCGGCTGTGGGAGGTGCGCGATCGTTGCAAACAATACGATCGACGGCGGCACGTAAGTTTCACTCGGTCTTCAGGCCGGAACCCGAAACGCCTTGACATGTCATTGGTGAGAATCAACTTCCGCGTCTTTATAGGGATTTTGGTGGGTTTGTTTGCGTGTGTGTGACAGGTTGGCGTGGGCGCTTTCCAGGCGGTGCTTGTGTTGTTATGGTCTTGTCGTCGCCAGTTATGGCCTCGCGGTCCGCCCTTTTGCGGATTACGTGGTTCAGTGGCGGCAGCCGGGAAATTCCCGGTGTATGCACCACGCAAGTGGTTGCGTCGGTATAGGTAGGAAAAGGAAGTTTCTGTGGAAACAACCAAAAAGACCTCAACAATCAAGGCTGCGCTCTTGGTTATTGCGGCACTTTCAATGCTGCTTTCGGGCTTGTTTATTGCGACGGCTTCGCGTTCAGACGCGTCTCCATCGCCAGCATGCCCTGATGGCTTTTCACTCACCGCAGATGCGAAGAACTGCTTTCAAGCAGCTGTTGTCTCGTCTGCTGACAATCCAAATTCTTGTGACACGGGCGAGTTGACCGCAGACGGCGCCCAGTGCGTTGTCGCTGCTCAACTCATCCCTCAAGCAGGTGCAACCTTGTGCCCGACTGGCTACTCGCCTGACGATTCACTCGCCGGCATGTGTGCCCGCTTCGATGCAGCTACCCAGGGTTCTGCAACGTGCCCAACCGGCTCGCGTGGCACTGCTGGTGCTTGTTACATCCTGGTAGCTAAGGGCCCTGTTGGCGCTGCTACTTGCGCCGCAGGCGTTCTGACTGGCACTAATTGTGTCATCACTGGCGCTGCTCCTACGCCCGGCGCCGCAACGTGCCCCGTATCAGCAACGGTCCAGTTGGTTGGCGGAGCGTGCTACACGCTGCAAAGCCAAGCCAGCGCAGCTGCTGCATGTGGCGACGACGCTGCTGGGACGGCATACACGGTCAACGCTGATGACGATTGCTCAGTCGCTGCTGTCGCTAACGCATGTAATACAACCGTCGCTGCTGGCGTCGACGTCGGCGACGCCGTAACCGCAGTCGTCAACGTTGCGAGCGGCGCTGTGGAAACTTGCACCTACACACCGAGCAGTGTTCTCGCTGGCTGCGGCGCAAACGTTGTTAATGGCAATAATTGTGAGATCCCAGTGGACCTAGTGGTTGCCGCCTCAACCTGCG
>MEHZ011532504.1_pt1 | contig 12226 bp, 10 predicted proteins | sample 897221 | NCBI WGS metagenome assembly MEHZ01 (sample SAMN05514161, study PRJNA337945) | marine metagenome | isolation source: marine surface water | place: Arctic Ocean | collected 2007-12-13 | reverse complement strand
AGCATGTCATGATTTTCAGCGGGATAAGCAGTCATTCTAATAAGAGTCTTGGTCGGGGGAGGGAGGACTCCCGCAACACGGAATTGTTCGCTGTTACTGTTTTCAAGTGCATATATCTTCATAAATGCTCCTAATGCGGATTTAGACGCGGCATATGCCCCCCAATTTGCTTTGGGCGCAATGCCTTCGCTAGCCAATGTGAATATAACCGTACGTAGTGCTGATTCTTTCAATAGCGACCGAGTCGCTTGTAATAGCATCACTGCACTATGCAAATTAACTTGAAATACTTCAATCCAAGTTTTTAATGAGTAATTGTCGCAGGGTGTTACCTCACCTAGCATGGCAGCATTTAGGACTACAGCGTCGAGCGTTCCAAATTGCTTTCCAATATGTTCTGCAACGGTCCGGTAGTCATCTACGTTTGCAGTCGCTAAATTGATAGGCAGTAGAGTAGACAGTCCATTAGTTTCTGTTTCTATCTCATCTGACAGAACTTCAAGATCTTGTACATTTCGGCCACATGCAATTACGTGTGCGCCTTCACCAGCACAGGCTTTAGACAAAGCTTTCCCTATACCTCGGCTTGCCCCGGTGATCAAAATAGTTTTTCCATGGAGAATCGTAGAGTTTATGTTCGAGTTCAAATTCAAGTGTTTTCCTTTAAATCTAGCTATCCTAGTCCGCTTAAGTATTGATGTTTATGATAGTGTTGCGTTTAAATGCATTCTCATCTTTGTCAGGATAATCTAAGGTGTAGTGCAAGCCCCTGCTTTCTTTGCGGCTTAATGCAGATACAACTATTAATTCAGCTACTAAAGCTAGGTTTCTCAATTCGATTAAGTCAGTGCTTATTTTAAAGTGACTGTAAAACTCATTAATCTCCCTTTGTAGCAGTTCGATGCGTTGTTTAGCACGACCCAAGCGCTTATCGGACCTAACTATACCGACATAATTCCACATTAAGCGTCTCAACTCGTCCCAACTATGAGAAATGATTACGTCCTCATTTCCTTGTACCACTTTACTTTCATCCCACTCAGGTGGATTAACAGATGGAAAATCATTCGCCATGTCTTTGGTAATACTTTTTACCGCTGACGAGGCTACGACTATGCACTCTAGCAATGAGTTGCTGGCCATTCTATTAGCCCCGTGGAGACCTGTGCATGCCGTCTCACCTACGGCATAGAGCCCATCTAACTCAGTTTTCCCTTTGATATCGGTAAGAACACCTCCACATAGATAATGAGCCGCCGGAACCACAGGAATAGGGCTAGTCGTAATGTCTATTCCGTATTTCTTACATGTTTTATAGGCATTTGGAAAATGTTCAAGTATGAATTTTTTTGGCTTATGAGAAATATCTAGATACACACACTCTAGCCCTAGTCGTTTCATTTCATGGTCGATCGCTCGCGCAACCACATCCCTAGAGGCGAGCTCGCCCCTGGAATCAAACTTTTGCATGAATCGCTCACCATCTGGGAGTATTAATTTACCACCTTCCCCCCGAAGCGCTTCTGTTAAAAGTATTGTTTTAGCATGGGGATGGTAGAGGCAAGTAGGATGAAATTGAACAAACTCCATATTTGTAATGCTACAGCCCGCTCGCCACGCCATTGCAATACCGTCACCGGTGGCTACATCGGGATTGCTCGTGTACAGATAAACTTTGCCAATACCACCGGTTCCCAACACTACAGTTTTAGCAGCGATAGTGACTATCGCGCTGTTTATAGAATCATATAGATAGGCGCCTACACATTTAGAGCTGTTCGATGAAGTTTCTTTTGTCGTAATTAGATCGATAGCGGCATGACGTTCTAGTAACGTAACATTCGGGAGTTCTCTGACTTTTTTAACAAGCGTTTTTTCAACAGCAGCCCCGGTTGCATCTGCCGCATGCACGACTCTTCTATGTGAGTGCCCACCCTCCTGTGTGAGGTGGAATTCCTCTATACCCGATTTAGAGGTTCTAGTGGAGAAAGGAACCCCTTGCTCAATAAGCCACTCTATTCTATCTCTGCCGTTGCTAACTATATTTGTGACGGCATCGACGTCACAAAGGCCCGCTCCTGCAATTAGAGTGTCTGTGATATGCGCTTCGGTTGTATCAGCATGGTCCATTACCGCCGAGATCCCTCCTTGGGCATAAAAAGTCGCGCTTTCATCTATACTACTTTTGCTTATTAGCACGATATTAAGTTCGCTCGGTAATGCTAAGGCAACGCTGAGGCCTGCAGCTCCACTGCCTATTATCATTACATCGTAGTGTTTCATGAAAATTGCACTTAAAAAATCCTATCAAAGAGTCATTGTTGTCTTCCATTTTATTCTATAGGTTTCGCTACGGCTACTAATCACGAATCTTGATGTATTTTGATCCTAATAGAAGAGAACAGACGTAGACAAGAGGGTATATTCGCGCTTACAGCCTATACATTGGAGTGCTACCATAGCCTCGCTTGCTCACTTAGTTACATTTTGGTAACTAAGTATTCGGTTAGAGTTTGCTCTATGATTACCTTTAGCCAACAAGGACACTTGTCGTTATGATTCAATTTCTATATAAATATCTCTTTCTTTTGACTTTGACTACCGTAGCAGCCTTCTCCCTGCAAGCCAGTGGCCTGCCTGACTTTACAGAGCTGGCAGCTAAAAACAGTCCCACTGTAGTTAACATAAAAGCGATACCAAAAAAGCAAGAAGTTATAGCTGATAAGCCCCAAGGCATGCCTTTTGAACGGCCTTTTGGGCCGGATGGAGGTCTTCCTGATTTCTTTAGGTACTTTTACGATGAACAGCCTGGCCAAAGGAAAAAACCACGACGAGACGCGCGGCCATCGCAGGGGTCTGGTTTCATCATGTCTCCGGACGGATATATCATCACTAATCACCATGTCGTAGATGGAGCAGGAGAACTGATAGTAACCTTGTCCGATAGAAGTGAACTCATAGCTAAGTTGATAGGTTCTGATGAGCGGAGTGATATCGCTGTTCTTAAGATTGATGCACCTTACGATCTCCAGACTGTAATTTTAGGGGATTCTGATTCTTTGAAAGTTGGAGAATGGGTGCTTGCCATTGGTTCCCCCTTTGGATTTGATTATTCTGTGACCGCGGGGATTGTCAGTGCTAAAAGCCGGAGCCTTCCTGACGACAACTACGTGCCTTTCATACAAACCGATGTGGCGATTAACCCTGGAAATTCTGGAGGGCCTTTATTTAACTTGCAAGGTAAAGTGGTAGGCGTCAATTCTCAAATTTATAGCAGGACTGGTGGATTCATGGGTCTTTCTTTTGCTATCCCAATGAAAGTGGTTCTGAATGTTTACGAGCAAATAAAGCAAACCGGCACAGTGAGCCGCGGTTGGTTAGGCGTTTTCATACAGGATGTTACGCAAGAACTTGCTGAATCCTTCGGAATGACTAAGCCTGCAGGAGCACTTATTTCTAAAGTTCTGCCGAATAGTCCAGCTAAAAAAGGTGGTATTAAAGCTGGGGACATCGTTGTTGAATTTGGTGGATCTGCTGTTGATCGCTCCAGCGATCTTCCTCCCCTGGTAGGCCAACAAGAAGTTGGTTCAAAAGTAAAAGTGCAGATTATTCGAAATGGTAAGAAAATGCGCTTGACTATTGTCATAGGAGCGTTGAAAGATGAGCCTGAAGTGGCCTTAAAAAGCAAAGCGAAGCAAGCAGATGAATTTAACATTCATGAAAAATTAGGAATAGCCGTTACAGCGATTACTAGCGATCAACGGATAAAGTTACGAGTCGAGCGGGGGGGGGTACTTATTGCCAACCTAGAAGATGGGCCGGCAACTGAAGCTGGACTGCAAAAAGGTGACGTGATACTGAAAATGGCTAGCTCCTTAGTCCTTGGGGTTCAGAGCTTTAAAAATATCTTGCGCTCGCTTGCTCCTAACTCCGTGGTACCAATCTTAATACAGCGGGAAGGCTCACCATTGTATGTAGCTGTGCGATTAGGTGAAAAATAGAAGCTCGAACCTGCTTTTGTTTGTTCTTATGACACCGTATTATGGCGGCTTAACTTTGAAGCTAGCTAGATAATACAGTGACACACACATCTCTGTGTTCTAAACAGAGATGTGCTTGATGTTAGTCTCTTCTGCGAGAGGGTTCAGTCCTTTTTAACGCTTACTCGTTTATTAATTAACTGGAGAAATCAAGGAACATATGTCTTGGGAAATGGCAAACATAAGGAATTTTTCGATAATTGCGCATATCGATCATGGAAAATCAACGTTAGCCGATAGGTTTATTCAGACGTGCGGCGGGCTCAGCGAGCGTGAGATGTCAGCACAAGTCCTAGATTCTATGGATATCGAAAAAGAAAGAGGGATCACTATAAAAGCTCAGAGTGTAAGCCTCTCTTACGAAGCAAATAATGGTCAGAGCTATCTCTTTAATTTCATCGATACACCAGGCCATGTCGATTTTAGCTATGAAGTATCAAGATCACTTGCCGCGTGTGAAGGGGCATTATTAGTCGTGGATGCTGCTCAAGGGGTTGAGGCACAATCAGTGGCTAATTGCCATGTTGCGATCGACCAAGGTTTAGAAGTCGTACCCGTTTTAAATAAAATTGATTTGCCTTCATCTGAGCCTTTGCGTGTCCGTGAAGAAATTGAAAATGTTATTGGGGTAGATGCTGACGATAGCATTAATGTTAGCGCAAAAACCGGTATTGGAGTCGCCGATTTGCTAGAAGCAATTGTTTTGCGAATTCCGCCTCCATCGGGGGATAGAGAGGGGGCACTTAAGGCGCTTATTATTGACTCTTGGTTCGATAATTATCTTGGAGTTGTGTCATTAGTGCGCGTTTATGAAGGAACGATACGGAAAGGTGATAAAATCATCACAATGTCCAATATGAATTCAGCTGAAGTAGGGGATGTAGGTATATTTACCCCTAAACGAGTTAGCACTGGAATATTGAAAGCGGGCGAAGTTGGTTATCTTGTTGCAGGCATAAAAGACATTTATGGAGCTCCTGTCGGAGACACTGTAACTACGGCTAAAAAGCCTGCTACAGAAGCTTTAAAAGGGTTTAAAGAATCGAAACCCAACGTTTTTGCCGGCCTATACCCAGTAGATTCAGGAGAGTACGAGGCTTTTCGAGAGTCCTTATCAAAACTTAGATTAAATGATGCAGCACTTCATTACCAGCCTGAAACATCAGAGGCTTTAGGCTTCGGTTTTCGATGTGGGTTTTTAGGCATGCTGCATATGGAAATCATACAGGAACGGATTGAAAGGGAGTACGGCATAGAGCTAATCATGACATCTCCAACTGTTGTGTATGAAGTTGTCGACAAGAACGGTGGAATACACATGATCGACAACCCTGTGAGATTACCCGAGCCTAATATGATCTCATTAGTTAAAGAGCCTATGGTTATTGTTGATATTTTGTCGCCCCAAGAACATGTAGGTAATATCATGAAGATGTGTCTTGAAAAACGGGGAGTGCAAAAGAAGATGAGCTATTTAGGTAACCAAGTTGCTATTAGCTACGAGGTTCCAATGGCCGAGATAGTGACAGACTTCTTCGATCGCCTGAAATCTACGACTAAAGGTTATGCTTCAATGGATTACAACTTTTCTCATTACCAGGAAGCCAACATGGTGCGCTTAGACATTCTCATAAACAGCGAAAAAGTTGATGCATTGTCGGTTATCGCGCACAGTGATCAGGCCCTTTGGAAAGGGCGGGAGCTTGTTAAAAAAATGAGAGAAATTATTCCGCGACAAATGTTTGATATTGCTATCCAGGCTTCTATCGGTTCAAAAATCATAGCAAGAGAGAGCGTTAAAGCCTTAAGGAAAAACGTGACTGCAAAGTGTTACGGAGGGGATATATCTCGTAAACGCAAGCTATTAGAAAAGCAAAAAGCTGGAAAGAAGAGAATGAAGCAGTTCGGCTCAGTGGAAATTCCTCAAGAGGCATTTATGGCCGTTCTTAGAGCTAGCAGCTAATGGTGGTTTGGGATTTTACAGCCATACTTTTCGTGTTGTCAGTCAGCACTGGCCTCATTATCGTCTCGTATAAATTCGCCAGAAGGAAAAGCATTGAAAGCTTCGCCTTAGGTGATGCAAGACGCCAAGATAATATGTTACTTAGGTTTTCTAAATCTTTCTTTCCTGTCTTCGCCTTTGTTTTTGTACTTAGAGCTTTCGTCGTCGAACCGTTTCGAATTCCTTCTGGCTCTATGATCCCAACACTTCTTATTGGAGACTTCATATTGGTTAACAAATATGAGTATGGAATAAAGTCTCCTATTTTTAATTCTCAGTTGATTGAAATTGGCCGTCCAGAGCACGGCGATGTTGTAGTTTTCAGATATCCGCTGGACCCGTCCACTCCGTTTATTAAACGCGTAATAGGCCTACCCGGAGACCGTATTCGAATCGACAACAAGCATGTGTATATAAATGATAACGAAGTTGTGTGGCAAGATGAGAAGACTTACATAGGTATTCACTCTGCCGCGAGGCACACTGGTGCGAAAGTACATCGAGAAATGGCGGGTAAAAACAGTCATGAGGTACTGATATCCCCTAGTCACTACGCGACTGATGGAAGTTTTAGCGTACCCCCTGACCATTACTTCGTCTTGGGAGACAATAGAGATAACAGCAGAGACTCTCGTTTTTGGGGTTTCGTTCCAAAAGAAAACTTAATGGGTAAAGCGTTCTATATCTGGTTTAATTGGGATGGGGGGCCTAACTTTGCTCGCGCAGGGCTGCGGATCAAATGACCGAATTCCAGCGGCTTACGTACCCAACTAGCTATATGACCCTTGATTATGTTTTCAAAGTACCGAATTTGAAGATACAGGCTCTAACGCATAGAAGTAAGGGTCCTCAACATAACGAGAGGCTTGAATATCTCGGAGATGCGCTCTTAGGAGTTATTGTGGCTGAATATCTCTTTGAGAATTTCCCAACGGCTGATGAAGGCCAATTAACCAGGGCACGAGCAGCGTTAGTCAATAGCGAAGTTTTAGCATCCATAGCGGTACGTCTTAGGCTGGGAAAGAAATTGTTACTCGGTGATGGCGAAAAAAATTCTGGAGGCTGCGAAAGGAGTTCGATTTTGGCAAATACCACAGAAGCTTTAATAGGAGCAGTATATCTCGATTCTGACTATCCGGAATGTTGCAATATAGTGCGTGCTCTTTACGAAGACTATTTTTCTCTAGTTGATCCGTTAGCTGTTGAAAAAGATGCGAAAACAGAACTACAAGAATCATTACAGGCCTTAAATTTTGGCCTGCCCGTATATACTACGAGCCAGGTAGTCGGTCCTCCCCATAATCGTACTTTCTACGTAATATGTACCACCAAAGCTATTGCCGGCGGCTTTCAAGGATCTGGCTCTAGTAGAAGAAAAGCTGAGCAAGTTGCTGCGAGAATAACATTAGATGCACTCAAGGAAAAGTCGTTGAATGGAAAATAAATGTGGGCTAATAGCAATCGTAGGACGGCCGAATGTCGGAAAATCTACGATGCTTAATCAAATTCTAAAACAAAAGATCAGTATTACGTCAAGAAAGCCACAGACAACTCGATACCAAATCATAGGGATACACACTGAAGGTGACTCACAAATTGTTTTTGTTGATACCCCAGGGTGGCAAATATCACCTAAAAATCGCTTGAATCGACTGATGAATCGAGAGGTCAAACAAGCTTTAAGTGATGTAGATCTTGTACTAATGCTTTGTGATTCCAGACAATGGACACTTGGTGATGAAAAAATAGCGACTTTGGTTCACGAGAGTGGTGTCCCAGCGATATTGGCTTTGAATAAGATTGATTTACTGAAAAACAAAAATTCACTACTTCCAGCCATAGCGAAAATATCCGAAAATTATTCCAACTTTTCTGAGTTCATCCCTGTTTGCGCGAAAACTGTTTCAGGCGTTGAAGCTCTGCTAGAATTTATTATGTTTTCGTTGCCGGAAAGGCCATTTATTTTCCCAAAAGGTCAAGTGACCGACAGACCAGAGCGTTTTCTTTGCGGCGAAATAATTCGCGAAAAAACAATGAACTATTTAGGTGACGAGCTACCGTATACCACTACGGTTGTCATTGACGACTTTGAAGAATTGGAAACTATTACAAATATAATCGCCACGATTTGGGTTGGTCGAGACAGTCAGAAACCTATAGTTATAGGGAAGAACGGCTCGCTGTTAAAGCGGATTGCTAGCGACGCCCGTTCCGATATAGAAGAGCTGTTGCAGCGTAAAGTGTTCATGAAAGTATGGGTCAAAACTAAACGAGGATGGCTTGATAGCACCGAGGCCATGAAAACGATCGGTCTATTGGATTAGAGTTTGTTGGAACCTGCATTTATTCTTCATAGCAGGCGTTATCAGGAAAGTAGCTTAATTGTTCAAGTTTTGACAGAATCTAAAGGTAGGTTTGCTGCAGTAGCGAGAGGCGCTTTGCGAAAAAAATCTAGGTTGTCAGGCCTGCTTCAACCATTGTCTTTGCTGGCTATTGAAGTAAAAGGTAGATCTAGTTTACTAACGCTAACTCACGCTGATGTAGTCCAAATATTTGAAGTCCAGGTGCCGAAAAACTTGTATGCGGTTTTTTATATGAATGAGCTACTGATGAATTTGACAGTTGAACACGACGAATGTCTAGGAATTTTCAATTTATATAGAAAGTGTTTAAAAAAAATCACAGACAGCCTGAATAGTCGGACTCTTGAGCCTGTGTTGCGCCAATTTGAAATTTCTTTACTCCAAGAAATTGGGTTAGGTATGAATTTCACTGAAGAATTCCTTGATGGCAAGGCCGTAGAAGAAAATATGGCGTATATATATGTCCCGGACAAAGGATGTACTAGTGATATAGGTACGGTTGGGGGAGTGGAAGTCTCTGGAGGTGCTTTGTTATGGTTGTCAGGACAAATCGATTACACAGCAGAGTTTGCGAAGGATGCAAAAAAGCTAATGAGACACGTGCTAGCATTCCATTTGGGTGGGAAGAAGATAAATTCCCGCAGTTTTTTTCAAAACAAAAGTGAGTAAAATGCCAAAATTCAATTTTTATCGGTCGAGTGAACACTTATATGATTCCTAATGCTAATGAGCCTGTAAGACTCGGTGTTAATGTCGATCATGTTGCAACGATTAGACAGGCTAGGGGTGGACTTTCTCCAAGCGTCACTGAAGCTGCCAATCTAGCTGTGCGTGGGGGAGCAGATCTAATCACAGTGCATTTAAGGGAAGATAGAAGGCACATTCAAGACTCTGACGTTTACAGTTTGAAGCGCGAATTAAATGTCCCATTAAATCTTGAGTTGGCGGCTACGGCGGAAATGGTTAGCATTGCTTGTGATATAAAGCCAACATCGTGCTGCTTAGTGCCGGAGAGAAGAGCTGAAATCACCACTGAGGGCGGGCTTGACATCCATGCCTTATCCAACGGTTTAGAACACATCGTGGAAACTCTCGATGCTGCCGGAACGACCGTGTCCGCATTTATAGACCCAAAGCCTATGCAAGTGCAGGCTGCTGCTAACATCGGGATAAAAGTCATAGAGTTTCATACTGGTAAATATTCTTTGGCTACTAATGCTGCCAGGAGGGCGCAGGAACTAAATGAATTAAAAGAAGCCATCAGTATGGCATCATCATTAGGCCTTCAGGTGCATGCGGGCCATGGACTGGACTACCAAAACGTAGGATTAATTTCTCAAATCAAAGATATCAGAGAATTAAATATCGGACACGCTATTGTTGCGCGCGCCCTCTATGTGGGTTTAGAGAAAGCTGTCGCCTTAATGAAATGTCTTATATTGGAAGTTGACCAGTGATTTATGGGATTGGAGTTGATATCGCAGAAATCTCGCGCTTCCAGATCTCTTATGACCGATTTGGCGACCGTTTGATACAAAAAATACTGACCCTAGATGAAGAAAATTTTTTTATGCTCTCTAAAAACAAGCCTCGTTTTCTTGCGATGCGCTTTGCAGCTAAAGAAGCCACTTCAAAAGCTCTTGGTACAGGATTTAAACAAGGTGTGGCACCTCGTCAAATTGGCGTTATTCATGCTAAAAGTGGAAAGCCTAGTTTAAAAGTCCACGGTAGAACTTATGATATTTTTAAAAAAGAACGGATCGTTAACTCTCACTTAAGTCTATCTGATGATGCAGGGCTTGCTATAGCCTATGTGGTGTTGGAGACAGAAGGTCTTCCATAAGTAAGGTATAATCTTTTTTTCTGTAGCTAAACAAAAACTAGCACAGTATTAACACATCTCTTTAATAGAAACCTATAGAGCACCTGAAAACCCTTATGTCCACGATTGATAGTGAAGTCAAAAAGCGGCGCACGTTCGCCATCATTTCTCACCCGGATGCTGGTAAAACAACAGTAACTGAAAAATTGTTACTATTGGGAGGTGCTATCCAAGTAGCAGGAACCGTAAAAGCAAGAAAAAGTGCACGACACGCTACTTCGGATTGGATGGAAATTGAGAAGCAACGTGGTATATCCGTGACTTCTTCTGTGATGCAGTTCGATTACAAAGGGCATATTATCAATCTACTTGACACCCCTGGTCACGAAGATTTTAGCGAAGACACATATCGAACTCTTAGCGCAGTTGATTCTGCAGTAATGATAATTGACGCGGCTAGAGGCGTTGAAGCTCGCACCATAAAATTGCTAGAAGTCTGTAGATTGAGAAAGACACCGGTAATAACTTTTGTGAATAAATTAGATAGGAATGGACGAGAGCCACTAGATTTACTTGATGATATAGAGTCAGTGCTGAACATAAAATGCTGCCCTATAACTTGGCCTCTGGGCTCGGGTCCCCATTTAGAAGGTATATTCGATTTTCGTGAACGTGTTTTATTGCCCTATGACAGGAATGTGAAATCAACTCAAGAGCAGCCAAATAGGGTCAGTTTGAACGATGCGTACGATGACGAAAGGTTCAAAGAAGGTATTTCAAAACTAGAAGATGAAATTGCCTTATTGGACGGTGCAGGCAATGAGTTTACTAAGGAAGCATATCTATCTGGAGAAATCACACCTGTTTTCTTTGGTACAGCTTTGAGAACTTTTGGGTTGACGGAGATGCTTGATATGTTCATTGATATCGCTCCGAGCCCTTTACCCAGACCCACGAGCTCAGCCGATATTGTAGACCCAACAAGTAATAAATTCTCTGGTCTCATTTTTAAAATACAAGCTAATATGGATCCTAAACATCGCGATCGTATAGCTTTTATGAGAATTTGTTCCGGTAAATATCAGGATGGCCAAAAATCTTTTAATGTTCGTTTGGGCCGAGAGATAAAGCTCAGTGGAGCCGTACAATTTATGGCTCGTAGCAGAGACGCAACGGGGAGCGCGTGGCCTGGAGACATCATTGGTTTGCACAATCACGGAACTATTCAAATTGGAGACACATTTACAGAAGGCGACAAATTTATGTTCTCGGGCATCCCGAGCTTTGCGCCTGATTTGTTTCGCCAAGTCCGGTCTCTAGATCCCCTGAGGAACAAGGCATTACTCAAAGGCCTAACGCAATTATGCGAAGAAGGGGCAGTTCAAGTCTTTAATTATAAGAACAGGTCTGAGATCGTTGTTGGCGCGATCGGACAGTTACAGTTTGAGGTGGTCGCATGGCGTTTGGAAAATGAATACTCTGTCGAATGCCTATTCGAGGGCTCTCAAGTGCAGTCCGCACGATGGTTAGTATCCGAAGACAGTAAGGAACTACAGAAGCTTGAACTCCATTCTCCCTCTAATATTGCGATAGATGGGGCCGGGCAGTTAGTCTACTTAGCCCCTTCCATGGCAAATCTAAAAGTTACTCAAGATAGGTGTCCGTTAGTATCTTTCCGAAGCACGCGGGAAATGCTAGGCGGCTAAAGAAAGCCCTTTCATCTATTCCCGTTAACGTCATTATTGTTGTTGAGTCGTTCCGTTTCTTCAGATTCTGTTGCCATCGGGCTAGCACTTCTCTTCTCTTCTTTTATAACTGGGGCGCGAGATACATCTTTGTTCTCGGCAGTTAGTTGAGAACGAGCACCGTATGAATAGACTTTTGTAGGGGGTAATGATTCAGCCACTTCAGCCACTTCAGCCACTTCAGCAACTTCAGCCACTTCAGCCACTTCAGCCACTTCAGCCACTTCAGCCACTTCAGCCACTTCAGCCACTTC
>MEHZ011663167.1_pt1 | contig 12228 bp, 10 predicted proteins | sample 897221 | NCBI WGS metagenome assembly MEHZ01 (sample SAMN05514161, study PRJNA337945) | marine metagenome | isolation source: marine surface water | place: Arctic Ocean | collected 2007-12-13 | reverse complement strand
AGCTTTGATTGAATGCTTAGGCTGCGTTATTTTTTAGCTAAAACTATGACTCTAGTTTGGCTATAAATATCATGAAAACACCTTCCTTTCTTGTCAATTATGCACCACAAATAGCCGACCCCAAGAGATACCAATGAAATATGCGCAAGAATACAGCGCAACCAACATCTTTCCCAAGAAAGAGGTTTCTGGTCATAATCTTGCAGTTGAAGCCTCCATGACTTCATCCCTAATGTTTGTCCGTTGCGATGCCAGCACCATACATAAAATGATGCACAGCTTAGCCACATACCCAGAGTGATGATGCTTTGGGCAACATCACTCGGCGCCTGTAATGTGTCGTCTCCCGCTAAGCGCCTTAAGATAAAAACAATAATTCCAAAAGCAAAAATAATACCTACAAGCAATAAAGAGTCGTACAGCATAGCCATGAGTCGCCGAAAAAGATTTGCGGATATTTTTAATTTAGTGGTCTCTTTGTTCATGTTTAACACTCTTTAGGTCGAGTATAATTGTATCTCTTGTGAGCAATAAATACATTGACATCATTTGGACTTTCTTAGTATTGCATTTGCACTGAATGTACCTTTTACTTGGGTAGGTTATAAAATCATAAGGCTGAAATATGAGCAAAATTTTAATTGAAAAAAATCATAATATGGATGAGCTACAGCTACAGGATCTAATTGAAAGGCTCGGCAAAAAACTCAAAGATAAATTTGGTGGAGATTATCAGCTAGAGAGCAATTTGGCTCATTATGCTTATCACGGGGCAGACGCTAAAATAAGTTTTGATAAGTCCATGGTAAAAGTTGAGGTTAAGCTAGGACTTCTAATGAGCGCGATCAGGGGAAAAATAGAGTTAGAGATAAATAGTTATTTGGATGATTACATTACATAAATAATCTCTTTCTTGGTACAAAAAGAAAAATCTATTGCGGATTACATACCCCAAAAATCCTCATTTGCCTACCTTTATGGCCCACGTCTACATCAAATTTCATAGGGGCAATGCCGGTATGAATCACAAATTCCCGAGATACGACCTTATATGTAAACATGACGGTGTCGCTTCTTGCTTTAATTTGATTTCCATTTCTTTGTATTATAGTTAATGGGATCGAACCGAAACCGTTAACGCTAGGGTTAGTTACAACAATTTTTTCCCCATTAATTGTAAATTTGACAGTGCCTCCAGGCATATCGATAGATCTGCCAGCCCCGGTTTTGTATACTTCCTTCACGGGGCAAGTGTAAAGTTCTCCATCATTGGCGTAAGAGTTCGCCGTAAAAAAGAAAAGACTAGACAGCACAATCAGTGCAAATTTGTTCATAAAAATTATGTCTCATGATGTAGGCATTAGCTTGGTTGACACATGGATGATGGCTAAATCCCAGTATTTTTTTACAACAACTCAAATCATAGCCTATCTTACACAAGTTATCTTCATATAAAAAATAGTTGGCTTTTTGCTGCACAAAGAAGCTCTTATAATTTGAAGCATATAAAGCTTCTAGTCCTTTGTAGTCTTCCTTCAGTGGTCTTTAGGGCAGGATTGAATTATCAATTTGGAAAGTCCCATCGATCTTCTGTGCCCACCCAAAAAACTAGCACAAAAGATTCTACTAGATATTCACAGGTGAACTTCCAGATTTCTAAGCTAAAAAAAGGACGTCTGCTAGCAAGGATAGGGCTGATAAGGCCGAGAAAGCTATAAGTTCTCTTCGTGAGGAATTAGTAGAACTAGGCGAGTTCAAGAAGACGGTTGCTCAACTCTCCTTTTTAATCCAAGCACATCAGACATTAGCGGTTGTAGCTAAATATTAGGCAGGCGCCAAGTCTTGATAGAGCGCCTTTGCGGCCAGCCTCAGAGAGGATTTGATGAGTGACTTCTGAGTTGACATATGGCTTTTAGCACCTATTGCCACCAGATTGCTTCAAAAGTGCCCGGATATTTTTCGGGTATCTTGCTATCTAATAGGTTATTTTAAAAACGATACCAAAAAATATACCAACAATTATTTCAGGCTGCCAATGTATGACAAAGTCTAATACTAGACAGCTGTATTATTAATTAATTAAATCATATACTTACTTTAAAGTTAAAATTTACTAAAGAGCCATATGGACAGGCTTGGACTAAAGAAAAATAAGGAGTGGTACCAGAGGCCGGACTCGAACCGGCACGCTTTTAAGGGCGGGGGATTTTGAATCCCCTGTGTATACCAATTTCACCACTCTGGCACGGAGCACGATTATAGCAGTGACCTTCGTAGAAGCAAGTGAGAATATACCGCTCGCCTAACGGAGCGCTTAATCTCAGAGACGCTAGCTATGGACTCCTATTTCTATTACCCTTGCGGACTTTGCATTCAATGAGAGCGACATACAACCTGTTATGCGACGAGAATATTTTAACTACGAATTACCAGTCGACCTAATAGCCCATGAGCCAAGCGTTGAGCGCAGAGGAAGCAGAATGCTGATTCTGGGGTCTCAGGATGGGCAAATTAAGCATAAATCATTTTATGAAATTGTCTCTTTAGTGAAGCCTGGAGACTTGATGGTTTTTAATGACACTAAGGTTATACCTGCAAGATTATTTGGATTAAAAGATACTGGCGGCAAGATAGAAATGTTGGTAGAAAGACTGGTTGACGACCAAAGAGTTTTAGCTCATTTGCGTGCCAGCAAGTCGCCTAAAGTTGGCACAGTAATTATATTTGATGGTGGAATTGAAGCTATAGTTGAAACCCGTCAAGAAAGTTTATTTATGGTTAGATTTCTTAGCGACCAATCCGTGATGAACATACTTGAATCTACAGGCCATACACCTCTTCCTCCTTATATAGAACGAGCTGACCAAGCTGTTGATAGGGAGCGTTATCAGACGGTGTATGCTAGAACACCTGGCGCAGTAGCTGCACCAACTGCAGGACTGCATTTTGATTTAGAGATACTAGAACAACTGTCCCTCTTGGGTGTTGACATGGCATATGTCACATTGCATGTCGGTGCTGGAACATTTCAGCCTGTGCGCGTTGATAGCATTCATGAGCATGTAATGCACTCAGAAGTGATAGATGTACCTTTGAGTGTTTGCGAAAAAGTAGTAGCAACACGCCAGCGAGGAGGGCGTGTAATTGCTGTTGGAACGACTAGTGTCCGCTGCCTAGAAAGTGCAGCTGCTGATGGAGTCCTTAGGCCCATGAAGGGTGAAACAGATATATTTATTTATCCCGGCTATGAATTTCAGGTGGTGGATGCCATGGTGACAAACTTTCATTTGCCTGAGTCTACACTATTAATGCTAGTTAGCGCATTTTCAGGATATTCTGAGATAATGAACGCTTACCATCAAGCTATTGACAAAAAATACAGATTCTTTAGTTATGGCGATGCCATGTTTTTAACTCGTAACTTAAATGCAGTCAACGAACTACCGATCACCAAAGTGTATTCAAGGGATATTTTAAATGAGACGTAAGTGCTTAATGTCTTTTGAGTTGGACGCTACAGACGGCAATGCTCGGAGAGGTAGACTTAAGTTTCCTCGAGGCAATGTAGAAACACCCGCTTTTATGCCTGTTGGGACGTGCGGCACAGTGAAAGGTATGTTGCCACGAGATATTAAAGATATTGGCGCCCAAATAGTTTTAGGTAATACTTTTCATTTGATGTTGAGGCCTGGAACAGAGGTAATCAAATCTCATGGAGATTTGCATGATTTTATGCAGTGGCATGGTCCAATCCTTACTGACTCTGGAGGCTTTCAAGTTTTCAGCTTGGGATCGATTCGAAAAATTACTGATAAAGGCGTCTCTTTCCGCTCTCCTGTTGATGGCAGCCCAGTGTTTTTGGACCCAGAGACCTCAATGCAGGTCCAAAAGGACCTGGGAGCTGATATTGTAATGATCTTTGATGAGTGCACGCCTTATCCTGCATCAGAGAAAGACGCGCGAGCCTCTATGGAGCTATCTTTACGTTGGGCAGAGCGCAGTAAGAAAGCACATGACGATAGTTCTTCCGCATTATTCGGAATTGTCCAAGGTGGCATGTATGAAAATTTACGCGAATTATCTTTAACGGGTCTTGAAAAGTTAGAGTTTGATGGTTATGCCGTTGGTGGCCTTTCTGTGGGCGAGCCCAAAGAAGACATGCTTAGGGTGTTGGATGCACTGACACCTAAAATGCCCAACAATAAGCCCCGTTATTTGATGGGTGTGGGGAAACCATTGGATATTCTGGAGGCAGTAAAGCACGGTATTGATATGTTTGACTGCGTTATGCCTACACGTAATGCACGTAATGGCCATTTATTTACTAGTTGTGGTGTGGTTAAAATTAAAAATGCACAATATCGATATGATGTTGGGCCGTTAGACAAAAAATGTGATTGCTACACCTGTAAAAATTTTAGCCGCGCATACCTCCATCATTTAGAGAAATGTGGAGAAATGCTTGGAGCGCAGTTAAATACTATTCATAACCTACGTTATTATCAGAATTTCATGACAGATGTACGCCAAGCGATAAAAGAGCATCGATTAGATGATTTTTCAGCACAATTTTATCAGGAACAAGGACTTTAATTAATTAAAGGACAACCAATGGCAGCTGCCTGCTGCTTTTTCAGTAAGAGCTGATTGATTTTATTTTATTAAGTGTAGCATTGAAAAAAAGAGTAGTTTTTCAGAGACTCTTACTTTAAAAGCCTAAAAATAATCTTTAGCAGGCCTCACAAGAAGACTGTTTTCAGCCTATAATGCGAGCCTTGATCATTTTTATGCCACACAAAGAACAATTTTATGAATAATTATCCTTTAAAGACTTATCTTTTTATTCTTGTAACCATAGTTATGAGTGTTGTTTATGCCTTACCTAATCTTTTTGCGGCAGACCCTGCATTACAAATCTCTGGGCAGAACGGAGAAATGGTAATTGACCAGCCGGTGATGGATAAAATTACAAATGCATTAAGAGTGGCGAATATTGAATATTTTGGTGAAGAAGTAAGTGGAGAAAACGGCCTCCTTCGCTTAAAAGATATTGATCAGCAGTTGCCTGCAAAGCGAGTTATTCAGGATAAGCTTGGCCCTGATTATATTGTTGCATTAAATTTGGCTCCAACAACTCCAGAATGGTTGTCTAAATTTGGAGCCTCTCCAATGAAGCTCGGCCTTGATCTTCGAGGAGGAGTCCACTTTTTGCTTGAAGTAAATACTGATGAGGTTGTAGAAAAGCAAATGGAGACCACGGTTACCCAAGTGCGTGCTGCTATGCGAGAAGAAAAACTACGTTACGAGTCTGTAAAAATAGTGAATGGGAGGTTAATAGTCAGTGTTTTTAAAACTAAGGCTGAGGCAGAGAAAGCAAGCAGTATTTTGCGTAATAAATTTAGAGGCATAACTAGAAAGAGCACTGAAGAAAACGGTTTTTTTATCATTCACTCTGAAATGCTGGAATCAGAAATTAAAAAAATTGAAGACTACGCTATTAATCAAAATTTAACGACATTGCGTAATCGTGTGAATGAATTAGGAGTGTCAGAGCCAGTTGTTCAGCGCCAGGGAAGAAATAGAGTTGTTGTCGAGCTACCTGGCGTGCAGGATACTGCCGAGGCTAAACGAATTATTGGTAAAACGGCAAATTTAGAGTTCAGGTTAGAGGCGGAAGCTGGATCTACCAATCGCGAAAGATTTGAATTCAGTGAAAACTATGTCCGCGACAGAGGGATTAAAGACGCTTTTTTAAAGCGCACGGTGGTAATTACAGGTGATCATGTGTCCAAGGCTTCTGCCGGTTTTGACGAGCAAGGAACTCCCAATGTGAGTATTACCTTAAATAGTAAAGGTGGCGCCAGAATGCACCGCATATCTAGAAATAATATTGGACGTCGTCTGGGGGTCCTGTTTATTGAATACAAGGTAGGAAGAAAATATGACACTGATGACACTGGTAAGCGGGTAGCCGTTTCTGAGCGCTATGTCGATAAGAAAATTATCAATTTGGCGACTATTCAGAGCGCCCTGGGTGTTGGTTTTCAAATTACCGGCTTGACTAGTCCGCGTGAAGCTTCTGAGTTAGCATTATTTTTGAGGGCGGGCGCTATGGCCGCCCCAATGTATTTTGTAGAAGAGAGGACTATTGGTCCATCGCTGGGAGCTGAAAATATTTCTTTGGGTGTCAAATCTGTAACGATTGGTATGCTTCTTGTAATTGCTTTTATGTTAATTTATTACAAGCTATTCGGTCTTTTTGCTAATATCGCTTTGACTTTAAACTTATTGATTTTGATGGCCTTCATGTCACTGCTTGAGGCAACTTTAACATTACCTGGTATTGCCGGCATTGTTTTGACAGTAGGGATAGCGGTAGATGCAAATGTGCTTATATTTTCGCGAATCAAAGAAGAGCTAGCCTCCGGTTTACCTGCTCAGTCTGCTATTAATGCTGGATACGATCGAGCCTTTGTTTCAATTGTAGATGCTAATGTAACAACTCTTATAGTTGCTATTATTCTTTTTGTTATTGGGTCTGGCCCCGTACAGGGGTTTGCGGTGACTCTTTCCATCGGTATTTTAGTGTCCATGTTTACGGCTATTATTGTCACCAGAGCGTTAGTTAACTTGAGTTATGGTAATCGCACCATAGAAAAAATCTGGATTTAGGAAAGCTGATATGATCACTGATAGTGTTGTTAATTTTATGGGTCAGCGGAAAGTAGCGTTCATTCTTTCTATTTTTCTAATTATTGGATCTATTGTTTCTTTTGGCACCAAAGGGTTGGTTCTAGGGTTAGATTTTACTGGTGGCACTCAGATTGAAGTGGGCTATCAAGAGTCAGCTAATTTGATAGATATCCGAGCCCAGCTAACTAAAGCCGGCTTTGAGGCTCCCGTTGTTGTCCACTTTGGGTCTGAGAGAGATGTCCTTATTCGCATGCAGGGAAAGCCTGAATCAGGCTTGTCTGATGCGGTCCTACAAGCACTTCAAACCAACCAGCCTAATGTTGTTTTACGTCGAGTCGACTTTGTGGGGCCTCAGGTAGGGGAAGAGCTACGAGAGGATGGTGGCCTTGGCATGCTTGTAGCCTTGCTGGTTGTTATGATGTATATCGCTATTCGGTTTCAATATAAGTTTTCTTTAGGTGCGGTCGTTGCGCTGGCTCACGATGTAATTATCACCCTTGGATTTTTCTCCGTTACCGGCTTGGAATTTGATCTTACTGTTTTAGCTGCAGTATTAGCAGTTATAGGATATTCGCTGAATGACACCATAGTTGTATCTGACAGGATTCGAGAAAATTTACGATTGTTGCGTATTTCTAATATCGAAACAGTAATTAACAAATCATTAACCCAAACTCTTGGTCGCACCTTAGTAACATCCCTGACTACACTGCTGGTGCTAGTGTCATTATTCTTATTTGGTGGAGAGTTGATTCATAATTTTGCTATTGCGTTAATAGTGGGTGTTTTTATTGGAACTTACTCGTCAATTTATGTGGCATCAAACATGCTTCTTACCTTAGGCCTACAGCGAGAAGATTTAATGCCTTCTGAAAAAGAGGACGCAGAGATAAATGAGCTACCCTAGCTAAATAAAGCGGCGCTTATTGATCTGATTAATGGCTTAGCGTTTTATATTCTGGAGTAAAAATTGATTGAGATCTGTGAGAGAGATATTCTGGTTTTCTGAATATCGGCGATTGCGGTATTCAACGACTCCTTGCTCTAAACTTCTTTCCCCAACCACTATGCAATGAGGTAGGCCGATAAGCTCAACGGTTGATAACATGACGCCTAGGCGCGATTTGTCTTGATCCATAAAGAGAACATCGAACCCTAAACCTACAAGCTCAGAGTGAATTTTTTCGCAAACTATTTTTACTTGCTCAGATTTTTGCATATTGATAGGGATCAATGCAATTTGAAAAGGCGCCAATGCATCTGGCCATACAATACCGCTGGCATCATTATTTTGCTCAATAGCAGCAGCTACAATTCTACTGACCCCGATTCCATAGCAACCCATAAACATCGTCTGTTCCTTACCTTCTTCGTTGAGCACTGTTGCGTTCATAGTTTTACTATATTTAGCCCCCAGTTGAAAGATATGCCCAACCTCTATACCACGCTTGATATCTAATACTCCTCGACCATCTGGACTAGGGTCTCCTTGGACGGCATTCCTAATATCTTCGACTCTTACATCTGGGCAGTCGCGCTCCCAGTTGACTCCTGTAAGATAGAAACCATCTTTGTTAGCTCCACATGTAAAGTCAATTAACTGGCTAGCAGCATGGTCAGCAATCACAGGGATGTTAAGACCTACCGGTCCCAAGAAGCTGATATCACAACCGAATTGTTTTTTGATGATCTCTTGGCTCGCTAAAGTCAGTGGTGATTTGATGCCACTAATTTTTTGAGATTTAACAGTATTGAGCTCATGATCATCACGCAAGATCAACGCCGCTAATGGATTGATCGAAATAGCCTGATCATCGTTAGATAGTATTATATCGGGCTCAGCCAGCACAATTATTATCTTAATTGTTTGGACTTTATCTGTATCTGGGAGCTTATTTGTCCCTACAGTACTATGTTGGTGTGATATTTCAATTTTTTGTAGTTGCTGTCTGTTGTTTGAGGTCTTTTTCTCTAGGTTAACCGCTTTAGTTGTCTCAATGTTCGCTGCAAAATCACTTTTAGTTGAAAAAGCAATAGCATCTTCACCGGATGCGGCCAAAACGTGAAATTCATGTGAATGATTTCCGCCAATGCTACCAGTGTCAGCAATAACAGACCTAAAATCTAAGCCTATTCGTTTGAAAATATTAGTATAGGTTTGATGCATCAACTCGTATGTGTGGCGAAGACTTTCTTCAGAGGCATGAAAAGAATAAGCATCCTTCATTAAAAATTCTCTAGATCGCATAACGCCAAAACGAGGACGTCTTTCGTCCCGAAACTTAGTTTGTATTTGATAAAAAGTAACGGGTAGTTGTTTGTAGCTTTGAATTTCGTGCCCAACCAGGTCAGTGATGACCTCTTCGTGAGTTGGGCCTAGGCAAAAAGATCGATCATGCCTATCTTTTATTCGAAGAAGCTCTGGGCCGTACTCTTTCCAGCGACCTGATTTTTTCCAAATTTCGGCAGGTTGGGTTATAGGCATCAGGACTTCTTGCGCCCCAGATCTATCCATTTCTTCTCTAATGATAGCTTCCACTTTGCGTAGCACGCGTAATCCTATGGGAAGCCAGGTATATAGGCCTGAGGTTAACTTTCGAATCATTCCTGCTCGCAACATTAGCTGATGGCTAATGACTTCTGCATCAGAAGGGATTTCTTTCTTTGTGGTAATGAGAAATTTGCTAGCGCGCATAATCTATTCTTTATCTTGGCGGTTAACGCAAAAGAGAGTATTTTACGATGCCCGTATGTATTGATATAAAGTAGGGAGGTATTTAAATGTTTAAGCTCCACCCCCGGTTAATTCAGGATAGTATACCTGTTGGTGAATTTGAGCTATCAAATCTTCTTATTCATCGAGATGCAAGTTATCCTTGGTTTATTTTGGTGCCAAAAAAACCTGATATTACAGAAATTTACCATTTGTCGAATCAAGAAAGAATGCAGCTAATAAAAGAATCTTGTTTATTGGCTGAAACGATGGCGAAATTGTTTGCGCCTGACAAGATTAACATTGCAGCTTTAGGTAACATGGTTCCTCAGTTGCATGTGCATCATGTTGCTCGCTATAAGAACGATGCTTCTTGGCCGAATCCGGTATGGGCTGCTGCGCCTCAGACTGAATACAAAAAAGATAAACTGCAGCTTCGAATTAAGTCAATGGGCCTGTCTCTTGCCGGAAAAGACTTTAGTTTTATCGAGCGCCCAATCTGAAAGATGTGCGCTAATCTATCGTTGCAGATCTTCGGCTCGCGATCATGAGACAAGATCTGTTCTTCTAGCGCCCGTTTTCATGATGTATAATGCCAGAATTTTTGAGATCCATACCTATAGGGCTATAACTCTATAGGTATGGACAGGCTCTTCAGCAGAGCTTGTATTAATATGGGAAAAATAATGCGTACAATTTATTGCGGTGCTCTTACTTCCAAGAACATTAATCAAGAAATCACAATTTGTGGTTGGGTGCATCGCCGAAGGGACCATGGCGGTGTTATTTTTATTGACCTTCGTGATCGTGAAGGGATCGTTCAGGTAGTTTTTGATTCAGATGGAGGCGAGCATTTTAGTTCTGCCGATACGGTGCGTAGTGAGTATGTGCTTAAGGTAAAAGGTAAAGTCCGGGCCCGCTCCTCAGAGACAGTTAATTCTGAGATGCCAACGGGCGAAATAGAGGTATATGGGCTAGAGTTAGAAATATTAAATGCTTCTGAGACGCCACCTTTCCCGCTAGATGAGCATAGTAAAGTAGGGGAAGATGTTCGTTTAAAGTATCGTTATATGGATTTGCGTCGTCCTGAAATGTTAAAGAATCTGCTTTTTCGTTCTAAGGTGACCGCTACAATGCGAAATCATCTTGATGGAAAAGGTTTTCTGGATATTGAGACCCCTATTTTGACTCGAGCTACTCCTGAAGGAGCTAGAGATTACCTTGTTCCTAGTCGCACCCATGTAGGAAAGTTTTTTGCTTTACCTCAATCCCCACAATTGTTTAAGCAGCTCCTTATGGTTGCTGGCGTAGACAAGTACTATCAGATCGCAAAATGCTTTCGTGACGAAGATTTACGTGCTGACCGTCAGCCTGAGTTTACCCAGATAGATATTGAAGGCTCTTTTATTAGCGAAGAGGAGGTTATGGAAGTTAGTGAGGGAATGATTCGCTCTGTTTTTCAAGAGCTACTGGGCGCCGACCTAGGAGATTTCCCTCGTATGCCATATAGCGAGGCAATGATTAGGTATGGCAGCGATAAGCCAGATTTGAGAATACCTCTTGAGCTAGTAGAAATTAAAGATCTAATGATTGGTGTGGAGTTTAAAGTTTTTTCTGGTCCAGCCAAAGATCCGAAAGGCCGCGTTACCGCTTTACGTGTTCCCGGAGGAAGCACTATTAGCCGAAAACAAATCGATGACTATACCTCATTTGTAGGTATATATGGTGCCAGAGGTTTAGCCTACATTAAGGTGAACAATAAGGATGACCTAGAAGAAGGCCTACAATCACCAATTGTTAAATTCCTTCCTTCCGAGGTGCGTGCAGCAATACTTGAGCGCACAGAAGCAGAAAATGGTGATTTAATTTTCTTTGGTGCAGATAAAGAGAAAATTGTTTCTGACGCTTTGGGTGCTTTGCGGTGCAAGCTGGGTGAAGATTTAGATTTGTATACCTGTGGATGGGCGCCTCTATGGGTCGTTGATTTCCCTATGTTTGAAGAAACTGAAGAGGGCGGCTGGACATCATTACATCATCCGTTTACTCGACCATCTTGCACTCCTCAGGAGTTAGCAAGCAATCCGGGGGAAGCCCTATCAGCAGCTTATGATATGGTAATAAATGGCACTGAGCTTGGTGGTGGGTCTATACGTATTCATAACCTAGAGATGCAGAAGTCAGTATTTGATATTCTTGGGATTAACGATAAGGATGCCCAAGAAAAATTTGGATTTCTCTTGGAGGCATTAAGTTATGGGTGCCCCCCTCATGGTGGCTTGGCCTTTGGCTTAGACCGACTTGTTATGCTTATGACAGGCAGCGATTCTATTCGTGATGTTATTGCTTTTCCTAAGACTCAAACAGCCGCTTGTCTCCTAACTGATGCCCCAGGATATGCTGATGTCAAGCAACTAAGAGAGATGAATATACAACTCAAAGAAAAGAAAAAAGTAGTTTAAATCTCTAGTAGCTTGAGTTTAATAGGTTGACCGGTTCGCTTATCTATATTGGTAGGACTAAATTAAATTAAAGAAAGATGCACTTAAAAACCAACGAGTAATCTAAGGAGAGAAAGATGAAAGTATTAAAAAAGACTGATGAGTACACTATTTATCAAAAGCGTTCTGGACGTTACGCGGTAGAAGATGCTTTTAAAAAGATTATAAATGGAATAGATAAAGTAAATGTTCTTGTAGAAGCTGGAATAATTAAGCAGGCTGTTGTTGTTGCTGAAGAAGTGGTTGCTGAAGAAGTGGTTGCTGAAGAAGTGGTTGCTGAAGAAGTGGTTGCTGAAGAAGTGGTTGCTGAAGAAGTGGTTGCTG
>MEHZ011544385.1_pt1 | contig 12252 bp, 11 predicted proteins | sample 897221 | NCBI WGS metagenome assembly MEHZ01 (sample SAMN05514161, study PRJNA337945) | marine metagenome | isolation source: marine surface water | place: Arctic Ocean | collected 2007-12-13 | reverse complement strand
CCATAGTTCATCGTCCCTAACCAACCCGACATGATGATCCCAACAGAACCTGCATGAAATAAACCCGGTGCATGCTTAGGTAGAGATGAAGAAACATCAAGTCCTTCAAACTTTGTACCAAAGGAAGCACCAGATGCATGCTGGGTGAAGTATTGAATTGTTCGAGGGGTTGCTGCCTCGATATGGTCGATTTTACCTCTAATATCAGGAATGATTTTCTCGAGTGCGATCAAAGACTCTTCACAAAGCCGGTCCTTTTCCTTTTTATATTCTTCATCAGATAGATTCTTCCAATCCTTCCATTTTGCATTAATTGAAGCCACAATGCTGTACATCGGATCCTTTCTCTTGGGTCGGGAGTCAGGGTAATAAACTGAAAACGTACGACTGGTCGTGTGGAAATCGGTTAATTCCTCAGTGGAGAATGAATTAGACTCGGATGTGAAAATAAGATCACCTACATTTGGAATTGACTCACCTTTCCTCAACCCAATGTAAACCTGGCATGAAGTTGAGTTAAGGCGAACAGAAGAGGCTTCCTTGGCAAAGGCTTTTGGTAGTTTTGAAAGACCAAAAAGTTTCTCAATTGTATTTTTTAAATTTGCGTTTGATAAAACTGCTCCACAATTAATTTTTTGCCCATTGACTACAACTCCTGAAATATGATGTTGGCCATTACGTTCCTCAGTCAAGAGGGATTCTACATTGCATTGCCTTCTTAAATCAGCGCCATTGCCCCTTAATTCCTGAACCATTTTCTTAATCAGGGAGTCAGTGCCATCTTTAAATGTATAGATTCCCTTTCTCATGAAATTAGTAAAAACTATGCCGTAAGCGATTGCAGGATCCTTAAATGAGGATCCATTTGCATAAGCAATAGGTTCTAGGAGCAATCTTTTGATATCATCACGACCTGGGAAAAATTGTTCTAATAAATCCCCGATTGTTCTGCCATCCTTTGCGAAGTAATCCATGGTTCGTAAATGCTCGAAGAACTCCTCGACTTTACTACGGGCAACTTGAAAGGAATCTTGAAGGATTTGGGTAAAATCGATCCGATCAAATGTGGTCTTTAAGTCATACTGAGGATTAACAAATCGAATATTTTTTAACTGGACTATTGATTCGGCTATTTCCTTGGTCCAATACCTACGACACGACTTGATCATTCCAACGGGGAATCCATGTAAAGAAATATCAAAGATATGCCCGCCCGCTCTCTTGAACCAAGTCGCAAGACCTCCAAATTGATAATGATGCTCGAGTAAAAGGACTGAATGACCTTGTTTCGCAAGGATATTGGCACCGGTTAACCCCCCTAACCCACTACCAACGACAACAACGTCATAGTAATCTTTAATATTTAGTAAGGGTCTATTAGGCATTATTTAACCCTATTAAATAAGGTTGCCGGGGACAAGTTCTGAATCTTATTGATTTCGTTTGAATTTCAAGAATCCCTGATTGCTTGGAAGAAATCATCAGGTTGCTGATCATCAGGATCTCCGGGAGACATTAAGGAATCGAGTTCTAGTTGTTTTAGAATCATAATTTGTTCTTCCGTTAATTCATTCTTTGATATGGTTAACTTCTTTAATGGCATATCCAACAAAGGCGACAGGTCATCGAGATCCAACCCGACAATGTTCAACTCCCTGATTGGGCAGGATCTAACTGAACTTAAAGACTTAACGGGAGATCCAGGAAGGAGTAAGATTTCAATTGGGCAATTAGAAAGTGGACTTAAATCGTTGATATTAGTGGCCCGCATTTCTAATTTTCGAATCGGGCATGATGAAATAGGCGATAATGAACGAACGGAAGTTCCGCTGATTATTAATTCATCCAAAGGTGAATCTGAAAATACAGATAAATCGGCGATTTCACATTTAAATAAGTCGACTACCTCTAAGGGTTTCCCCTTTAAGGAATTTAGGGATTTGTCGTTGACTGGAGTCCGAGATAAATAAAGGTTTTGGATCGGGGCAGAGTCGAGGAAATCAAGAGATTTTACTTGAGTCTTTCGTAATGAGAGTTCTTCCAGTTGATGGATTGATAATGAATTGAAATCCGTCGCATTTATACCATCTAAATGTAATTTCTTAAGGGTGAATTGCTCAAGTTGAGCGAAATTCTTGAGACTTGATTGAGAAAGCCTCAATCCTTGTATTGGGAAAAATGCAAGATGTTCAAGTGGCGGTTCCCCAGGATAATCAAAATCAAATTCAATGATCGGAAGATGGGCAATTTGGGCAAGTGATGGATGGTTTTCGTTTAACAGTTTAACGCCCACGCCACCGGCCAAAAGGTAAACTTGTGTTTCGAATCCCTTAGCAAGAAGTTCTCGAGTACAAGAGTTTTGTATTTCGTTGAAAGCGGGATGACTAGTCTGCCTTTTTTTCCTTATCTTAATTTTCGATCTTTGGAACATAAATCTTTGAATAGCGTAATTATTGGATTCAATCAATCTTAGCTAGCGGATAGGTTTTAAGTTGTCAGGCACAATAAAATCATTAGCACCTTAGAGATGCCCCTTTGGATGTACATCTTAGGCTGGTTCCTTTTGCTAATAAATACGCTATGTCTTATTCGCTTAGGAATACTCCCCGCTATTTTCTTCGCAAGAAATTATGCCATCTACAATAAAATATTTTGGGTGTCCCTGTTTGTCACACTAGTTTTCACTGGGAGCGAGACCATGCTCATCAAAATCTTGCTTGCCTTTGAGGTAAACTAGTTTTGAGAACTGATTAGCTTTAACTAAATCCGTTTGATTTTGATATTTCGAAACGCTACGGGGTCACTATGCCCTGCAAAGCCAAAATGCCCCTCCTTCAGAGAGAGACCAGGATGTTTTTGGTTCGCCATGAAGGTATCCACTTTAGATAAATCCTCATCCAGTAATAAATTTCCATTCAATATGACAATAACTCGAGATCCTTCGACAGTTACCTCCTGAGTATTCCACTCTCCTGTCTTTTTTAGTAAACCTCGAGGCGCGGCCGAAATACCGTAAGCAGACCCGTGGTACTGCCTTGGGTCGAGTTTAGCATATCTCGCGTGTTCGTTATCAAGAACCTGAAGTTCACACATCCCAGCATAAGCTGGGTTGCCCTTACCTGGGTAGCGAATGGCAAGACCATTATTGCCTCCGGGGGGTAGTTTAAATTCAAAATTGACAACGAAGTCCTGGTATTTTTCTTCTGTGAAAATAGTTCCTCCTTTACCCTTAATGCATTGAATAGATTTATCTACAACTTCGTAATTATTAACTGCCCCAGCCCAACCCTCGAAGTTTTTGCCATTGAAAACAACTTCAAGCTCTTCTTCATCACAGCAAATCGATTTTAACTCTTTAATGAAAATATTTTTCCACCTGATTTCTCCGCCATGGGTTTGTAGTTGAATTGGGCCTTTACTGATTAAGGGTTTTCTTTTTGATAAATTCGTCTTTCGATCCCAGTAATTGATGAGTGGTGCTCGATGAACAACAAGTTGTTCATTCAATCTGACCGATACAAGATCGCCAGTCATTATGACATGAAATTGATTCCACTGACCAAACGGCTTATCTGCATAAACAAGTGGGTCTTTACCTCTAGTCCCAGTCGGTCCATTATTCCATAATCCACCGGATCCTTTATCGGCCCCGAGTTTCCATTTCCCGCCTTCTTTGGTGGTGTCCCAAATCTGAATTTGAGGAACGCCTCGAAGATAAATTCCACTGTCAGCACCAGCAACAGTCTTATATTCAAGCATAAGTTCAAAATCGCCGTAGTTTTTTTCAGTTGATAGATACAAACCATGACCATCATTGATTAGAATCCCGTTCTCTACTCTCCAATGCTTGGCTATATCTTGCTGACTACTCTCCCATTTTACATTAAATTTATCTTCTGGTAGGGATTGCCACTTTTGGGGGTCTTCAGTTTTTAAACCCCACCATCCATCTAAATCCACACCATTAAAAAGAGAAGTGAAACCTTCAGGCGGAGAGGTACCGAATAAAAGTGTGTTAGCCAGAAGAAGAAATAAGAAGATTTTTTGCATAATAGATTAAAGATGAAATAAAAGTTTAATTACAGATGATTGAATGATCATTGATCAAACCAAAAACAACGAAATACTATATTTTGTTCTTTGAACATGAAACTATTTTCATTCTTGTTTCCTATTTCTTATTTCATTTTTGAATTAGTCGTCTTCTGATTTAGCCTCGGTCGCATAATAAACCAAGTAAGTTAAATACTATTTTCGAGTGAATTAAATTACCGGGTGCGGGGTATTCATCGCATCACGGAGGATGGGGATTATAGAACCTGCTCAATTAGGATTTCATGTTATAAAAACAGAAAGCTATGGAGATATTTGTCGGATTGCTTCGTAAGTAGCAATTCCAACTGATACTGCGAGGTTAAGCGAACGCAATCCATCTTTATACTTCGGTATGGTAACTCGATTTTCACCAGCCCATTGGTGAATTTCTTCAGGAGCCCCCTTCCCTTCATTCCCAAATAATAGACCATCATTTGACCTAAATTCAGTCTCCCATAAAGTTTTAGTTGCGTGGGTACTAAAGAGGTGAATTCGCTTTGGTCTGTGTTCAGAATTTAGAAACTGCTCCCAATTGTCGTATTCAAAAACATCAAGAGACTCCCAGTAATCCATTCCAGCCCGACGCAAGTTTTTATCATTTATCTGAAAGCCTAAGGGGTGAATGAGGTGAAGTCGGCAATCAGCAAAAGCACAAATCCTTCCTATACTCCCGGTATTTTGGGGGATTTCAGGGCAATGTAATATTATATCAATCACCGCTTAATTGCATTCTTTAGTGCCTGGTCGGCTTCTCGTTGGGCAACTTGTTTTTTAAGGTCTTGTCTTTTGTCACGAAGGTTTTTCCCTGTCCCAACCGCGAGTAAGCATTTAATGAGGGCATCCTTGAAGTAAATCTTGAGTGGAACAATAGATTTCCCTGCGGCTTCAACTTCTACTCTTAATCTATCAAGTTCTTTTCTCTTAAGGAGTAGTTTCCTGGGTTGTTGAGTTGGATGATTATCCTCTCCTCCATATTCATATTCTGAAATATGGGCATTAAAAAGAAATAATTCGTCTTTAACAAAACTAGCAAAAGATTCTGTGATTTGTGCTGAACCTGCTCGGATGGATTTAACTTCCGTTCCACACAGCACAATGCCAGCCTCATATTTATCCTCTAAAGTAAACTTATGACGAGCTTTTGTGTTTGTTAAGACAGGTAAAACGCTCGAACTTTTCTTTTTTTTCGACACGGTGCAATTTAAATTCCCTTAACTAAAAGGGAATAGTCGTAAAAATGCAATCGAACTGTTAAGAACTAGTGCTATCCTCGGTCCACTCCTGATAAGAAATCTTTCCCTCAATAATCTCTCTCAAGGCGATATCTTCAGGTTCCAATTTCTCCAATGACTCAACTAAAGGCTTGTTGCCAAATTTAAGTTGCTTAGACCGACGAGACACCACATTTATGAGGGCATTGGGATCGGTTATTATTTTTTGGGCTTCTTTTAAGTATTCGTCTCTCACAATGTAAATTATCTATGGGGGGGCTATTATTTAGGAAAAGTTATATAATGAAATTATTAATAATAATTGCAACGAGTTTTTATCAAAATGATATCTAATTTAGGAATCGGACTGACTACATGTCAAAATAAAGAAAGTGCTAAAACATTAACCCGTTCCCTATTAAATAAAAACTTGATTGCGTGTGGGCAAATTAATGGTCCAGTCACATCAATCTATTCTTGGAATGGTAAGTTGACGGAAAGCGAAGAGTGGCGAGTCGTAATGAAATTCAAATTATCAAATAGTGACAAAATAGAAAGAATTTTAAGACAAGAACACGAATACAAAGTACCACAATGGGTCTTTTGGAAAAGTCAAAGTTCAGAAGACTATGCAAGATGGGTCAATTTCCCATCCATATGATTATTCTTCTGGTTTTGTTTTTAACAAGGAAACTACACGGTCTCCTTCTTTCCATTGACCACGTTTCCTTAAAAGCTCAACGCGTTCAAACCGCTTTAAAACATTACGTCTAACTGCTAATCCTCCTGGAGGTTTAAAACTTGGGTGTCTACTCATAAGTAATCTGAACTTAGCAAATAAATGATTTGTAGCAAGTAAAAAGCTAGAAATTATGGGTATATTAAGCAGGAATACCTACAGGTTCTGGGCCATGCCCAAGTTCATCTTCCTTTGACTTAGAATTTTCTTTTTCATCTTTCTTCTCATCACCATCAGAACCTTGCCCTTGTTTGCTTATGGGGACTGACTTAACGATTGGAGAGACAATCTCACCCTTGTCCAAAATTTCATGAATATGCTTCCCTTCAATAGTCTCATGTTCAAGTAACGCTTTTGCGGCAGTATGTAAGGCATCAATGTTCTCGTTAAGAATCTTTTTGGCTCGCGTGTGTTGAATATCGATAATTTCCTTGATCGCATAATCAATTTTTTGTGCAGTTTCTTCGCTGTAGTTTTGTGCGCGTGAAAGCTCTTTACCCAAAAAGACTTGATCTTGCTTGTCCCCAAAAGAGATCATCCCCAGATCACTCATACCCCAATCACAGACCATACTTCGTGCAATATTTGTGGCCATTCTAATATCTCCTGCTGCACCACTAGTAACATCTCCAATTTCAATTTCTTCGGCAGCTCTTCCGCCCATGGCACAACATACTTGATTAAGGACACGGCGCTTACTGTGATTAAGGATATCCTTTTTAGGGGTAAACATGGTGCTGCCCAAACTTTGACCGCGAGGAATAATTGTAACCTTATGAATGGGAAGTAAACCATCATCAACAACAGCCTGGATGATTGCATGCCCTGCTTCATGATAAGCGATTATCTTACGATCTTCGTCATCCATGACTCGTCTTCTTTCAGTTCCAAAAGAAATTTTCTCACGAGCGTCATCTAAGTCAATACGCTCGACCATTTTCTTACGTCTGCGTGCAGCAATTAAAGCTCCTTCATTAAGGAGATTGGCTAAGTCTGCCCCAGAAAAACCTGCAGTTGCACGAGCTAAAGAGTTTAATTCAACATCGTCTGACAGTTTTATTTTCTTAGCATGTACTTTTAAAATAGCATCACGACCCTCTAAATCAGGAAGATCGATCATGACTTGTCTATCAAACCGACCAGGTCTCAGGAGAGCATTATCAAGAACATCAGGGCGATTGGTCGCGGCAATAATTATGACGCCTTCATGACCATCAAATCCATCCATCTCAACCAAAAGAGAGTTTAATGTTTGCTCACGCTCATCATTACCACCGCCAAGACCTGCTCCACGCTGTCTGCCCACTGCATCAATTTCATCAATAAAGATTAGGCAGGGTGCACTTTTACGTCCCTGTTCAAACATGTCCCTTACTCGGGCTGCCCCAACACCGACAAACATCTCAACGAAGTCAGAACCACTTATACTAAAAAACGGAACCTCAGCTTCACCAGCAACTGCTTTAGCAAGGAGAGTCTTACCTGTCCCAGGGGGGCCCACCATAAGAACACCTTTGGGGATTTTACCTCCAATTTTCCTAAAACGCTTAGGGTCTTTGAGGAAGTCGACAATTTCTGATACTTCTTCTTTTGCTTCATCACAACCAGCTACATTATCAAATACAATTTTTTCGTTTTCTTTAGTCAAAAGCTTTGCTTTGCTTTTCCCGAAATTCAACGCCCCTTTTCCTGCCATTTTTAATTGCCTGACGAAAAGAAAGTACAGTAGACCAATAATTAAGAGGAATGGCAGAAGACTGAACAGTAAATCTGTCCAAATAGTAGTTGATGGATTTTCTCTAAGCTTCGCACCCAAAAGGCTTCTTAATTCTTTATACTCGGATTCAGTTACGCGTCCCTTGACATAAAATGGGAGCAATTGGTATTCATCTTCATTACTCGTGGCCAAGTAAGCTGGATTTTTAAAGTTTCCTTGGATCGCATACCACTCATCACCGCCTTTGGGGTCACTTTCGATAACTGCTTTCTCTATATTACCGTCCCGGGCTTCAAGAATTAAATCATTGATTGAGGTAATATTGCTATGCGAAGGAGTGATTTCTTGAGATTGTGCCATCGCAAGCCCTATTATTGCCGCAAGAACTGCTAGCCAAATAAGTAAGACTTTTGGGTGAAAGTTTTTTGGCTTTTCATCGCCGTCCTTTTTTGAGTTGTTTTCCACAAACTAGCATAATGAAGCAGTTTTATTGTAAGTCAAACGGATTACCCTAGTCAGACCACTAGAAACAGAGTAATTTCCTGCAGGAGGAAAGCCCGGAATCCAGACAATTTGATTGGAATTATTTACAATCATTGGGATCCTGGCTTTTTTTTCTTTGGTCCAATGTCTGTCAATCATCCAGTCTTTAACTTTTTTAGTACCGGGTGCACCGAGTGGGCTAAATCGATCGCCTTCAGTGCGAGTTCTTATGAACAAACCAGCACTTACTTGTTCGGTCGCAATGTAAGCATTTTGGCATTGGTCTACATTTCCCGAGGTAATCAACTTGAATAATTCCGAGTCTAATTTCATCGATTTCGCTTCAATGAAGTAACTGCTAGGCAGGTAAACTCTGTAGTTCAATGGTAAAATGCAAAGGCCCCATTGAATGCTTTCTCCTAATCGTTTTTCCCTCTTCAGCAAATTCTTATTTTTAATAAGCGTAAAAGACGGGGAGATGATTATTTTTAAATCTTGCTTATGGGTTATAGAATCCAGGATTTCATCGAGATGATATTGGTGAACCTGAGCCTGGTTCATTTCGTTAGCTAACCAAAGCGTAATTACTTTTCTCACCAAACCGCGCGGATATTGCATGAGTACATCCACTCGCAAATGCTCGGATTCTAAGGATTCCTTAAGAGTTTCTTTTGCCCATTGCTCAAGCGCATAATCCTGCTCATCCAAGAGATCTCGGGTGCGCTCCACTCCTTTAAGCAGATTTCGATCTGAATCTTTTTTCCACTGCGATAATGTATTTTTTCGAATCCGATTTCTTAAATAAATTATATCTTCATTGCTGGAGTCATCCCTCCAGTAAATCCCCGCTTCATTGAGAGATTGGCGAATCGAATCCCGAGGTAGTGTGAGTAAAGGTCTCACAAAATAGAATTGCCCGAATTCCTGGACAGGTCTTGGGGCACATATTCCCTCAACCCCTACTCCACGTGCAACCCTCCATAAAAAAGTTTCTGCAATGTCATCCAAGTTGTGACCTTGGATTAAAACTGTCGCACCTGTTCCTTTTATGGTTTCCTGGTAAAAAAACCTTCTCTGTTCTCTCAGTGTGCCTTCGTCGGTTTTAGTTATGGATTCCGCTCGTCCGAGTTTAATTTTAAGTTGTAGTCTGCTTGCAATCTCTTCAACAAAAATTGCGTCTTTATTAGATTCATCTCCTCTTAGATTGTGATTGAAATGAGCGACGGTCAATTGATCTCTTATTTCAGGGAATGCGGCGTATACCAATAAAAGAATCAAGAGAGAATCAGCTCCGCCCGAAAAGGCAACTACCCATGGGGAATTGGTATTAGCCAATAAAAATTCTTTTGATTTGAAATGCCAACTGTTAACTGGAGATTGCCGGAGCAGATCCTCTGCCTTTTGGGCTAGGTCAAGCGGAACCCTAGGGCAATCATTCATTGAGTCACGAAAGGCCGATATATTCTTGAGGGAACCAACGATGTAAGCACTCGGGTATTTTAACTTTTCCGTCTTCTTGAAGATTATTTTCCAAAAGGGCGGCAAGAACACGGGGGATTGCAAGCGCTGATCCGTTTAAAGTATGAACGGGACTTGGTTTTGCTCCCTCTTCTCTAAAGCGAATATTTGCCCGTCGTGCTTGGAAGTCTGTAAAATTACTGCAACTCGAAACCTCGAGCCATCTTTTCTGCCCCGCTGCCCAAACATCCAAATCAAATTGTTTCGCATGAGGGAATCCAATATCACCTGAACAAATAAGCAGCACGCGATATGGAAGACCAAGTTTTTGAAGCAGGCCTTCCGCATCGAGGCGCAAAGATTCGAGCTCAGAAAAACTATCATCTGGATGAACCCACTTAACTAACTCTACTTTATCAAATTGATGGAGTCGATTTAAGCCTCGGACATCCTTCCCCCAGCTCCCCGCTTCCCGGCGAAAACAAGGGGTATAGGCACACCTTTTAATTGGCAATTGCTCACTTGGGATAATTTCATCGCGGAAGAAATTAGTAACTGGGACTTCGGCAGTAGGAATTAAATATAATTCTTCATTTTGGTCAAAATACATCTGTCCCTCCTTGTCGGGTAATTGTCCCGTGGCGGTTGCACTTTGGGCATTAACAACGATAGGAGAATGAATCTCCTCGTATCCATTATTTGAAGCTTCGTCTAAAAAGAAATTAATGAGAGCACGCACCAGCTTTGACATGTCACCCAAATAAAAGGGGAAGCCGGCACCTGCGACTTTAACTCCACGAGGAAAGTCGATCATCTGCTCAAACCATGGAATATCATAGTGAGCGAGGGAATGAGGATACTCTCCATCGATATTACCCCAAGTTGAAACCACTTGATTCTCTCCCTCGCCCTTACCATCTGGGACAGATGAATGAGGAATATTGGGAATGGTTAAGAAAACTTCTTGAAATTTAGCATCTGCTTCTTTTGCCAAAGCCTCAAGTTCCTTAACCTGGGCAGCCAAGGACTTCATTTCTTTTACTTTTTCGATAAATTCGATAGAACCCTTCGGCAATTGCGACATCTCTGCATTAGTACTTTTTTGCCCGGCCCTCGCCTTTTCAGCTGCCGAGATCGCCTCCCTGCGCTTTTGATCTAGTTCAACAGCAAGATCTAGATCGCAAGTGAATTTCTTGCGCCCAATAGCCTGCGTGAGTTCTGATAAATTGTTTCGAAAGTAAGTTAAGTCGATCATGTTGAAACTTATTATTCCAACAACCAATAGCAAAAGGGTCAAAGTCATTTGTCATTCTTTTAAGTGGCGAACTGTATTGAGCTCAATATGGTTGAAAAAAATATTTATTAAGCTAGGGATTTTATACATGGGTTCTCCAATTTCTGTCCGCACTACTCGTCCATGCCCAATTTCTGGATCAAGTAATGCCCTTGTTGTTAGTAATATCGACAGGCATGGCAAAGAACTACGAAATGTCATTTCTAGGGAATCATCTTTAATCTTTGTGGACCCCGTGCCCTTTGACGATACTGAAGAATTTTACCGAAAAGACTACAGGGAAGCGTACAAAGGGGTTTCTCGTCCCAAAGGAAAGCATGTTTTTAGAGCTGGTCGTAACGCTTTAATTAGATTCCGGAAAATTAATGAACTGATTAATTTTCATGGTTCTGTCTTAGATGCAGGTTCTAGCAGTGGAGAGTTCGTGTACTTACTAAAGTCCCGGGGTTTTTCTGCGATGGGGTTAGAGGCGAATGAAGGTTACGCACAGTTTAGTAAAAATGAGCTTTCGATTAATGTGAACATAGAGCCATTCTCGGAATTTTCGCACGACACGCAATTTGATGCGATTACCATGTTTCATGTGCTTGAGCACATCGAGAACCCTCTTGATGACCTAGGGCATCTAGTCAAGTTTTTGAAACCTGGTGGGCATTTAATAATTGAAGTTCCGAATATTTTATACCCAAACATGGCATTCCGAAATAAATGGCACCCTGGGCATTTATTTTCATATTGTAAAATCTCGCTCCGCGATCTTGCTTTAAAGTTAGGACTCAAAGTCATTTTTTGTAACAGTATCCAAGATGGTGGTAACCTTTTCGGCGTATTTCAAAATATTACTGAAGAAAATCCTCCGGTAATTACAAGTAGAATGTCACATGATATGAAATTAGAGTTATTGAAACGACAAGGGATACTTTATCGATTTAATCCTCTGAATTACATTAAAATTTTCCAGAAACTAGGTCGCTTTATTTACGAAAAGTTTAAGACAAACGGTAAAACTGCAAAAGAAATACTAGATGGGCTTTACTCTTGAACTTTTTCTCCCCCATGAGAAACTCTTTATTTCTTCTCCATCAAAAATACTTTATATAATCATGTAGTATTAAGCTAATTTTGACATGCGAATATTGAATGACGGTCTCACTAAAAAGGCAATTTCACTTGTGAATAAAATCCCGAAATCTCCCTCCACCACTTTCATTAACATCGGTATGCTAGTCCACAAAAGTTAACTGAGGGCATTTAG
>MEHZ011614839.1_pt1 | contig 12266 bp, 4 predicted proteins | sample 897221 | NCBI WGS metagenome assembly MEHZ01 (sample SAMN05514161, study PRJNA337945) | marine metagenome | isolation source: marine surface water | place: Arctic Ocean | collected 2007-12-13 | reverse complement strand
GTGTATGCCGGAGCGTTTGGTGATCAAATATTTGTATACGAATACGAAAACGCAGGAGAGGGTTATACATCAGCATCTAGTACAATTACTGGTGCAGGCGCGAACGCATCTGTTATACATGAAGACATACGACACGGGTCATTATTTGAGTCAAGACTTGTTAACCCTGCTGATAGTGGAGGCATTGGAGGCGTTGGATATACTAATGTTCAAAACCAGGCAACACAAGGTGACACAACAACAATTACGCTTAATCCAAACGAAACATCAACAGCCGAGCAATTAATTGGACAATCGATATATCTTATATCTGGTACAGGTACAGGCCAATACGGTTACATTCAAGCGTACAACGGACTTAATAGTACAGCGACCATATATAAAGAAAGTGTACCTGACACTCCGGGATGGGATCATGTGCTTCCAGGCACACCAATTGAAGCTGTATTAGAATCTAATACTAGATATCAAATTGAGCCTAGAATTATATCATCTAAACCAGCGTTTACAACTACAAACTATAATGTTTCTCAAGGTAGAGATATTATTGATATTGCATTTAGTAACACAACTTTTGAATATACCGACATTGCAGGCACACCAGGTAGCGGCATTGTTGAAGAGCAAGATGGATTAGCAGCAGCTAACGCAACTTTTGATATTACAAAAAATGGACTAGTATACGAAGTAACTGTAACAAATGGCGGCCTAGGCTATGCTGTTGGCGACTCAATTGTTATTTTAGGTAGTGTACTAGGCGGCCAAGACGCAACCAACGACTGTACTATTAACGTTGCAAGTGTAACTGATGATAGTTCAAACAGTATTGTAACTGTAGTTGTTACTGGTACAGGACGTAGTGGTAAATTTGTTGCTATTGCTAAACCAAACTTTGTGTTAGAAAGTGATACCGGCCAAGGATGGAATGAAGTATTACTACCAAATGCCGGTGCTATTGACTGGATTAAAGTACGAGCAGGTAATAATAGATTTGTTGCTATTGCTAAAGGAACTAACGAAGCAGCGTATAGTTTAAACGGCACAACATGGACATCAGTTACTCTTCCGTATACAGAAGAATGGATTGACCTTGAGTTTGGCGAAGGCAGATTTGTTGCTATTGCAGAAAACTCAACTAAGGTTGTACAGTCGGCAGATGGCATTACTTGGACATCGAGTGATATGCCAAATGATGCTGTAGGCGATAGTGCTTCCGCAGAATGGCAAGCTCTTACATACGGCAAAGGTAAGTTTGTTGCTGTTGCAGGTAATGACGGTACTGTAGGACATAGTACAGACGGCTCAACATGGACATTTGATTCAGGATTTGTATCTACAGATAATATACAAGTAGCAGGTCTTGCATACGGAAATAACAGATACTTAGCATTGCTACAAACAGGCGAAGTATACTATAGTTTCGACGGCACAACGTGGACACAGGGTACAGACATTGCAACACAGGATGGTTCCACTGTAATGAGATGGAATGATATAAAGTTTGCAGAAGGCGTATTCATGGCAACATGTGATGCAAACAATCAATTAGTAGGCGGCGATCTAAATGGCAATAACACAAACTTTGCTGCAACAACCGAAGATGGAATAGTATGGACTGGCAGAACATTAGCTGCAACTAAGCCTTACTATGGCATTGGCTTTGGTGTAGTAAATGATGTAGGCAGTTGGATTATTGGTTCTAAAAATATACAGATTGGTGCTATATCAAAAACAGAAACAGGTGCACAAGTAAAAGTAAGAACAAGATTAGGAAGCGGTGGATTAATACAAACTATTAAAATATTAGATCCAGGTAGCGGCTATACACAAGCAAATCCACCAGTATTTACACTTACTGATAATAGGTTTACAGTAGGAGTTGGTTGGGAAAACAGAGTTGGTAGCGGTGTACTAGCGCAACCTAGTTGGATTAACAGGGGCATTGGATATAGATCAAGTACTACTAGAGTTGCTGTAACTGGTGACGGCTATGCCGACGTTATATCAGACACAAATATTATTAAAATTTCAGGATTACCGCGTGTACCAACAATTGGTAGTCAGTTACTATTTCCAATAATCTTTGATGATAATACTGAAGATCCAAACGATCTTAAGAGTTATAGAGTGGCCATAGCAACAGACTTGGGCGATGACGGTACAGGTAACGGTACTAGACTATGCCAATTCCAGATAAGCCCAAGAATGCGTAATGAGGATGATTTAGTACACGGTACGCAAGTTACAATAAACGAGAACTTCAGTCAATGTCGTATTACAGGGCATGACTTCTTAGATATTGGCACAGGCAACTTTGTAGAAACAAATTACCCAGACAATTATGCAAACGGGGCCTATTTCCAAAGTGCTCCAGAAAACGAAGTTTACGAAACAGCAGGCGGACGTATATTCTACGTAAGTACTGACCAAGACGGCAACTTTAGAGCAGGTGAATTATTTAGTGTACAACAGGCAACTGGTGTTGTTACTATTAGTGCTGAGTTCTTTGAGCTAGACGGACTTAGCGAATTATCACTAGGCGGAGTAAGGCTAGGCGGATCGGGCGCAGTAGTTAGAGAGTTCAGTACAGACTCGACATTTGCTGAAGACTCAAACCAAGTTATTCCAACACAAAAAGCTATTGCAACATTCCTTGCAGATAGACTAAGTGTTGGTGGATCTGATTTGGAACTAAACGCTGTACAAGCAGGTCAAATTTACATTGGTGGAGAGACCAATCAAATAGACAACATACAGAATAAAATACTAAATTTTGGCGTGCCAGTACACATGGACGGACAAGATGCATTTGGAAATCCGGTAGGTATTAGCGGATCGTATGTTGCACAAATGTTGTTACTTCGCAACTTTGACGAGAGCATGAAGTAATTAATAAGGACTAGAAAAAATGTATAAATACAATAACGGAGCATTACAAAATGGCAGAATTTAAACTAGGTAGAATAAGATTTGTGTGGAAAGACGCATGGACATCTGCCAACACATATTATAAAGACGATGTCGTAAGGTTCGGAGGCAAAGTATATATTTGTGTGATCGGTCACACAAGTGCTTCGGAATTCTTTACAGACTTTGAAATAGTACCTCCTAAGTGGAACTTAGTGAGTGACGGACAAACTTGGAAGGCTGCTTGGACAATAAGTACCGGTTATGTATATGGAGACATAGTACAATATGGTGCTAGGCTATACATATGTTCAACAGTACATACTTCACAAGCAACATTAGCGGCTGGATTAGAAGCTGATATTGGAAATTGGCAAGTATATGCAGAAGGACTTGACTGGAAAGGTGACTGGACAGTAGATACAAAATACCTTATTAACGACCTAGTAAAATATGGTGGACAAACTTATGTTTGTAAAGTGTATCACACATCAGCTGCAACAATAGCCGACGGGCTCGAAGCTAACCAATCTAACTGGGATGTCTTTAATGCTGGCATCGAATATAAAAGCTCATGGGCTACTGGAACTAGATACAAAGTAAATGACGTCGCACAATACGGTGCCGCACTTTGGATTTGTACAGCCGAGCATACAGCAAATTCATTGTTTAGTACAGACAACGCAAGCTGGGAACAGTTTGTTAGAGGCTTCCAATTTGAAGCAGATTGGGAAGCATTAAGAGGTTATCAAAAGGGTGATATTGTACGTTACGGTGGTAACCAATATATTGCTTTAACTAATCATGCTGAAAAGAATCCAGTAGTTGAAACAACTGACTGGCAACTATTTACACAGGGTTTAAGATTCTTAGGCGACTGGCAGGATGATAGTACATTACAAGATTATAGAGTTGGCGAAGTTGTAAGATACGGTGGCTACACTTATTTGTGTATAGCAGACCATCAAAATCAAACACCAACAAACACAACATACTGGCAACGACTAAACACTGGTTTACGTTGGAGAGGTCCGTGGACTGATGACGTAGAATACTTACAAGGCGATGTTTCACGTTACGGCGATAACTCGTATGTTTGCGTACTAGGCCACTTCTCAGAAGGTGATGACTTTTCAACAATCCAAGTAGGAGCCGGAGGCGGCGGTGCTGAAAACTCTCGTCCAGACTTAGATACAACAGGTACATACTGGCAGGTAATTGCTATTGGTAACGAAGCAAGTGTATTAACTACTAAAGGTGATTTAGTATATTATGCAGGCAGCGGCCCAGCAAGATTACCAGTTGGTGCAGAAGGCCAATTCTTACAAGTAAGCTCAAACAACACTCCAGAGTGGGCATACTCCGGTGTAGCCGATGATGTTTATTATGTAGCTGAACACGGTGCAGATGTACCAGCTCCGACTAACGGACGTTCACTTGATAAGCCTTGGAAAACAATTAGATATGCAGCAGAACAAGTTGATGGCGGAGCAAGAAGCCCTAATGCTAAAACATTATTAGAACTTAATAGATACTTTATTCAACGTGAAATGGTTGAATGGACAGACGCACAAATCGCAGGCAACTTAACACCTTTCGTAACAGGTTATGATTACGATAGTGCTAAGTGTGAAAGAGATATGGGATATATTGTTGATGGATTAATTCACGATATTACTCATGGCGGCAACGTTAGGTCAAGAGAAGCAGCATTATCATATGTTACTGACGCTGGTTTATTTTATACTCTTGGACAAGAAGCAGAAACAGTAGCAACTATTAATTATGGATTAACAGTTATACAAGCTGTTCTTGCACAAACGGCTCCAGGTGTAAATTATCAAACATCAAACGGTGATAATTCAACAGCAGTAGTTGCACAATACTTTAATGCAAACTTAACAGCAGAAAGTGTACTTGCAGAAGTTACTGGACTTACAAAAATTATTACAGATGCTATTACAGCAGGTGTTGCTACAAACATTCCAGACAGATTAATTAGAAATACATTAATTAAAATTGCAACTGGAAAATACTACGAAGTGCTTCCAATTATTGTTCCAGCAGAGTGCTGTATTATTGGCGACGAACTTCGTGCAACACAAGTACAACCTAGAAAATCAAACAACTCGACTCTTACAACGGCTGAAGACTATTTGTATAGTAACACAGCAATTGAAAGAGTGCAAGCAATTATTGGCGATATAGTTGAAGGTGTTTCAGTAACAGCAACTACGGGCAATACACAAGCACAAAGTGCTACATATCCATTAGCAAACAACGAAACTGGTTATGTAAGAGATGCTGTACAAAAACTAACAAGAATGTACAGACGTAGAACAGACTGGGCACTAGGCAGAAAAGAAGAAGCTATTGCAACATTTACACTAGCAGACGCAATGACTGACCCAGCAGATGGCTATGCAAGAAACTTGCTTATTGCTAACAGAAAATTCTTACAACTAGAGCTTGTCGGATATATTACTGAAAACTATCCAACACTAAAGTATAGTAGAACAGCATGTAAAAAAGATGTTGGATACCTTGTTGATGCTGTAGCATATGACTTAACATATGGCGGCAACTGGCAAACAGTTAATGCTGGTGAAGCGTACCATGTAGGTGCTTCACCAAACATACCAGCGGCACAGAAAGTAGCTACATTAGCAGCTTACGGATATCTAAAAGGTATTATGCAAACTGTTGGTAGAAACATTACAGTTACTCCAGGAACACAGTCAGCAGTATCACAAACACCAGGTACAGCAGGCGATGCCGGAAGTGCAACAGCTATTGGCGCATTGTTAGACGACTTTATTAATATTGTAGACAATGGAACAGGCAGTGAAACTATTGTATATCCAAGTATTACTGGTGCAGCGGCAGGGTTACAAACTGACCATTCACTATTAGGAGCTGCAGCAGCAACAATTAAATCTACTACAACAACTTGGATTACAACAAACTTTTCTAGCTTAACTTATGATAGTGCAAAGTGCGAAAGAGACATTGGGTACTTATTAGACGCAGCAAAATATGACTGGGCTCTAGGAACTAACTTTGCTTCAACTGTAGCGGCAATTAGTTATTTAAGAAAACCTAGTGCAAAAGTAGTAGGCGTTCAAAAAGAAGCAACACTTGCATCTTATGAATACGCAAGAACACTTGCAAGAGCTGAAGTATCAGAGGCAGCAAGTTTAGCACAAATTAATGGTACGTTTGAAATAACAAACGATATTATCTTGGGCGGTGGCGACGAAGGTACAAATCGTGCAACTGATCAACAAGACGTATATGCAGGCATACAGCAACTTGAGCTTAACAAAGAATTTATTGCAAAAGAAGCTATTGCATATGTAAATGATTACTACGCTGACAGTGTTACAGCAACAACAGCATCAAGCGGTGCGTTAACTGTAACAACTACAGGTTGGTTAAGACAAAATAGATCAATTAAATTTACAGGTACAGCAATTGGCGGCATTGCACTAAACCAAACTTATTATGTAAAAAACATACTAAATTCAACTACATTTACTATTAGTTCAACAATAGGTGGCTCTGATGTAACTGTTACTGATGCTACTGGCGTAATGGGTGTTGAAAAAGATTATGTATATAGTGTAGCACTTTGTGAAAGAGATATTAAGTCAATTATAGATGCTATGAAATGGGATCTAAAGTTTGCTCCAAGTTATAGAAGAACATACACAAACAGTATTAGTTTAACAGTTCCAGCAACATATAAAACTAGATATGCATCTAGGTATTATGTAAACTCTGTGATTGGATCGCAAGAAGAAGATTTCTACTACTTGCGTAACGGTACTGGTGTAAGACTTCAAACACTAGAAGGTCTAAGCGGCGACTTGACAGCAGAAACAGCAGCTGGAACAAGTAGAGTAACAGCAGGTGCTTATGCATCATTAGATCCGGGTTGGGGCACAACAGATAAGAGAGTTTGGATCACAGCACGTTCACCGTATGTACAGAACTGTACAACATTCGGTCATGGTGCAACTGGCCAACGTATTGATGGTAACTTACACGATGGCGGCAACGATTCAATTGTTAGTAATGACTTTACACAAGTTATTAGTGACGGTATTGGCGCCCACATACTTAACAATGGTAGAGCAGAACTTGTGTCAGTGTTTACATACTATGCACACATAGGCTATCTAGCAGAAACAGGTGGAAGAGTACGTGCAACCAACGGTAACAACTCGTATGGTACATTTGGTTCAGTAGCTGAAGGCGTTGATCCAAATGAAACTCCAACAAGTGGTGTTATTGACAACAAAACACAATACAGTGCAACTATTGCAACTGCTATTACAGACCAAAATCAAATACTTACAGCAGAATTTACACATGCTGGTAACGATTATACTGAAGCAACATTTAATGTCTTTGGAGCAGGTACTGGTGAAGTATTAATTGGTGACGAGTTTAGAGACGAAGCACTAATACAAGCTCGTGTTATTGACGATGCTGAAGATGGTGATGCAGGCGGAACTGGATACTTAACATCAGGTAACACAGCACAGGAAGGCAACGCAACAAGTCTTACATTGTCAGCAACAGACGGTAACTTAAACAGTTCATATCCAGGTATGAAAATAGTAGTTGTTGGTGGCGCTGGCGCAGGGTTATATGCATTAATTAACACATATGATGCAGGTACAAAATTAGCAACAGTTATTAAAGAATCAGATGGCACAGCAGGTTGGGACCATTTTGTTCCTGGCACACCGTTTGTTTCACCAAACGCTTCTTCAACTTATGAAGTTGAGCCAGCTGTATCATTTACAATACCAACTAGAACAACAACAGATGTTAGTATTGGTTCAAATGTATACGAAGACTTTGGATTCTTTGAAACAGCACAGCAAGTTAACAACCAAGCAGCTACATCATACGCAGGTACAGGTAGTAATGCTACATTCAATATTGATAGAGTTGGATCAAAGTATTATGTTGCACTTAATAGTGCAGGTAGTGGTTATACAAGACTTGAAACAATTACTGTTGCAGGTACATCAGTAGGCGGAATAAGCCCTGCTAACGATCTAGTAATTACACTTACTTCGTTAGGAGCAAATGGAAATGTTATTGATTTTGACTTTACTGGTGTTGCTCTTAAAGGTAAGTATGTAGCACTTAGTGATGATACAACAGCTGCAGTAAGTAGTAATGTAACAACATGGAGCAATGTAACACTTCCTCAACAGAGTGATAGATTTAGCTCAGGACTATTAGACGATGGCAGTTCTGTATACAAGTCAAGTGCATTTGTTGCTGTAGCAACAGGTTCAAATACAGCAGTATTAAGTGAAGACATGGTAACATTTAGTACTTCAACTATACCAGCTGGTTTAAATACTGCAACTGGCGTAGATGTACAGTTTGGTTACTTAGGCGCAGGCGTAAACAGATTTGTTGTAATATCGCAAGCCGATGCTGATATAGTATATTCGGATAACGCAGGAACAGCATGGAACTTACAAAGTTCAGCATTACCAAATACAGGATTTACTTCTGTAACATTTGGTATGAATAAATTTGTTGCTGTACGTACAGGATCAAATCAAGTAGCTTACTCGACAGACGGTATTACATGGATTGCAGGAACATTACCTGCAAGTTCTAACTGGAGTAAAGTTGTTTGGGGCAACGGACGATTTATTGCAATAGCAAACAACAGCGTTAATGCAGCTTATAGTTTAGACGGTATTACATGGATTGCAACTACAATAGGCACCGAAAGTGCAGCATTACCAACAGATATTACATACGGACAAGGTATGTTTATGGTAACTAGTGCAGATACTAACAGTGTAAGTTATAGTGAGTATGGACTTCTTTGGACTAACATAACTGTTACATCAAATGTAAGCGGTTACAAGTTAGCAGCATTTGGTAATATTAATAGAGAACCGTTCTGGTTAGCAATAGCAGACGGAACTACAACACAAGTTGCAGCAAACAAACTTGGTGCTAGAGCACGTGGTAGAGTAGACGTTGCAAGTGAAAAGATATTCCAAGTTAAACTTGCAGAACCAGGTAGTGGTTACGGAAGTACACCTCCAACAATTACTGTTACTGATCCAAACAACATCACTGATGTTGTGTTCCAAAATAGACTAGGCAACGGTGCATTAGGCAACCCAAGTTTTGCTAACAGAGGAACAGGATTTGCTGCAGCAAGTATGGAACTAAACAATGAATCTTCAAATGGTAATGCAGACTTCTTACAGAATGGATCATTTGTTGCTGTAAAACGCTTAACAGGAAGACCAGTAGCTGGTTCAAACATTACGTTTGCTAGTTTACCGGGACAGTTCTTTAAGCTAGTTACGGTTGTTAGTTTCCTTGGAACAAATCCAGGGTCACACACAGCATTCTTGCAATTGAGTCCAAGTATGACAATAGGAGATGCACCAGTAGACGGTGATGGTGTAGTATCAAGAATTAGATACTCGCAAGTGCGTCTAACAGGACACGACTTCCTAGATATTGGTACAGGTGGGTTTGTAACTACTAACTATCCTGGACTACCAACAGTAAATCCAGACCAAGCTAAAGAGACATTAGATGTTAATGGAGGACGAGTGTTCTTTACATCAACTGACCAAGATGGTAACTTTAGAGTTGGTGACTTGTTCCAAATTGAACAGGCAACTGGTGTTGCAAACTTAAATGCAGAAGCATTTAACATTGCAGGTCTACAAGAACTTACACTAGGTGAAGTTACACTAGGTGGTAACTCAGCAAGCGTAAGTGAATTTAGTACTGATCCATTCTTTACAGCCAACAGCGACAGTGTTGTGCCAACCCAACGTGCGATTAAAGCGTACATTGAAGCACAGATTGGTGGTGGTGGAGCCGCGTTGAACGTAAACAGTGTCACAGCTGGTGACATTTTTATTAGTTCAAACATTATAACAACGGCAAGTGGAGAGTTGATAAATATTACAGCGAACACAAACTTTACTGGACCAGTTACGGGATATCCTTTAGCATACCAGTACTTTTTAAGATAACGGAGAAAAATTAAAATGGCAAACGGAAGATTAGGAATAGCTGATTTATCAGCTTCCACAAATACAACAGTGTACGAAGTGCCTGCAGACAACTTTTCAATAGTTACTTTAAGCGTATGCAACAGAGACGCTGGAAGTAGATCAATTAGAGTTGCAATAGCAAGTGCAGATACACCAACAGGCGGCGAATGGATAGAGTACGATACAACATTAGTTGGTAACGGTACGCTAGAAAGATCGGGTCTTGTTATGGACGCTGGCAAAAAGCTAGTTGTTTATAGCAACAGTTTAAGTGTTTCAGCTGTAGTTTACGGTTTAGAAACATCAACAGTATAAGGAAGATATAATATGCGTAAAATAGGAATAGGAACAGCAGGTGATCCAGTACTAGGTAAGTCTTTAATTCTTGATAACACTGTAACAACTTTGGAACCAGACGCCAACCTGACACTAGATCCTAACGGCGCAGGTGAAACTAAAGTAGTTGGACATTTACAGATCAATTCAGGGTCGACAATAAAACTAGGTGATGATGATAACAGTCATTGGGTTGCATTGAAAGCTCCAGCATCAGTAACAAGTGACTTAACACTTACTTTACCAAATAGTTATGGTAGTAGTAACCAAGTGTTAACAACAAATGGCTCAGGTGCATTAAGTTGGGCTACTCCAAGTGTTAGTGTAACAAATGATGTTGGTACAGCAAACAATAATAATTATTTGTTATTTTCAAGTTCAGACAGCGGCACTATTAATGGTGTAAGTGTAAGTAATAATAAACTTGCATATCAACCAAGTACAGGAAACTTATTTGTAGGTATTCTTAGTGGCGGCGAAGGCGCATCTGGAAACTTAACATTAAGAAGTACAAGTTCTGGCACAAAGGGGCAAGTTTACATTGACGAAACAACAGCAAGCTCAAGTACAACAACAGGTGCGTTAAGAGTAGGCGGCGGAGTAGGCATTGGTGGCAACATGTATATCGGCGGTTCGTTTACAGCACAGTCAATAACAGAAACTTCAAGTATTGCACTTAAAGAAAATGTACACCCAATTGAAAACGCACTAGATAAAATTGTACAACTAGCAGGCGTTATATATGACAGAAAAGATGGTTCAAGTACAAGCGAGCCAGGATTAATTGCAGAAGATGTTAAGAAAGTTATTCCAGAATTAGTTACAGAAAATTCTGAAAGCGTATACTACACTAAGATTGGTGCATACTTAATTGAAGCAATTAAAACATTAAAAGAAGATATTGATATTGTAAAGAAGAAATTGGGGTAATAAATGGCCACGCTTAAAAATACAGTCATAAATGATGTCGGTGCTATTACCTTACCTAAAGGGACTACGGCCCAGCGACCAACAAATCCTCCAGAAGGTGCGTTAAGGTATAATACTGATTTAGGGTATACTGAGTGCTACTGGAAAGGTTATTGGTTTGACGTAGCAACTGGTGCAGATAAACCAGTTATGCGTAATCTTGTGGCTCATTTTGATTCAAACCATCCTGACAGTAATACCGGTACAGGAAACATTTGGTATGATATTTCTAGTAATAACAACAATGCTAGTTTAGTAGGAATTACTCGTACAACTAGCACACCTGGTAATGTTTTACAAACAGCAGGTAACGACAGTAGTTACATTGAAATGGATTCTAATACTAATGCTGCTTTTAATTTAACTAACCCTTTAGAAGGATATACTGTTATTGCGTGTCAGCGTTATAATGGCGGCACTAGAGGAAGAATGCTTAATGGTCGTAGAAATAACTGGCTATTAGGACATTGGAGCAGTGGAAGAACTAATCATTATGCTGAAGGATGGATATACGGTACCAGTGGCGGCGGACAAGTTGTTAATGATGAAAACTGGACGGTAGTAGCTGCAACTGGTAAAGTAGATGCCGACTTCTATGAGTTTTGGATTGACGGGCAGCGAGTAGCTGGACCTCAAGACACGGGTGGTTCAAACGGACCTAATGGATTTTTAGTAGGAATATATCAAAGCATGAACAGCGAACATTCCACGGGTCAAATATCAGAAATACTAATTTACAACAGAGCAATGACTCCGGACGAGATGAAACAAAGTACGCTGGCAGTAATGAAAAAAAATGGCGTTCCTGCTACATATACTTACACCCAAGGATAATAAAGAATGGCAATACTAAAAAATACAATAATAGACGACATAGGTTATTTGTCGCTACCTGTGGGAACAGAAGCACAAAGGCTAGCAACTGTTGCAGGCACACTAGTATACTTTACTAGTTTAGGCGGCACTAGTTGGACAGTACCAGCAAAT
>MEHZ011518215.1_pt1 | contig 12267 bp, 12 predicted proteins | sample 897221 | NCBI WGS metagenome assembly MEHZ01 (sample SAMN05514161, study PRJNA337945) | marine metagenome | isolation source: marine surface water | place: Arctic Ocean | collected 2007-12-13 | reverse complement strand
GAGGCCGGTGCGCCGGCGCCGACATACTGGCACCATGACATGCCCTATTTCTCAATCGCCGGTGACCAGCTGGCAAGCATCTGGTTTGCGCTGGACCCCACGCGGGAAGACACCGGCGCGCTCCGCTTCGCCAAGGGGTCCCATAAATGGGGCAAGCTGTATCAGCCGATCAAAATCGGCGAGAACGTTCCGGTTGAAAGTTTCAACCGCGACGACCTAGTCGCCAAGGTGCCCGACATCGACAACAACCCAGGCGATTACCCGACAGTGCTGATGGAAACCGATCCGGGCGACATCATCGTATTCCACGGTCTCACGCTGCATTCATCTTCCGGCAACAGCAATACGGAAAACAGCCGCCGCGCGTTGTCCCTGCGGTATGCAGGCGACGATATTCGCTGGAAAAACCGGTCGGACGCGCCGTTGATCTTCGACCGCACCCTGAATGACGGCGATCCACTCAGCTTGGTCGGCGATCAGTGCCCGCAGGTCTGGCCGCGAGCTTGACCACCCTCCGCTTGACGAGAACGCGCTTAATTCCCCTCGGCTAACGCCGCCGCAGCAGTGTCAGCAGAAAGACGACACTGAGCGCCGAACAGCCAAGCACCACCCAGCCCATCGGCATCGCCGTGCCGTCATAGAGCAACCCGACGCAGATACCGGAGATAGCACCGAACCCGTAGCGCACAGACCCGACCACGGCCGACGCCGTCCCGGCGTTGTCCGGGAAGAATTCGAGCGCGCCCGCCGCCGCATTGGCGTTGATCAGGTTCAGCGGAAGTGTGAAACAGACGATCCCGAGGATCACCCCCCACATCCCCCAGACATTCGTCGAGATCAGCACAAACAGGGCGACAGCGCCGGCGAAAAGCAGCCAGACACCGAGGGTCAGCATCCGGACGACGCCTTCGGTCACGACCAGCTTGCTGTTCAGCCACCCACCCGCCATCACGCCGACAACGTTGAGCGTGAATATAAAACCGAGATGCTCGGGTGCGATGCCATAAAATTCGATAAACACGAACGGCGCCCCCGACAGAAACGCAAATAAAGCCCCGAAGGTCATCCCGCCGGTCAGGATGTATCCGATAGCCTGGCGATGGGTCAGAACCGAGGCGTAGCCGCGCAGCAGTGGACCGAATCCCGGCTTACTGCGCCGTTCTGGCGGCAGGCTTTCCTTGATACCGAACAGAACCACACAGATGGCCAAGACACCGAAGATCAACAGCGTCCAGAACACGGCCCGCCAGCCAAACCAGATCAGGACATAGCCGCCGATCACGGGGGCAATCATCGGCGCGAACAGGATGATTGTCAGCATCAGCGACATCACTTTCGCCATCTGCACGCCGCTATAGCAATCGCGGATGATCGCACGCGACAGAACGGTGCCGGCCCCGCCGCCGATGGCCTGGAAGAAGCGATAGGCGGTGAGGCTTTCGATATCCCCGGCGGTTGCGCACAGGATTGTCATCGCGACGTAGATCGTGATCCCGGACAGCAGAACGTATTTGCGTCCAAACCGGTCGGATAGCGGCCCGTAGGCAAGCTGACCGAGCGTAAAGCCGATCATGTAACCGCTGAGCGTGAGCTGTATCTGCGCCGCGCTCGCGCCGAGATCCGCGCCAATTGCGGTGAAGCTCGGCAGGTACATGTCGATCGACAGGGGCGCCAGGGCGGCGACCAGACCGAGGCAGATGACCAGCGGCCAATGCGAGGGCGGTTTAGAGCCAGGTGAAGAGTCGAGGCGCGAGTTCAAAATCGGGCACTGTCTGTCAGGATCGATGAAAGTCGCCCGGTAAATGACATGCCCGCCCCCTCCTGTCCATCTACGATAGGCGGCATCTGGCCCCGGATCCGGAATCGCGCTGGCAGAAGGCTTTTTATGTCCACTCCTGTTTTTTCAGGAAATGAAGCAAGCCCCCGGAAGGCCAAATTAACCATCCTGCCCCGGGGCAAGTCCATACTCTGACCCATCGGCCGGTTCAGTCTAATTGTAAAAGGGCGGTCCTGCAGGACCGCCTTTTCATTCAGTAAGGCGCGAAGTGCGCTGCTAGTTCATCTGATCGATCAAGACTTTCCCAGCCTTGAATTTCACCACTTTTTTCGCACTGCTTTTTTTCGGCTTACCGGTCTGCGGGTTACGTCAGCTCCTGGCCGCCCGATTCGACGCCGAGAACGAGCCAAATCCGACATGCGACACGCGGTCACTTTTTTTCAGCGCCTTTGCCGTGTTCGCAGTGAAGAAATCAAGCGCTTTGGAAGCTCCGGATATGGAAATAACGGCATCCTTCGCCATCGTGGTAATCAAATCCTGCTTGTTCATTGCCGCTACCGGAGCGGTCGGAAAGGACGATCGCACCGACAGTGAGGCCTGCGGCGACAAGCGTCTTAAGCGAAAATCTGATCATACTGATTTTCCTTTGTTTGAATTCGGTACCTCTGCTGTCGCATATGACATAAATATAACACGAACCATCTAAACTGGTTTCGTCGGTTCATTGAGCGCCCGAACGGCCCTGTCAGAGCTCTTTTCTAGCCGCGTGGCGATATCGCTTAACACCAGAAAGTGAACGCTGTCGAGCGAGCCAAAAAACGCGTCATTCGCCTTCTGGCTCAGCTCTGCCGTATGTGCGATCCGCCGGCTACCTTCTTCGGTCAGACAAAGCCAGACCCCCCGCCCATCCAGCGGGTTCGGTTTCTTTTCGACCAGGCCCTCGTTCACCAGAAACCTCGACTGTGCCGTCACGAATGGCCCGCTAACGTGCAGCCTGCGCGCCACCGCACGTACACCGGGGCCGCTGAATTCCTCCTGCAGGTGAAAGATCGCCATGAGGATCGCATATTGCGGGCCGGTCACGCCCATTTCCCGGGCAAGCCGGTCGCGCACTTCCTGCATCCGCGCGCCGACGGCCAGCAGATCGTAGACCATCCCCCGGAATGTCGTGTCGCTGCCGTCGCCATCCAGCAGTTCAGGGCGCGAAACCGTTCGGACAGTCATGCGTCGAGAAACGCCACATTCCCCAGCAGCGCGGCCTCGACCGGGATGTGCAGCGCTTCGTGGACGGAGTTGTACATTTTCCAGAAGCCGACGACGCAGCCGAGTTCAACCACCTGCGGCGGCGTCATGCAGGCCGCCAGCCTGTCGAGGAGTTCGCGCGGCACGTTCGCATGATCGATGGTCGCAGCCCGGGCGTATTCGATGGCGACCTTCTCGGCCGAGTCGTCAGGCGCATAGGCAGGGTCCAACAGCTTCGCGATATCCTCAGCCTTGAAGTCCCAGCCTTCGCTCTCGTCTTCGGTGTCGGTCATGAGCGTGTTGGTGTTGTGGGCGACGCAATAAGCGCTCTGATTGAGAAAACTGCAGATCGCCGCGATCCGGCGTTTGAGCCCGGCATCGAGATGGCTTGACGGATCACGCATCACGGTGTTGTTGAGCTGGATCAGACAGGCGAGCAGCTCCGGGCGATGCATATACATCTTCAACGCATTGGGCATAAATCCCATACGCGCTTCATAGGCTTCAAGCGGCGCTTTGAGCTGGTCGGGCCGTGCATCGTGGTTTGCATAGGGAATAAACGGGGTTTCTTCGGTCATGATAGGTAATCCGCCAGTTTCACTTTTCCCCAGTTTAGGGGAAACGCTTCAGTATAATCAGTCTCGCCCCGATGCGGTTTTGCGGTGGCATCGATGCCGATCTTACCGACGGTGCGCCACGGCTCATGCCCCGGGATCAGCTCCCCCGACGGCTCGTATAGCGAGCCTCGCGTGCCCGGCACGACGAAAATATCCCGCGCCGGGTCGACCCGCGTCGCGATGGCGCGGTAAACCGCCTCGGCGCTCGAGACATCGGTGTCGGGACTGACCGCGACGACCATCTTGGTGTTTAGCCAGGGCGAGCCCATGGTCTGCATCAGCGCATCGTTGACGAAACCGGGGCGCGGATACTCGACTTGGATGACGCAGCTGACTGCAGCACCCCAGGTCGGGAAGCGCACGTCATGCACTTTCAGGCCGATCTCGCTGATCCGGTTATACAGCACCGCTTCGTGGCACAGACGCGGCAGCGGCTGGTGGTCGGTATCCGGCACGGTCTGGTGATTGCGGTAAATCGGTTTGCCTGCGCGCATGGTGATAGCGGTCAGGTCAATCCGTGGAATTTTCTGCTCCTTGGGCAGGAAATAGCCGGTCGGCGCATTGACCCCGCCGACCTCGAAGGTCTGAGACACATCGACGATACCCTCGACAACAATCTCCGCATGCGCCGGTACCCGAAGATCGATGGTCTCGCACGGCACCATCTCAACATCCTGGTCCATGATGGTACCGACCATCTCCATCTCGCCCCACACATCCATATGCATGCCAGAGAAATTGGCCATGATCTCATAGGCCGGATGCACGCCGAAAACGAGGGCGATGGGCATCTCGTTCAGGCCCATGTCGCGGTATTTCTGCATGATGATATGGGTATGCGGCGTCGCAAAGCTGATAAACCCGTGACGCCGCCCGACCGGGGTCGTGCCGGCGTGGGATGAATTGTAAAACCCGGTCTCCGGATCCTTCACGATATTCATCGCCGAGATATAGGGCTGGCCTTCCTCAGCCGAATGGATGGGCGCCGGTAGCTTCAGCCAGTCGACATCGTCGCCGGTATAGATCACCTCTTTTATCGGTCCGGTTGCAACATCGACGAATCCCCGCGGTGGTTTGCGCAGCCGGTGCGCCAGGGTCGACAGATAGTCCTCTTCGGCCACACCGAGTGCCCGGCACTGCGACCAGCGATGCTTGACCAGGATGTCGCACATCCTGAAATCCGGATATTCTGTGATATTCTCAAACAGGATCGGATTGTCCGACTGCGCCGACAGCGCACCTATATCGTCAATCGATACCGGTTTTTCGATCACGGTGAGCAGGTCGGCATTGGTTTCGAGGTATCCGCGCAGGTCCCGGTCGAGGGGCCGGTTATGCCCCTGTGCAGATCGTGTGGCGGGCTGAGAAGTTGTTCCCTTGGCAGCCATGACCGTCTCCCAAACAGTGAAGCATATAGATAACTAAATTATCTATATGGAATTGTATAGGTCAAGTCCCTTCTGTCGACAGCGCGCAGCGATGAGCTAATTTCGGGGCATAAGAAACGATGGAGGTAGGGTCACATGCCGACAGGTGCAGAAACAATTGCCGCGGAACGCAAGTCGTTGATGCGGGTCATGGACACGCAAAGGCGGCCGGACTCAGGCCAGTGATCATTTTCTGCTCTGGGTCTAATTCAAAATCAACAGCCTCAGCTAAGAGCTGGACCAGATACTCAATCCGGGCGACTTAGCTTTACTCCGCCGCCTGGCCCGGTGCCTCGGTCCGCAGCAGCCTGTTGACCTTGAGCCGGAACAGACCAGCTGACGCATCAAGATCGAGCCCAATTTTCGTGCGCCCGGCATGGCGGTCTTCCTCGCCTTGGACGGCCTGTAGGATAATTTTGTCTTCGGCGAAGGCGTTGCGGAACTGGTCGCTGATCCCGTCGCCAACGGATGCATCCCCCGCCAGAAAATTCCGCACATGCAGCCAGCGGTCGATTGTCCGCGTTTCGGTAATCGGCGTCATGAAGTGGCAAGAATAAACTTGGATACGCCCCTCACCGCCGCCCTCGAAGCTGCCGGTACCCGTCGCCGTCGCGCCAAAATCGATGATCGACACCGACGGCGTATACATCAGGTAACGCTGCCACATATCGACCCTGCCCTCGTAACTTCCGAAGGCGTCGACAAACCCGGTCGGTGCCGAATTCAGCGTAAACCGCTCGGTCAACACCCCCCACGGCTTGTCATCGAACGTCACCGGCGCGTTGATTCCCTCCGGGTTGCCGAGGGTCGACGGGTGGACGTAATTCACATGCGTCGGATCGCACAGATTATCGCAGAGCAGCAGGTAATTCGCGTCGACATCCAGCGCATCGCCAAAGCCGACGCCCCAGCCATCCTGATGGTATTCGGGCAGGTCATAGATATCTGCCGTATCGGCAAGCGCCGGATCGCCCACCCAGATCCAAATCATTCCCATGTTTTCATGCACGGGATACGAACGGATTTGGCAATTCGTCGGCGGCGCGTCCTGCGTCGGCGCATCGACACAGACGCCGCCTCCGTCAAAGGTCAGCCCGTGATAGCCGCATTGCAGGTCGTTCCCGCGCACCCGCCCCTGCGACAGCGGTAGGAAACGATGCGGACAGACGTTTTCGGCGGCTCGGGGCTTGCCGTCTTCGCCCCGCCACAGAACGACGTTCTCGCTGAGGATCGTTTCGGCCAACGGCGCGTCAGTCAGATCATGCGCCCAACCGGCGACGTACCAGGCGTTACGGACAAATGTCATGGCGTAATCCCCTCATTTTGCCGAACCTATAATTGTTCGTGTACATACAATTATGCGACCCAGTTCAGGAACTTGTCAAGCAAACAGCGGCGACATCTCCGGGATCGGGCGCGGCGTCATCAGCAGGCTCGACTGATCGACAAGCAGCGGCGTGATCGCGGCAATAAACGCCTGCCAGTCGGCAAGGGCATCAAGTGTTGCCACCCGGGCTTCGCGCTCGGCCGTGTTTTCGAACCACCACCACAGCGTAATATTGTGAAGCGGGCCGGTCATCGACATGAACGCGCCGATCGTGCGCCCGTCCATCGTCTCCAGCGCCTTGATGCCATGGGCATTGCAGGCCTCAACGAAAGCTGGAATGCCCCCGGGACGAAGCTGGAACGCGCGTTCTTCGATGACCTTGTCGCCATCCAGGGCGCCGAGCTTGGCGCCGGTCTCGGGCAGCCAGTCATTGCCGCCGGCCCACATCGGGTTCAGCGCTTCAACCGGCAGCAATTCGGAAAAGCCGTTCACCTGGCGGCGGACGATCTTGCGCGTATTAACGAAGTACGGCGTCAGTTCGGGCACCGCATACAGGCCGCGCAGCCGCGTGTTCCAATCGTCGAAACTGTCATAGCGATAGAAATGCACGACCTGATCGGTGACGCCCGTCCGGGTCGAGAAATATCCGACGAGGCGGTCCATATAGCTTTTGACCAGGTCGAAACCGCGATCGGTCTGTGCCTTGTCGAAGGCAGGCACGTGGCCGGGCTCCATGGTGTATGCGCGTCGTTCGAAGATCATTATTCGGCGGCCTGTCGGTTGGGGGTGAAATGCGGCATGACTTCCTCGACAAAGCCGTCGAGCGACATGCGGGACTGCTCGTAGGTCAGCGATCCGAAGGCGAACCGGCAGACAAAATAGTTGGTGCCCGAAACCTCCAGGTAGCGTTCGATCTCGGCACGCACGGTGGCGGGAGACCCGAACACCAGCAGGTCTTTTGCGACCGTCTCGTCGAAATCCTCGGTATAGGCGGCGACCACCGGGCTGTCGCCGTGCTGTTTCCACAGCGCCACGAAATGGCGGTACCACGCCGGATAGGCCTCGCGCATGATGCGCTCGGCTTCCGCGTCGGTCTCGGCGATGACGGTGTGGCGGCAGATGGCGATCTTGGGCATTGCCGCTTCGTCGCCCGTATAGGCGTCGCGATAGCGCTGCATCAGCTCGGTCGAACGGACCAGCGGTGAATTGGTCAGCGCGTTGATGCCGCGCGCCCCGGCATTCGCGGCCCCGTCCGGCGTACCGACACCGATCCAGAGCGGCGGATGAGGTTGTTGTACAGGATGAATATTTATCGGTACATCATTGAAGTTAAAATGTTTTCCACTCCAGCTTAAGCTGTCAGTTGCGGGATCAAGCGCCTTCAGCGTGATCTCGAGGATCTCCTCGTAGATGTCGCGTGCATCGGCTGCATCGACGCCGAAATAGCCAAGCTCATAGGGCGTGATCCCCTTGCCCACGCCATACAGGAACCGCCCGCCGGAGAACTGATCGAGCATGCAGATTTCCTCGACCAGACGCAGCGGATGATACATCGGCAACACATAGACCATCGGGCCGAACCTGATGCGTTTCGTCCGCTGGGCCACCGCCGACAGGAAGACACTGGGCGACGGTGCAACGGTCAGCGGCGTCGCATGGTGTTCGGCGATCTGATAGGCATAGAATCCTGCGGCGTCATATGCCTCGATCAGCTTGAGGCGATCTTCGTAGGTCTGCGCGAGCGGCGTATCGGGCCGGCGGTCCAGATGGTCGAAAATGCCAAAATCGATCCCGGTCATCGGTCTTCCCAGTTTCTTGTGATCTTTGTTGTCCGGCAGGTTAGGACACCGCGTGCCGCCACACCAGCGGCCATGAAGAACGCTTGTCACGGGCGCTGTGATGGGCAAACCTTGCTGTATGCCCGGACAGCCCGACATCTCGGTTTATATTGAAGCGCACGACGCGCGCATCCTGGGTGCGCCGCGTGATCGCGTTTGGCTGCGCGCAGCCCGTTTCGGCTCCGGGCGGAGGAGCCCAAACCGCTCGCCGACCGGTCGATATCGCACCTGCTCAAAGCCGACTGGCTCCCAACCCTGACGGAGCTCGAAGAAATGTCGATTAACACCCGTTGACAATATCGATAACCTAGTTATCTACTAGAATCCGAATTTCCGGAGGAAAGGTGAATAAATGTCCGCGTCATATATCGTTCGCTATCAAGGCTCGGCACCCGAGCCGGACAGATTCCTCGATTACTATCGCGCCAGTCATGCGCCCATTCTGCAGCGGTTTCCCGGCATCGGTTCGCTGGTACTGCACCGCCAGGCGGACTTCACCGATCCGTTCCCGGTCAATCCGGGCGGTAACCTGCTGATTGCCCAAATGACTTTCGACGATATCCCGGCGCTGAACGCGGCCCTGGCGTCCCCCGCCCGCGCAGACGCGCGCGACGATTTCGCCGGGTTTCCGGCCTTTGACGGCGAGGTCACGCACCAGGCCTTTATTTCCGAAAAAATATTCTAAGCTATTTCGTGAGCACCTTTGGCGGCACCTGTTCGCCCCACGGCATCATCGCGACGGCGGAGACCGAGTTTTGCGGCGACCCGTCGATCAGCTTGTCGCTATAGGCGAGATAGACCAGCGTGTTGCGCCTGGCATCAAGGAACCGAACGACATTGAGCCGCTTGAAAAAGATGGATTGGCGCTTCTTGAACACTTCCTCCCCTTCCTCATCACTCTCGATCGGTTCACCAAAGCTGATCGGGCCGACCTGGCGGCAGGCGATGGAAGCATCCGACGTCTCCTCGGCGATCCCGAGCGTGCCGGTCAGCCCGCCCTTGCGCGCCATACTGATAAAACACGTCACGCCCTTTACCTTCGGATCATCGAATGCCTCAACCGTAACCTGGTGGTTGCGCCCGAGCAGTTTGAAGGCCGTGTCCACATGGCCGATTTCCTCGGCCATAGCGGCGGCAGGAAGAACCATTGAGGCCGCCAGCACGGTGATCAGCAAACGTTTGAGCTTCGTCGATAGTCTCACGGAGAGTTCCTTTCGCGTTTACGCTTCAGTTTTGAGGTGGGAAGCGCATCCCGGTATTTCCAGCGCACGCATTGAAAACCCTCATTCGGCTAATCCATTCATACGGGCCGGATGTATTATCCCCGCCTGCCCCGCACCTTAATCGAGCATCAGAGAGACATGTCAGAAAACAAACGCCGTATTCTTCAACGCGACCGCAATCCGCACCTGTTCCGCCCGGCGACCTTCCGGTCGGTGACGGCGCGCAACCGGATCATGATGTCGCCCATGTGCCAGTACTCGGCAACCGACGGCATGCCGGAGGAATGGCACTATGTGCATCTCGCGAGCCGCGCCGTCGGCGGTGCAGGGATCGTCTTTACGGAGGCGACGCATGTATCGCCGGAAGGCCGCATCACCCCCAACTGTCTTGGTATCTGGAATGACGACCAACGTGATGCCTTCAGACGCATCACCGCCTTTATCGCCGAACAGGGCGCTGTGCCGGCGATGCAGATCGGTCATGCCGGGCGCAAAGCCTCGACCGCGCGTCCTTGGGACGGTGCCGGATCGCTCGGCCCCGAGACCACACAGGGATGGCAGGTGATCGGCCCGTCCGCCCTGCCCTTCGCCGACTGGCAGACTCCGGTCGAGATGGACGGCGATACCATCGCCCGCGTGCTGGCGGATTTCGCATCTGCGGCCCGACGCGCGCGTGAAGCAGGGTTCAAGCTGCTGGAACTGCATGCCGCGCATGGCTATCTCGGCCACAGCTTCCTGTCGCCGCTGAGCAACCGACGCACCGACGATTACGGCGGCACGCTCGAAAACCGCGCCCGCTTCCTGATGGAGACGATCGAGGCCATTCGCCGGGAATGGCCCGATGAGCTTCCGCTGCTTGTGCGGCTGTCCTGTACCGACTGGGTCGAAGACGGCCTCACGCTCGATGACACGGTGAAGGTCGTGAAGATGATTGCCGCCCGCGGCGATGTCGACCTGATCGACTGCTCTTCGGGCGGGAACGATACGCGCCAGCAGATCCCGGTGCATCCGGGGTATCAGATCCCGTTGGCCGAGACCGTCAAACGGGAGACCGGCATGGCAACTGCCGCAGTCGGCCTGTTGCACAGCCCCGATTTCTGCGAAGAGGTTATCGCCAACGGACGCGCCGATCTTGTCGTGCTCGGGCGCACCCTGCTCGCCGATCCCTACTGGCCGCTGCATGCTGCGACCAAACTGCGCGCCGAGAACGTGAACTGGCCGGTGCAGTACGAACGCTCGGATATCTTCTAGATAACGGGCCACCCCAAAGAAAAAGGGCGGACCAAACGGTCCGCCCCTCCCCCAGATCGGCCCCGGCTCTAGAGCCGGGAATACTACGCGATCCTACGCTCCGGATCAGGCGCGTCCCCCAACGGCCTGGTCCAGCACTTCTGGGTCCAAGTCACTCCGGTCACGTCTTACATCTTCATCGGCACGAAGCTGTGCCCGTTCGGCGGCAATTTCGAGCCGGGCCATGATTTCCTTGATATCGAGATCGCCGTCATTGAGGGGCGCGGCACCGGCCTCCTCAACCTGGGCTGTCGTGGTCTCTGCGGCGGGCGGAGATACTTCCTCACCGCGCGCCACCGCTATCGCATCGAAAACGAGCTCTGGAAATTCCGCAGCCCCTTCGGTTTTCTCAAACAGCTCTTCCGCGAGCAGGAATTCTTCACCGATCGCCTCGAAACGCCCCGCGGCCAGCGCCTCCTCTGCGGTTGCAGACGGGGGGGGTCCCTGCTCAAGAGCGGGTGCGGGTGCGGCTTCTTCATCAGCCGGTGCATCGGCGACATAGCGGCTGACGATGTCCGACGCCGCAGCACTGGCCCGACAAAGCGGATCCTGGGTGATTTCGTCGGCTGACTTCTCCACGAGATCGACCAATTGGCCGACCAGTGCACTCAGCGACACGTTCGAATCCTCGAGCTCGGTAATTCGCAACTGACAGTCTTCGAGCTCGATGGTCCGGGCCTTAAACTTGGTTTCCAGCTCGTTAAGAATCCGGCTGAGCGATTTATTCTCGCTCCGCCGCAACTCCTCCGAATGGTGAAATTTATCGACCGCGTTTTCGACGCGTTCATTGAGATTTTCGAAGTTAGTCATCAGTTGTCCCCGCTGGTTGGTCATCGTTTTCTGATACCATTGGAGCGCCAGCGTGCTTAACTAAGCGTTAAAGACGCGCAGAAATTGAAAAAAGTTTTAAGAAAATTCTGCTGCCCCGGGGAACTCCCTGAGAAATCAGTATTTTGCGGTCGCCTTCGGCATTGTCAGAAGCGCCAGAAACGTCACGACAGGCCCGACCGCCATCACGAACATCGCAATTCCCCAGGCAGCGGCCGTACCGCTGCCACCGGCTGCATCCAGCGCAATCCCATAGGCAAGCGGCCCCAGAATTCCGCCCGAAAACCCGATAAAAGCCTGTACCGCCAGCGTGCTGCCGCGCCGCTTCGGATCGGAGACGGCAATCGTGCCTGCGGTCGTTGATGAACTGCGACCATAGGAGAACATCCCGAAAGCGATGCACAGCGCCAGCGATAGCGCGTAGTTGTCACCGGCCGTGAAACCGATGGCGATACAGAGCGCGCCGGACACCACCGCGACCCCCATCAGAATGCGGCGGCGGTCATACCTCACCGTCATCTCACCGATGAACATCGCAGCGGGCACACCGATGAGGGCAACGATGGTCGCCCACACAGCCGGGCTCCAGCCGGTCTCCCCGGCGGGCAGGCGCGATTGCAGAAACAGGAAGAACGTCACCAGCCATACCCGGCTGGCAAACACCTCCCAGGCAACGCCGAGCGACGCCACCACATAGG
>MEHZ011539598.1_pt1 | contig 12269 bp, 12 predicted proteins | sample 897221 | NCBI WGS metagenome assembly MEHZ01 (sample SAMN05514161, study PRJNA337945) | marine metagenome | isolation source: marine surface water | place: Arctic Ocean | collected 2007-12-13 | reverse complement strand
CACACGCTTAGTTAGCATATAATATTCACCATCAGCAATATCCATAAAGGCAGACTCTATATAAGAACTAATAGCTAATGGAGCTGCACCTAGTGGTTGACCATCATTAGGACCATTTTCATGAGAGTATATATAACCCCCTGAAGTAGCTAATGGAAAAGTATTAGAACCCGCATCTATCCAAGTTGTTCTATTAAGTTGACCATAATACCAAATATCATCACGGTAGTTGTAGATTACATATCGATCAACGACAAGCGAAGGTGTTGCTCCCCCAGAACAATAGAACCAAACAACTTCATTAAATTCTTTATTAGTGCCGCCGTACACAAGTTGAGATTGCACTCGATTAATGTCTTCAAATATATATCTTAATAAAGGACACTTAAGAACATTAACTGAGAATGAAATATAATATAAATGAACTACTCTGAATTTATTGCCAAGTTCCTTGATTGGAGCGAAACTTCCATTGAAGCTAAACAGGATTCTGGCTTTCCTGTATGTCCGTATGCACGTAAAGCAAGACTACAAAAGAAAATACAGTTTATAGATGCTCGTGAAAACTTATCCGAAATGGATACTTTTGATCGTGATGCTTATGAAATTGGTATTGCGTGGTTGGGTGATATAGATAACATTGACCCTGTAGAAAAATTCTGCGAGGAAGCAATGCTTGCTAATCCTGATCTATTATACTTTACTAGTACAAGAAACAGTGGACACTTTGTAAAGAACTTTACAGACTGTGTGTTTATTCAATTGAAAGGTGATATACTTACAAAGCGTAAGCACTTAAAAACTATTGGATATTATGATAATTGGCCAAACGATTATTATAAAATTATTACCGGCGAGCGCCGCGATTAGCCTTATTGATTTCTTCAACTCTACTATTCATACGTTCAATTAATAACTGAATAGTATTAATCGGCATAGTCATAATGTCACTATAACTCACCGTACCTTCACTACGAATAACTATATCAAGATAGTTACTTTCGGTATTTTTCAACTCTTTTTCGTATCGTTCAACAATGTTAATGATTTCTTCGGGTCGACGAGAAGCTATCAACCCACGAAAAAATTTGCAATATCTAAGTCCACACCGGTTTCCCATTTGTGATTACAGTCCTGGCACAAAGCATTAAACTTAGTTTCTAATCCACTTTCGCTTAATTCTTCTACCTTGGTTTTAATAACATCGTAGTCTTGTCTAGTAATAGACTGCAACCATTCTCGGATCATTTCCTTTTCAGTTATTTCTTCTGTAGTCTTGCCCTGTACACTTACAATACTATTAGTAATTAAGTTTACAGTCAGTTCAGCAATTTCTACAAACGTAGAACCAAACAAAGATTGTCTTTCACTGTCATCTAATTTCTCGTCTGACAGTCCTTGTATCATTTTACTTTGTTTGATTTGCTGTACTTGTAACAATGTTCTGTCACGCAATGTGTATGGTAAACATTTTATCTTAAATCCATTTTCTAACATAACTTCTGTTGAAATTGGATCTGTGTTAACTTTAGATAGCATAGCTTGTGCATCTATTGTTAACTGATTATCATAGTCACACTTTGGACATTTTATGTCTACATCAATGTTCTTACCATAACTTGCTTGTCTAATACCAATTAAAATTACTAGTAAATCACCAACTGGCATAGACTCTGGGTCTGAAATGTCAGGGCAACAACTCTTAATTAAACTTACTGTGGCTTCTCCGTTAAACAGAGCATCTGGTGTCTTAGAAATGAGCTCGTCCCTTGCCGTCATTGCAAAAACTGCTAATTCATTATCAATGCTTAGTTTAGGTTTTTCTTTATAGAACTTACCTCCACTTGGCAACGCAATGTATAAAGCAGGTTTACGATACGCTTCAATTAATGGGTTTGTCATTTGTATTTTTTCTCCAATTATATACATATATTATGATTACCATAAATACTGTATAATACAATAGTATTTATCATAATTAAAACATCGGTTAATTTAACACATGCAAGAATATTTTAATCAAATCTTTAAAGACTATCCTTGGGCCACTGAGGACACCTTAGACAAGGTTAATTCTCAGTTAACTAGTCAGAGCATTACAATGGCTCAAGTTGCCGCATCAATGCTAGATGGCGATGCAGCAGCTAGGATAGCTATAGGATACCGTAGAGCAGTAGATGCTAACAAGAAAGCTACTAAAGCTCAGCGAGCAGTAGCAGCCACAGGAAAAATATCTAATACTGCATTAAAAGGTATTATGAGTGGATCGAGTCCTGCTAACGCTGTCGCAGATATGTCACATGAAGTAGCTAAGTTACTTTATAATGCTGGCGTAGGCATAGGTAATATGGTAGGTCCAGTTAAAGGTAAAGCCGCTGTAGCTGCAAAAGCACTTGGTGGAGCATCAAAGGCATTATTATATGGAACTGTAGCAGTTACTGGTATAGGAACTGTGTATGCAAAATTATTATCAGAGCAAGAAAAGTATTCAAGAGCTTTAATTGAATTTGGTAGTATAGCCGGCGATATAGATATGTATACTACTTTAAGGTCTGAAATAAGAGGACTTGGTATGGGATTCAAAGACTTTAATGATATTGGAAATGCAGCCAAGCCGTTTATAGTATCAGCAGGCGAAGATGTATTAACTGGACAATATAAGTTAGCAAAATTTATTAATACACTTGATCAAAGTGATAAGTTTCATGATTATGGAATGTCAGTACAAGATCAAGCTAGAGCCATTACAGCAGAAACTGAAGCACTTTATCAGTTAGGACAAATAACTGAAATTAATGCTATGACACAAAAAAGAGTTTCTAAATCATTTGAAAGTGCAAACATGCTTGCAATGTTCACCGGCAATGCACTTGGAACACAGCGAATGGATGCATTAAAATTAAGAGAAGCAGCACGTACTAATGTAGATTTCACTACAGCTATTATACAGAATGCAGAATATATTGCAAACAATTTAGGAGCTGAAGCGGCAGAAAATATAGAAAGTGCTGTAGGGTTTATGGCAATACTTAATCAATCTTCAATGGGCGATGAGTTTAATGCTCAGTTTCAAAAAGATGTTAATGGTACGTTAGCTGATATATCATTTGATAAGTCAGCAGCAAATAATATTGACAGAGACTATTATGAAAAACTAATGAGAGTAGGTCCAGACGTAGCAGCACAGTATATTAAATTAGTTGAAGATACTGCAACAGGAAAAATTAAAACTCCAAAACAAGCTACAGACAGACAACGTGAGTTAGTTAAGTCGATTAGAGATGCAGAAACTAAAACAGGTATGGATCCTAATTTAATAGCTTCTAACGAAATGATAGCAATAGCAACAGTTATTCCAGAAGCATTTTACTTAGCAGACACGGATGAATTAATATCTGGTAATTTTTATAAATCATCAATTGATAATGCTGATAGTACTATTGATGTTATTGATGATTTTGCAGTTACATTTCAAAACATACAAGAATTAATTACACCAGGGTTTGAAACCACTGGAAAGAGTTTTGATTTTCTAGCAAAGGGCATATTAAAGTTTGGTGGAGCAATTAGTAAGTTTGTTGGAAAAGGCGATCAATTTGAAGAACTGTTAGCTAAAGAAAATGCAGAAAATATAAAAGCATCAATAGCTCAAGTTAATGAAAATAATATTGCTTCCTCTATACAAGTAACAATTGCAAAAATGGATGAATTAAAAGCAACTCAAGAAACACTAAACGAATATAAAGAAAATCCAGTTAATGAAGAAGGCGAAGAAATAGAGCTAGATGACGAGCAGGAACAAAATATTGCATTCCAACAGAAGCAACTTGAAGATGAATTACTTCAGCTAACAACATATTACACTGCATTGCTTGAAAAGCGAACAGCATTAAAACGACAAAATAAACTAGAGGCGGGAGCTAATTAATGGCTAAGAAAAATCAAATACCTTTACCAGACGGAACAGCGGTACAATTACCAGCATGGGCTAGCGAATCTACGTTAGAAGCAATGGCATTACAGTTACAACGTGCAAACGTACTTACTGATTCACTGCTTGGAGGCGTTAAAGAACTCAAAGAAGTTGACCAAGCTGTTATTGATTCAGTTAATGCAACAATTAAAGGCGTTAGTGCAAACTCAAAAGCAAACGCTGATCAAGCTAAAGATAAAAAAGATAAAATTATTGGCGCCGTAGGCGCTGTGAGTAAAGCAGCCACTTTCTTTGGAGACGCTGAAAAACCATTATCAAGTATGGTTGGAGCAGTAAGCGAACTAGTAAATAAACTACAAGGACCCGGCGGCAAGGATGGATTAAAAAAATTAACAAAAAGAACAGCAGTATTTGATGGATTCTTAAGTAAGTTTGGCGGAGCGATGAATGTTGCAAGTGATATTGTTTTAGCACTTGCAGGTTGGAACGCAGCTAAGTTTGAACAGTTTGCAGAAGTACAAAAGAAAATGATTGATAGTGGTGCTATCTTCTATGGTAGTGCTAAAGAGTTTGATAAATTATATGATCAAAGTTTTAAAGCTGGTATAACATATAATGCATTTTCTGATACAGTTCAAAACTTTGGCGGAACAATGACAGCACTAGGCGGCGATGTTTCAATGGGTAGTAGAAAGTTTCTTACCATGTTTAAAGAGATGTCCGAATCAACTGATTCAATGGGCGACTTGGGTATGAAGAATACAGAGCTAATGAACTCATATGCTAGCTATATTGAGACCCAACGTTTAGGAGGTGTAATATTTAATGGTGTTGCAAACCAGGGTGACAAATTACAAACAGGCTTTCAGGATTTAGTCGTTGAAGCAACAGCAATGGCTAGCTTAACTGCATTAAATAGAAATGATATATTACAGAAACAAATGGCGGCAATCAGTGATACGTTTGCAGCAGGAGGTTTATCTAAATTAAGAGAAAACGGATTCAAAGACCAAGCAGTAACAGCAGAAGCCTTCTTAAAACAATTAGCATTAGTTAAAGATGTAGGTCCAGGATCATCATTGATGGAAGAGCTAGGAACAGGATTTAACAATGCCATTTTCATGTTTGCCGACAAAATAGGACAATTTGATTTGAAACTAGCTCTAACTAATGAGACTCGAAGTGCATTTAACGATGTTATGGAAGATGGGTTCTTTGATCGTATAAACACTATGGTACGAAATGGTGAAATGACATCGCAACAAGCAAACAACTTCTTACTTAAAGAATTTGAAAAAATGGACCTGACAAAAAAAGCCGGTAGTACTGCTCAAGGACCACTGAAGGCTATACAAGCATTACAAGCAAGTGGTATTCAGATTCAAAAGGACTTTGGACAATACATAGGTAAGTCGTTAGAAGAGATTACAGCACTTACAGCAGAAACAAAGAAAAAATTAGAAGCAAGTGGAACTACTATTGAAGCTATGAATGATATGGCTAAGATATTCTTAACAGCACAGAATGCTATTACTTTGCCAATTAATAGGTTATCATCTGGACTAGAAGCTACTGCTGAATGGTTTAATAAAAATACTACATTGATTAAGGAGTCAGCTACAGGCTTTTTTAATCCAAACATAAATTCCGAGGGAGATCCAATCACTGAAAACGATGACGGCCTTGACCCACTTGACCCAAGGAACCCTAGTAGAGTACAATTACCATTTGGTTCGAACTCTAATCCTGAAGCAATTCTATCAACTTCACCAATTTTAACTGATAAACAAGAGAAAGTTCTGCTAACAACTAGGTTGACACAACGACAAGAAGATGTTAAAATAGTAACTGATGTAGGACAAAAAGAGTTATACAAGAAGCAGATTGAGCTACTTTCTAGACAAATTAATGCTCTACATGAAGAAATACAAGCTGAAGAGATTGCAAAGCTAGCTGAAAAAGCTCTACTGAAACGAGAAGCTAACAGATAGTCATAAATATAACTATACAAAAAGGCAAGGATTAAAATGAGTTGGAAAAAACACTTTACAAGATATAATGTTAACGATGGTACGGCTGGATCAGCGAATACAAGTCGCTGGCAAAGTTGGCTTCCGGAAGTATATTCAGGACAGCCTAATCGTGTTGAACGTTATACACAATATGATCAGATGGATCAAGACAGTGAAATTAATGCGGCATTAGACACTATTGCTGAATTTAGTACACAGCTACATCCAGTTAGTCAGATACCTTTTGAAATTAAATATAAAACTGAACCTACAGATTCAGAGGTTAGTGCAATTGAAACTGCATTAAAGCAGTGGGTTAGAATTAACGACTTTGAACGTAGAATATTTACTATGTTTAGATCATGTATTAAATATGGAGATCAGTTTTTTATTAGAGATCCAGAAACATACAAACTTGTATGGGTACAGCCGGGCGATGTTGCTAAGGCAATTGTAAACGAATCTGAAGGCAGAGAAATTGATCAATACATTGTTAAAAATATTGCACTTAATTTAGAACAAATGGTAGCAACTGATACAAAGAAACATGCAGACTCTACAGCCGTTAATCCAACTACCGGTTATACAGTGGGCAAAGGTAACAGTGGAGTTGTTAATGCTAATAACTCAAGCGGTGTTAACAACGAGTATGCAGTTGATTCAAAAAATATTGTTCACGTTAGTTTATCAGATGGAATGAACAGTAACTGGCCTTTTGGTAACAGCATATTAGAATCAGTATTTAAAGTATACAAACAAAAAGAATTATTAGAAGATAGTATTATTATCTATCGTGTACAAAGAGCACCTGAAAGACGTGTGTTCTATATTGACGTAGGTAACATGCCAGCACACAAAGCAATGGGCTTTGTTGAAAGAGTTAAAAACGAAGTACACCAAACACGTATTCCAAATATGAGTGGTGGTGGTACTAAAGTTGTTGACGCGGCTTATAATCCGTTATCAATAATGGAAGATTACTTCTTTGCTCAAACAGCTGAAGGACGTGGATCTAAAGTTGAAGTATTACCAGGTGGTGAAAACCTAGGTGAGATTGATGATTTAAAGTACTTTAACAACAAACTTATGCGTGGATTACGTGTACCAACATCGTACCTTCCTACAGGAAGTGAAGACGGTATAGCGGCATTTAACGATGGACGTATTGGTACTGCAATGATACAAGAATTTAGGTTTGCAAAGTATTGCGAAAGACTGCAACTTACTGTACAGCCTACATTAGATAAAGAATTTAAAATGTTTTGTAAACATAGAGGCATTGAAGTAAGTGCCAGCTTATTTGATTTACAATTCACAGAACCACAAAGTTTCTCACAATACAGAACAATTGAGATTGACGCACAACGAGCAACACTATTTGGTCAGCTTGAAGGTGTTCCATATCTATCTAGAAGATTCATACTTGATAGATACTTGGGTCTTAATGAAGAAGAAATGGTTCTGAACGATAGATTGTGGAAAGAAGAAAATCAACCGGGCAACATGCCTGATAGTACAGCAACAGGAGATTTAGGTTCATTGGGTATTAGAGGATCCGATGTAGAGAGTTTCCAACCAACTGATGTCGATGCAGAGAATGCAGGTGATGACGTAGATGGTGGAGCAGCCGCACCTGAGCTAAACGATGATATGGGAGCAACAAACGATGAGGTTTAATGAATTAGCTCAATCAGCTGAAGAAGATAACTTTAATAAATGGGATATAGACGATACCCGTAGGCCAAGGCTAACCTTGAAACATCTTAATAAGATGCGTAATAGGCGTGAATTGGCTCGTGCAGAGCATACTTCTAAAATAGAAGACGTACAATTACAGTACGGTGCTAGTCAAGATGCAGAATAGATAAATAGTTTTATAATACAGCAACATTGATGAAAAATAGCCGTGGAATACCAAAACCGCGGTTTTTTTTGTATTACATGTTGGTTAAGGGTAAGAACTCTTAAATACATGTGTTAAAGTAATAATAACCTCGATAAAGGAGAAATGTCAAATGAGTACTCGCGAACGTTATATTAAAGTAATTGAAAGCCTAGTTAATGGCGAAGAAGCAAAAGCATCTGACCTACTACACGAAGCATTCGTAGAAAAAGCTCGTGAAATTTGGAACGACTTAGTTGAAGCAGACGAAGTTGTAGAAGATGAAGTAGCGGAAGAAGAACTAGATGAAGCGATCGGCTCAGAAAAAGCTGACGACTTTATCGACGACATCGAAGAAGATGATGACGAAATTGAAGCAGAAGAAATGTATGGCGAAGCGGAGAGCGAAGAAGCTCCTGAAGACGACATGGCAGAACCAGAAGCTGAAATGGAATTATCAGACGAAGATGGCGAAATGGATTTCGACGGTGATGGCGAAGAGTCAGAGCACGAAGAAGAACATTCAGAAATTGAAGATAAACTAGTTAACGTTGAAGACGCACTAGAAGATCTAAAAGCAGAGTTTGCCAAAATAATGGGCGACGAAGAAGCACCAGCAGAAGAAATGCCAGCTATGGACATGGAACCAGCAATGGACGACATGGAACCAGAGATGGAAGAAGCATTTTATGAAGATAAAGATGCAGACGCTGATGATTCGGAAGAGCTTGAAGAAGCAGCAGATTTAACTAAAGTAGGCAAAGACGGTAAAATTCATCCAGTAGATATGCCAGCAGGCGATGATGGTAAAGCATCACCAATTGCAGGTAAAAATGACATGGGTGGTAAAGCAGTTGATATGTCGAAAAAATCTGAAGGCGGAAACAACAAAGGTCTAACAGGCGATGCTAAAGCAATGAGCGTAACTCACCCAGGTGATGGTGCGGCATTGAAAGCAAACCCAGCTGGACACGGCGCTGAGAAAAAAGGCAAGGCTGAATAATTATGCTAACTCTTAAAGAGAACCTAACTTATGGACAAGCGAAGATCATTACTGAGGCATCTCAGGATGGTAAAGACCTGTTTATGCAGGGTATCTTTGTACAAGGAGACAAGCGTAATCAGAATCAACGGGTATACCCAGTAAACGAAATTTCAAAGGCTGTTACAAACATCCAAGAAAGATTAGATTCGGGTCTATCAGTATTAGGTGAAGCAGATCATCCAGATGATTTGCAAGTAAATTTAGATCGTGTATCCCATATGATAGAAAAAATGTGGATGGACGGTCAAGATGGTTATGGTCGTTTAAAATTGTTACCTACACCGATGGGAAATATTTGTAAAACCCTATTAGAGAATGGTGTAAAACTTGGCGTTTCGTCAAGAGGTAGTGGAAACGTAACAGAGAGCGGCGATGTCAGCGATTTTGAAATACAAACAGTTGATATAGTTGCAAACCCAAGTGCTCCAGATGCTTACCCGAATACATTATACGAACAAATAATGAATAACGGTAAACGTGGAAACATCTTGCTCGATGTTGCAACCGCAGTAAATAACGACAAAATAGCTGAAGTGTACCTCCAGAAGGAAGTACTACAGTTCATTGAAAAACTAGATATTAGGAGAAACTAAATGGCTAATGCAATAGAACAACTCCTAAGTTCAGAAGTCCTATCAGAAGAAGTGCGTTCGACACTTTCAGAAGCATGGGAAGTAAAATTAAGTGAAGCTCGAGAAGAGATCACTGCCGAATTACGTGAAGAATTCGCTAACAGATATGAGACTGATAAAACATCGATGGTGGAAGCACTAGACGCGATGGTATCAGATACTATTAAATCAGAGTTAGTAGAATTTGCAGCGGACAAAAGAGCGGCAGTAGAAACTCAAGTTGAGTATAAACGCAAAATTGCTGACCACGCAAATCTGCTTGATAAGTTTGTTATGGAAACGCTTAACAAGGAAATTACAGAACTACGCAAAGACAGAAAGCTACAAGAAGGCAACTTCGAGAAGCTTGAAGATTTTGTGATGGAACAACTTACTTCAGAACTTAATGAATTCCATAGTGACAAGAAAGACCTAATTGAACAAAAGGTAAAACTTGTTGCAGAAGGCAAAGAAATGATCAAGACAGCGAAAGCTGAATTCATAAACAAAGCTTCTACAAAATTAGCAAGTATTGTTGAGAAAACTATCTCAACTGAACTTACTGAGATTAAAGAAGATATTAAAACTGCTAAAGAAAATATGTTTGGACGTAAGTTGTTCGAAACATTCGCAGCAGAATTTATGGGTTCTCACTTAGCAGAAGGAACACACATTTCTAAACTTTCAAAAGAACTTTCAGACGTGAAGAGTCAACTAGATGAATCACATAATGAAATTAAAGATAGAGAATCAAAAATCGTTCTTGCTGAATCAAAGGTAACAAAGATTAATGAGAGTCGTGAGCGTGAGACAGTAATGTCAGAGCTTATGTCACCACTATCAAAAGACAAACGTGAGTTAATGGTTAATTTACTTGAAAGCGTAAGCACTAGTAAGTTAAAAGTACAATTCAACAAATACCTACCAACGGTACTTAATGAATCAACTACAACTGTTAAATCACAGAAACTAAATGAATCTCAGAAGACTGAGATTACAGGTAACAAGGCAGCAACTATTCAGGCAACTGAAAGTGAAGCCGAAATTATTAACCTTAAAAAGTTAGCAGGAATCAACTAAGGAGAATTCCCCAATGACACAGAATCTATTTGAAAACTGGGCAGTAACAAAAGACGCCCTAACAGACGGTTTAGCAGGTAACAAAAAGGTTGTAATGGAATCAGTTCTAGAGAATACTAAGAACTATCTTTCAGAATCAGCCGCAGCAGGAACTACAATGGCAGGCAACGTAGCATCACTTAACAAAGTGATTTTACCAGTAATCCGCCGTGTTATGCCTACTGTTATTGCAAACGAACTAGTTGGCGTACAGCCAATGACTGGTCCAGTAGGACAAATTCACACACTAAGAGTTAGATATGGCCAAACAGCAGCAGGCGTAGCCGCTGGTGATGAAGCACTATCTCCTTTCGCAATTGCAAAAGGTTACTCAGGTGACGCAGCAACTGGCGGACCATCATCTACTTCTTCTTTAGAAGCAGAAGCTGGACGTAAGCTATCAATCCAAGTATTGAAGCAAACTGTTGAAGCGAAAACACGTAAACTATCAGCACGTTGGACATTTGAAGCAGCACAAGATGCTAATTCAATGCACGGTTTAGATGTTGAAGCAGAAATTATGCAAGCACTTGCACAAGAAATTACTGCTGAAATCGACCAAGAAGTTCTTACTTCTCTACGTACTCTAGCAGGCGCGGTAACTGACACATACGACCAAAACGCAGTATCAGGTACAGCAACTTTCGTTGGAGACCAACATGCGGCGCTAGCAGTTCTTATTAACAGAGCAGCTAACATCATTGCTACACGTACAAGACGTGGCGCAGGTAACTACGTTGTTATTTCACCAACAATGTTAACAGTACTACAATCAGCGACTACATCAGCGTTCGCAAGAACAACTGAAGGTCCTTTTGAAGCACCTACTAACACTAAATTTGTTGGAACACTAAACAACACTATGCGTGTGTTTGTTGACCAGTATGCAGCTGATACAGCTCCAGTACTAGTTGGCTACAAAGGCGACGGTGAAATTGATGCGGCAGCTTTTTATTGCCCATACATCCCACTTATGTCTTCAGGCACAGTACTAGACCCATCAACATTCGAACCAACAGTGTCATTTATGACACGTTACGGTTATGTAGAGCTAAACAACCAAGCTTCATCTCTTGGTAATGCAGCTGACTACCTAGCTAAAATCGGTGTTAATGCAGGTAATCTTTCATTCCAGTAAGCAATTACTAGAAGAAATAAAATTGAAAACAGGTCCTTCGGGGCCTGTTTTTATGATTAACTTATCATAAATACTATTGTCGTTCATCCTACTAAGGACGGAAGTAGCAATAGCGAAGGAACGCACTTAACTTTAATTAGGAGAGTGTTATGGATAAGTTCACACTTATGCGGTTTCTACAGTTAATCGCCAAACATAAATTAGATCAAAAAAGAAAAGCGTTATTCAGAGGTTTTTATTTGAAAACGGTTGACGCTGATAAATAAACGTGTTATAGTATATACACAATCAAAAAACAACAGAGAGATTTAAACATGTCAATTACTGATACTAATACATTTTATTGGTACCCGCTGAAAAGCAAGGGTAGGTATTGATGTGACTTTTTAACAAAGTGATATTTTTATAAGCCCTTAGCATTAATAGTGTTAGGGGCTTTTTTTTTGAAGTTTTAAGAGTGTGTGGTGTTAATGGTAACACGTTGGTCTCCAAAACCAAAGTTTAGAGTTCGAATCTCTACACGCTTGC
>MEHZ011385126.1_pt1 | contig 12275 bp, 11 predicted proteins | sample 897221 | NCBI WGS metagenome assembly MEHZ01 (sample SAMN05514161, study PRJNA337945) | marine metagenome | isolation source: marine surface water | place: Arctic Ocean | collected 2007-12-13 | reverse complement strand
ATTGCGACACTTAAATCGGGGCGTAGCGCAGCCTGGTAGCGCACTACACTGGGGGTGTAGTGGTCGCAAGTTCAAATCTTGCCGTCCCGACCAACTACATGGCTTGTGTTGATAGTACTTACTAACTGGACAAAAATTGGACAAAAATTTGGACAAAAATCAGATGTGGATAGTAACGGTTTCAAAGGGTAGATCATCGGGGTTCATGTAGTCCAGTGTAGTGCTGATAGATTCGTGAGCCATAATCTCTTTAATTTCTTTATTTGGAAATTGAGATATCATAGTTTCTCTAAATCTATCATCACGAGTTTGAACCTCAGAGGTTGATCGGCTATGCATGTTTTTATTTAAGTATATTTTTTCTAAACCGATAATTTCATTGTGAATGATTTTTTCCATTTCTGTAAGCCAATATACTTGTTGAATTCCTGAGTTTTTATTTGCCTTGTCTTTTGTGAGCTTTGCGCCTTCCCAGATAGCAATATGTTCATTAGTTTCTTTTAAAAATAAAATCTCTTTTATAAGATCATTGTGTTTTATCATCACAAAAACACTTTCTTCTTGATCAACACTTGTTAGCCAAAATAAATCACTGTTTTGCTTAAAAGGCATAGTTCCATCTGAGTTAGTTGGCATAACGTCATTGGAATTGAAAATGGCAATTGATTTATTATCTAGCTTTCTGGATAGTAATTCTCTATTGCGAATAAATAAGTTAGAATCTAATGTAGTGTATTTCATTATAAAATTTCTTTTTACAAAGATATTAAAATACTTACTTTATCAATAATCATTCTGAATTACTAAATAATGTTGTTTTTGTGGTATACGAGTCATACCTTTGTCTAACAATAGTTATCCTATACATGAAATTATCTTCTATCGTTAGAAAATTTATTATGGCCTTATCGGGCCTCTTTTTAATTATTTTTCTAATAACCCATTTGATAATTAATTCATTTACACTATCTCCTTCTAAAGATTTGTTTAATGATGCCGCTCACTTTATGGCAACAAATCCTGTAATATATTTAATGCAGTATGTTTTAGCATTAGGATTTATTATACATATAGGAATGGGTATTAAGTTAACCATACAGAATAAGATAGCTAGGCCAAAAAACTATGCGTTTAATCAATCACATAAAAATGCTGACCTTTCATCGAGATCTATGATAATTTCTGGGGGTTTAGTTTTGGTTTTTTTAGTATTGCATTTGAGGGATTATTTTTATGAACTAAAATTCATCGGATTGCCAGAAGGAGTAACAGATTACGACTTAGTAGTCAATCTATTTTCTAATCCTCTTTATACAGCAGTATATGTTGTCTCGTGGATTGTACTGGGTTTTCATTTAAATCATGGATTTAAATCAGCTTTTCAATCAGTAGGGGCTAATCATAAAAAGTACAATCCAAGGGTTAAAATTGCAGGAACTTTATATAGTGTTTTGATTTCACTTGGATTTTCTACAATCGCTATATTTCATTTTATTAATCAATATCCTTTTAAATAAATGATTTTAGATTCTAAAACACCAGAAGGTCCAATAAAGGATAAGTGGACAAATCATAAAAACAATATTAATGTTGTTGGCCCTGCCAACAAAAGAAATATTGATATTATAGTTGTAGGAACTGGTTTGGCTGGTGGTTCTGCATCAGCTTCATTAGCAGAGATGGGGTATAATGTTAAGTCATTTTGTTATCAAGATTCTCCAAGAAGAGCTCACTCAATAGCTGCTCAAGGAGGAATTAATGCTGCGAAAAATTACCAAAATGATGGTGACTCTATTTACAGATTATTCTATGACACTGTTAAGGGTGGGGACTATAGAGCAAGAGAGGCAAATGTTTATAGATTATCTGAGGTTTCAGTAAATATTATAGACCAATGTGTTGCTCAGGGAGTTCCTTTTGCTAGAGATTATGGTGGATTACTTGATAATAGATCTTTTGGAGGTGTATTGGTTTCAAGAACATTTTATGCTAGAGGACAAACAGGACAGCAGCTTTTACTAGGAGCATATTCAGCTATGAATAGACAGATTGCTAAAGGTAAGATATCGATGTATAATAGGCATGAAATGGTTGAGCTAGTTAAGGTGGATGGAAAAGCGCGTGGTATTATTGCGAGAAATTTAATAACTGGTGAGCTTGAGAGACATTCTGCACATGCAGTTGTTATAGCAAGCGGAGGGTATGGGAATGTCTTCTTTTTATCAACTAATGCTATGGGTTCAAATGCTACGGCTGCATGGAAAATTCATAGAAATGGAGCTTTTTTTGCTAATCCATGCTATACTCAGATACATCCTACTTGTATACCTAGATCTGGAGAAAATCAATCTAAGCTAACACTAATGTCTGAATCACTTAGAAATGATGGGAGAATTTGGGTGCCTAAAAACTTAAAAGATGCTGAATTAATACGTCAAAAAAAGCTAAAGCCAACAGAGTTAAAAGAGGAGGATAGAGATTATTATTTAGAAAGAAGATATCCAGCTTTTGGAAATTTAGTACCAAGAGACGTAGCTTCTAGAGCAGCTAAAGAGCGTTGTGACGCAGGTCATGGAGTGAATTTTACTGGTGAGGCAGTATATCTTGATTTTTCAGCAGCAATTCAGAGATATGGAAATGAAAAAGCACTTATACTAGGGATTAAAGATCCAAATAAAGAAAAAGTTATTGAGCTTGGAGAAGCAGTTGTTAAAGAAAAGTATGGTAATTTATTTCAAATGTATGAAAAAATTGTTGCAGAAAACCCATACAAAACACCCATGATGATTTACCCCGCTGTTCATTATACCATGGGAGGGGTTTGGGTAGACTATAATCTTATGACAACCATACCTGGATGTTATTGTATTGGTGAGGCTAACTTTTCTGATCATGGAGCAAACAGGTTAGGAGCCTCAGCTCTAATGCAAGGTTTAGCAGATGGCTATTTTGTTCTTCCTTATACGATTGGAGATTACTTATCTAGTGATATTAGAACAGGACCTATTTCAATTGATTCTAAGGAGTTTGAAATTTCCGAGCAAAAAGTCTCTTCTACAATTGATAAATTAATAAGTATTAAAGGTGACAAGACGGTTGATTATTTCCATAAGAGACTTGGGAAAATTATGTGGGAATTTGTTGGAATGGCTAGAAGTGAAAGTGGTCTAAAACATGCAATAAAAGAGATTAAAGATATTCGTGATGAGTTTTGGAAAAATGTTAATATACCTGGAGAAAAGAATGAGCTAAATCAAGAGCTTGAAAAAGCAGGTCGAGTAGCAGATTTTTTAGAGCTTGGAGAGCTTTTTGCGAAAGATGCATTAGAGAGAACAGAATCTGCAGGAGGTCATTTTAGAGAAGAATCACAAACAAAAGAAGGAGAGGCCTTAAGAAACGATAACGATTTTGCATTTACCTCTGCTTGGGAATTTGTAGGAGAACCTTCTGAGGCAATATTACATAAAGAACATCTAGAATTTAATGATATTGAACTTAAACAACGCTCTTATAAATAGATTTTATGGATTTAACATTAAAAGTTTGGAGACAAAAAAATAGTAAGGCAAAAGGCAAGATGGTAACCTATAATATTACTGAGATTTCTGAACATTCATCATTCTTAGAAATGATGGATGTTTTAAATAATAAATTGATTAATGAAGGAATTGAGCCTATTGCATTTGATCATGATTGTAGAGAGGGTATTTGCGGGATGTGTTCAATGTATATAAATGGACAGGCTCATGGTCCTGACAGAGGAACAACTACATGTCAATTACATATGCGTTCTTTCAATGACGGTGAAACAATTTACATAGAACCTTGGAGATCTAAATCAATGCCTGTAATTAAGGATTTAGTTGTAGATAGAAGTGCCTTTGATAGAATACAACAAGCTGGAGGGTTTGTATCGGTTAATACTTCTGGTAATACTCAAGATGCAAATGCTGTACCTATTCCTAAAGCGAATGCTGACAAGGCATTTGATGCTGCCGCATGTATTGGTTGTGCCGCATGCGTAGCGACTTGTAAAAACTCATCTGCCATGCTCTTTGTTGCAGCTAAAGTGTCGCAGTACTCATATCTTCCCCAGGGTGAAGTTGAAGCTAAAGATCGTGTTGTTAATATGGTCAATCAAATGGATAAAGAAGGATTTGGAAATTGTACTAACACAGGAGCTTGTGAAGTGGAATGCCCTAAAGGTATTTCTCTAGAATATATAGCTAGAATGAATAGAGAATATATCTCAGCAACAATAAGCTCAGAAAAAAAATAATTAATTTTTCAAAGTGAATGAGTATTTAAAAATATCACTTTTACAGATAGATCTCTTTCATAAGGATAAGAAAAAAAATCTAGCAAAGATTGATAATTTAGTTTGTGATATGGAGAATACAGACATTATATTACTTCCGGAAATGTTTAATACTTCATTTTGTCCATTTGATATTTCTTTAGCAGAAGATACAAATGGAGAAACAGTTGCCTGGATGAAATCTCTTTCTAAAAAGAAATCATGTGCAGTTGCTGGAACTCTAATGATTAGAGAAAATAATAAAATATACAATAGATTAATATGGATATCAAAAGACGGATCGCTGCATAGCTATGATAAACGTCATTTATTTTCACTTATAAAAGAACAAAAGACCATCTCAAAAGGAGATAAAAGAAATATCATCATTGAAGAGGGCTGGCGCATATGCCCATTGATTTGTTACGATTTAAGATTTCCAGTTTTTTGTAGAAATAATGATGATTATGATGTGTTAATTTTCTTATCCAGTTGGCCAGAAAAAAGAATAGATGCTTGGAATACATTATTAAAAGCAAGAGCTATTGAAAATCAATGTGTCTCAGTTGGAATAAATAGAGTAGGTAAGGATAATTCTGATATTTATTTTCCCGGCTCATCTTCTGTATATGATGCTTTTGGAGAAAGTCTATTAAATCTTGGAGATAAGGTTGATGTTATTAATAGTATTACTATATCAAGAGATGATCTACAATTAAAAAGAAGACAGATGAGCTTCTTACAAGATAGAGATGATTTTACTATTCACTAATAGTCCAGTTAACTTCTAAATCCCAATTTGCTCTTATATGAATAGGCTTCTTATAAAAGTAAACTTTCTCAGGTTGTTTTTTAAGTGTAAAGTTACCAGTGTCCCAGGAATTATTATTATTATTATCTATTGTTAGATACAAAGCGTATTCACCAGCAGGAATATTATCTATTATATATGGGCTTTTTGAAAAGAAATCTTTTTTATACATCTTATCGCCTTTGTAAAGTTGAATAATAATATTCGAATCCAAATTACTTTTAATATGAAGGCTTCCAGTTAATTTACTATCAACTTGCTCTAATGTATCGGTAGTTTTTGTTATATCTTTTTTATATAATGGATCTGACATATATATAATTAAATTACTGTCTTTTCCAGAATTTATTAACTCATTTTTAAAACCAATTTCATCTCCCTCTTCATATGTAAAGTCTAAACCAGAAATAGAAAATATATTATATTTTAAATCATCAATGTTTCCAAAACTGAAGAAACCTTTATCGTTACTTTTAGCAAGATAAGCAGGTTTAGATTTAAAGCTCAGACTATCTATAAGAGATTCTTTATGTAAAAAAACCCAAGTGTTTTTTTTTGGTTCTAAAGTTTTAGCATCAATCAATTTCCCTTTTATGTTAAGGGTGTCTATTTGGTCAGAAGTAGAAAATAGGTATTCAAGGTTTTTCAATATATTTCCCTCATTAACATCTTTAATGCAGTTATTTAAAATTAATGAATATGTAGTGTTATCTTTTAAAGTATCATCTAAAAAAATAGTTAGTTCTTTATTTTTAATCTTATGCTTAGTGCTCCCTTTTAATAATGGAGATATAAAAAAAAAGTCATTCCAATTATTTACAGCTATATTTTCATCAAAATAAAATGTAATTTTTTTCTCTTTAAAGTTTATAGCTTTTGAAGGCGGATCTATTTTAGTAAGATCTGGAGCACTTGTATCTTTTTCCCCACCATCAGGCATGATAATATTGGCACAACTCGATAAAAACAAAATAGTTAGTATATAGTAAAAATATGTTTTCATATAATAAAGATTGGTTTTATTCTTAAATAAATATGGTTTAACCACATTTACTATATCCGCAACTAACACACTTTAAGCAGCCCTCCTCATAAACAAGTCCTTGGTCTCCACATTCATTACAAGTATGGTCGTCCACTTTAGTGCCATCAGCAATGAATGTTTTTAAAGCTCTTACAACACCACTTTTCCAGGTATTAATATTTTCATCATATAGATTCATTGTGCTTATTAATTCAACAACATATGGTAGCGGCATACCGTGTCTTAAAACTCCAGAGATCAATTTCGCGTAATTCCAAAACTCCTTATCAAATGATCTCGAAAGTCCACCCATAGTTACCTTATAACCCTCTTTGTCTTCGTATTGAAAGTCATATTGAGTTGTGTTATCTTCTTTTTTATTTTTAATTACCCATCCATATTCTATTTGAGGAGGAACTGAAAAAACATCCTCTGTTTTACCAGTAAAAATTTCGTATGGCCTACCATTAATTAATCCAACAACAGCAATCCATTTTTCTTTATTATTTTGAAACCTCACAACCTTTGCATCAATTTTTTTAGGTCTTGCAGGGGCTTGAGTTTCTTTAAAATCTGCATTTATTTTTTCTTCTTTTTTATCAGAGTCAACAGCTAATAACACTCCTGACCTTGATCCATCTCTATAAACTGTAATCCCCTTTAAACCTTCTTTCCAGCTATTTAGATATATTGACCCAACCTCTTCTAAAGAGACATCATTAGGTAGATTTATTGTAGAACTAATTGAGTGGGTTACATATTTTTGAACAACAGCCTGCATTGTAACTCTTTTTTGCCAATTTATTTCTGGAGCTGTTGAGCCGGCGTATGGACTTTTAGATATATCACTTTCTCCAGTTATTTCCATCCACTTTTTTAGTTTATGATGATAAACTGTGAATTCTTGCCATTTATCACCTAAATCATCTATAAAATCTACCTTTTCTTCAGTATCATGCTCATTTAGTTTCCTTCTTCTTTTATAATGAGTCATAAAGACAGGTTCAATTCCCGATGAGGTTTGTGCTAGCATGCTAAGTGTTCCAGTTGGAGCTACTGTACTGATTGAGATATTTCTTCTTCCAAATTTCATCATTCTATCATAGACCGTTGGAAGTTCTTGTTTAAGCATTTGAACAAATTCTGAAGAGTTTTCAATTTCTTTATTAAAACCTAAAAAGCTTCCTCTTTCTAATGACATGTCAATAGAGCAATCAAACTCTGCACGGCATTTTTCTTTCATTATTTTCTCTACAAAATCTATTGCCTCGTCTGAATCAATTGAAAACCCTAGCGCTGCAATCATATCAGCTAGGGCAGTGAATCCTAACCCAGTTCTTCGTCCTTCTTTGCCGGTTTTCAATAGCAATTCCCAAGTTTCTTTTTCTACCTCTTTTATATTTTGAGGCTCATCATCTTTATTAACTTTATTTAATATTCTTTCTATAGCCTCTGTTTCAAGATCAACTAAGTCATCCATTAATCTCTGAGCTTCATATGTTATTTTATAAAATTTATCTAAATTAAAAACAGCTTTCTCAGTAAAAGGATGTTCTACAAAATTATAGAGATTCAGAGCGATTAGCCTGCAACTATCACCACCTTGCATTGCTATTTCAGAGCAAGGATTTGTAGAAGTATTTTTATATTCTGGATAAACTGAAGATGTTGAATACCAATGTTGCCTATCCCAAAAAATTAATCCAGGTTCTGCAGTGTGATGTGCACATTTAATAATTGTATTCCATAAATCTCTAGCATTTATTTCTTTTGTAAATTTCGGATCTTTAGAATCAATTGGCCATCTATGAATATATTGATTATTTTTTTCAACTGCCTGCATAAATTCATCTGATAAGCGAATAGAAATATTAGCACCAGTTACTTTAGTGAGATCTTGTTTAATAGTTATAAAATCCTCAATATCAGGATGAGCAATATCCATCGTTAACATTAGAGCCCCTCTTCTTCCGTTTTGAGCTACCTCACGGGTAGTATTGGAGAATCTATTCATGAACGATACCGCTCCAGATGTGCTTCCTGCAGCATTTGATACTTTAGCGCCAGAAGGCCTTAAGTTTGAAATATCAACACCAACACCACACCTTCTTTTAAAAAGCTGAGCTAGTTGTTGATCAGTATAAAAAACTCCTCCGTAGGAATCATGAAGTTCAGGTACAACTATACAGTTTGATAGTGAAGCTAATTTATAGTGGTTCCCCAATGAGCTCATAACACTTCCTTGTGGCACTATATATTTGAATTTTTTAAAAAAGTTATAGATTTTATTTTCATCTAAAATCTCACGCTCTTGCCCATATTTTGATAAAAACTTAGCACTGCCATTTAAGTTATATTTTAATCTATAATCATGCTCAATTCTTCCAAATTCTTTTGCCATTCTTTTATGCATACAGTCAGGAGAAATCTCAATAAAATCACCAGCAGAGTCTTTCATAGCGTATTTATTCATCCAAGTAGTTGCCGCGAGCTCATCACCATTAAAATAATCAACTGAACATTTTAACGTGTCCTTATAAGAATATTTTTTTTGGTCAAGATCTTTTTTTAATTCACTTTCATCTTCTGCTAATAATGATTTCATACCTATCTAGATTATAATATTAAAAATTAAGATTTAATTTCTTTATTACAATTTTAAAAAATTATAAAATTTACCATACAAGAAAACCTAAACTTTGTTAACAGTTTTGTAAACAATTAATAATACAGAAAAGATAATAAGGTTTTAAAGAATTATGATTTTAAAGAAGCTAATATACTTTCAAATAAAGCAACTCCATCTGTGTTATTTAAATCAGATTCTGCTGCTCTTTCTGGATGAGGCATCATGCCAAATATATTTCTGTTTTTATTGCAGATTCCTGCAATATTAGATAATGATCCATTTGGATTGGCAGAAGATTCAGTTTCACCATTTTCATTACAGTATTGAAATATAACTTGATTATTTTCAAATAAATTATTAATAGTTTTTTCATCAGCAAAATACCTTCCTTCACCATGAGCTATAGGTATTTTTATAATATTTTTTTTGAATTTTTTTGTAACTAAAGTATCTTTATTTACAACTTTCAAGTTAATATTTTTACATATAAACTTATTACTAGTATTATGTAATAAAGCTCCGGGAAGTAAGCCGCTTTCAGTAAGAATTTGAAATCCATTGCATATGCCAATAACATAACCTCCTTTTTCTCCAAACTCAATTACTTTTTTCATTATAGGAGAGAATTTAGCTATAGCTCCTGAGCGTAAATAATCTCCAAAAGAAAAGCCTCCAGGCAAAAAAATCACATCACAGTCTTTTAAATCAGTATCTTTATGCCAGAGCTCAACTACTTGTTGATTGATTGTATTTTCTAAAGCAAGAATAATATCTTTATCGCAGTTAGATCCAGGGAAAACAACAACACCAAATTTCATATATAATAAGTATAATTTTCGCTGTAAATTTACATATTAAATGATAATCATACACCTATAATAACAAGAACTGATAATAAAAATATAAAATAAAATATTAGCTAGATTTCTATTTCTAGCGTAGGTGAGATAATTTGCAATAAATACACTTAGCGGACTAATAATTAGATACCAATTATTTATTGATCCAAAAAATAATATTATTAATGCTATTAAAAAATATATTAGTATGATGAAAAATGATTTTCTTGACCTAATACTTTTTTTATATAACCAACTGAAAAATTCAAAGAATGTTATTAAAATAAGTATAAGAAAAGAAAATGAAAATATTTTTTCTTTAGCTATAGCTAATAATACTTGTTCATTATAAGCAAATTCAGGTAGTGATATGATAGAAGTGATGTCTAATTCATTCGTCATAATGAATAAATAAAACAAACATAAAATATAAGGAATACAAAAACCTAATATTGAGATCACTAAGCTTCTCCAGTTTATATAATTAAATACAAGTGAACTTGTTAAAACAAGCAAGTACATGACTAACATAATAGGATTTAGAAAAACAATTATAGCTAGTATTAAAGAGGCGCAAAATATTTCATTGAAAGGATATTCTTTTTGATATGATTCAAATAAGTAATTGATAAAAAAAAGCATTAAGAAACTTGAAATAAGATTTGTTACAACATCTATATTAAAGGTGTTAAGCAGTATAAAAACAGTAGCTATAATTAAATTTTCTTTTTTAACAATATTGTTTTTATAAATTAAGTTATTCAATCCAAATGCATGCAAAGGCACAATAATAATAGAGAGAATATAAAAAAGCCACGGGGAATAGCCTAAGTGATTATTAATATCAAGACTGTTATTTCTAATAAGTGGTAGGCAAAGAAATATTACGCTGAAAACAACGAAATAAACTATTATTTTTGGTTTAGGATTTATAAGAGTTTTTAGTAGCATGTATTAATTCAAAAATATATAAATTTGACTTTTAAATATAAATACTATGATGAAAAATTTTTGGAATGCAATTGGTGATTTTTTTACAGCTACTTTTGAATTTATGCCTTTAATAGGTAATAAAATAAATTACGTATATATTCTTGTTATTTTTCTTTTTTTAGTTATCTGGGTTGTTAAGATGTATAACCATAGAAAAAATGGAGAAGAACATAGATCTCTATAAGTCAAACCCAATATCGTTTCTGTATTTTTTCCCATCAAAAATAATTTTTTCTGCAGTATTGTAGGATTTTTTTAAAGCCTCATCAATATTTTTACCACAAGACGTTATTGACATAACCCTCCCCCCGTTTGTTTTAGTTTTTTCATCAACTTTTTTAGTGCCAGCATGAAAAACAATACTATTTTCACAATCTTCAAAGCCTGTTATCTCATGACCTTTTTCATAGCTTTCTGGATAACCCTTAGACACTAACATTACTGTTGCAGCAGCGTCTTTACTAATATTTAGATCTTTTTCACTAAAGGTCCCATCTCCAATACCCTTTAATAAGTTTAGTAGGTCAGATTTAATTCTAGGAATTATTACTTCTGTTTCTGGATCTCCTAAGCGGACATTATATTCAATTACCTTTACTTCTGACCCTATTTTAATTAATCCTATAAATAAAAACCCTTGATAACGTATGCCCTCTTTTTTTAGGCCCTCAATAGATGGCTTAATAATTTCTTGTTCAATTTTTTCCATAAAAAATCTATCAATAAAAGGAACTGGTGAAACAGCTCCCATCCCTCCAGTATTAAGACCTGTATCTCCTTCTCCAATTCTTTTATAGTCTTTAGCTGAAGGAAGAATTTTATAAGAGGTGCCGTTAGTTATAACAAATATAGAAAGCTCTATTCCATCTAAAAACTCCTCAACAACAACTTTTTCACTTGCTTTTCCAAATTTAGATTTGATAAGCATTAATTCTAATTCTTTTTTTGCTTTTTTAAGTTCATTAATAATTAGAACTCCTTTTCCTGCAGCTAATCCGTCAGCTTTTAATACATATGGTGGTTTAAGTGAATCTAAAAAATCATATCCTTCTTTAATGTTTTCCTTTGTAAAGGACTTGTATTTTGCTGTCGGGATATTATTTCTAACCATAAATTCTTTGGCAAACTCCTTACTTCCCTCAAGCTTTGCACCTTCTTTAGATGGTCCAATTACTGTAATGTGATTAAGGAGATTGTCTGATTGAAAAAAATCAAAAATACCTTTTACTAAAGGGTCTTCAGGCCCTACAATAACCATTATAATTTCCTCTTTTATTACTAGTTCTTTTATGCTCTGAAAATCTGTTGCGCTAATTTGAATATTTTGACCTACTAATTCTGTTCCAGCATTTCCTGGAGCTATAAATAATTTATTACAAGAGCTACTTTTGGATATTTTCCAGGCAAGCGCATGCTCTCTGCCTCCGCTACCAAGTATTAATATATTCATTATTCCTCCATGGTTTTTAATATTTCTTCAGTTAGCGCCATATCATGAAAAACTTGCTGTACATCTTCGTTTTCCTCTAGAAGATCAAGGAGTTTTAAGACCTTTTTTGATTGCTCTACAGTAATTTTTTTAGTATTAGTTGGTATCCTTTGTAGTTCTGAATGAGTAACTTCAATTTTTAATTCTTCAATTTTATTTTGCATATTACTAAAATCTAAGAAATCACAGTAAA
>MEHZ011547246.1_pt1 | contig 12280 bp, 16 predicted proteins | sample 897221 | NCBI WGS metagenome assembly MEHZ01 (sample SAMN05514161, study PRJNA337945) | marine metagenome | isolation source: marine surface water | place: Arctic Ocean | collected 2007-12-13 | reverse complement strand
AGTGCCTTGCTCACCGATGGATGGTTATAAGCATTGTCGAAGCGAAGGCCGTCAAAATCCGGATAAAAGCGGTTCAGACCCCGTTGACGCAGGTTGAACACGGCCCAAAGCAGCCGCAAAGACAGGACAACTGCCACCCCGTATCCGAGCCAGTCATAGATCAGGCCGAAATCGCCAGAAAGATAGGTAAGCACGGTCATTACTGAGAGCGCGGCGTGATAAAAGCGCACCTTGTCCATCAGGCTCATGATCTGTTCCTGTATATTCAGTAGCCCCGGCGCCGCGTCGCCGGAAAACCCAGAGCCGCGCTGAAAACCGGATTGATCCGGATCAGGCGCCTCCGTCCTCCTTCATCAGACGCTCAGGCAGGGAGTACGTGTTCCCGGTCCACGCCGCGCAGGTCCATCTCGTATTCGAGCCCGACAACGGGCGGGCGGGCATAGACCCAGGTCAGCCCGGACGCCGCGGCACCGCGCCCGACAATCTCGTCGGCGAGGAACGGGTGCAGATCATGCACCGTATAGGCGTGGGTGACCGTGGAATCGCGCCAGCTGACGCCCAGCGCCGTCATCCGTTCTTCCATCGTGGCCAGCACGTAAAGCGCCTTTTCACGCATCGCATCCGGCGAGGTGTCGCCAAGCCGGATGATGCGTTCTTCGTACTTACCATGACCTTCGGGTGCTTCGCCCGACCCGGCAATGATAAAGCTCGGCGGCGCATCTGCAGGTGCCGGCACGGTATAGCTGAACGCATGAAAGCTCGGCCCGGCCGGGGCGTCGATCTCAGGACAGACGTTCGAGCGGGCAACCGGATTTTCCTCATCCTTGTAGATGCCCCAGCGCTCAAGCGTGCCGACATAAACCCGGTTGAAATCGATAAAGCCCTGTTCGGAAAACGGCGCGGGCGAGCGCAGCTCGCAGGCACAAAACGAGGTGTAGGGGCGGCCGATGGAATCGAGGTGCTCTTGGATTCGCTTGAAGCCCTCATGAAGCGCGACAGGCTTAGCGAACCGGGCACGCTCAATGGCAAACCCGGGCTGCGCCGCCGCGCCGCCGGAATACTGGAAAGGACCACGGACGTAACGGTATCCGCCGGGTTCGAAGATCGCTGTCTCTGCCATGAAGGGTGCCTTCTGTCTGGGTAAGGAATCTATCTGTACTGCTCAAGGTAGCGGCGCGGGCGGCGGGGATCAATCGGGGCTATCGCCCGCGCTGCGCCTCTACCCTGGCAATATAAACCGTACTTGCAACGATGATCGCCGCCCCCACCACGGTCCAGACCGAGGGAATTTCAGAGAACAGCACGAAGCCGAAAACCGTCGCATAGATTAGGCGCAGGTTCTCCGCCGGGCCGACCGCGTTGGCTTCTCCGACCGTAAACGCCCGCATGAAGCAAAAAATACCGATGGTCGTCAGTCCGCCGATGCTGATCAGCAGCAGCCATTCAAGTCCTATGGGCATAGTCCAGACATAGGCCGCCGGGCCGCCAAACAGGATCACCCCGCCGATATGATAGTAAAACAGAATGCGCCCCGTCGGTTCCGTCACCGACATCTTGCGGATCAGGACGTTGGCAACGGCGAACGTCATCGCGGAAGCGACGGCGACTAGTGCAATCGGGTTGATTGCCTCCGACCCGGGGCGGACCAATACCAGCACGCCGATAAACCCGATAAGTGTCGCCCCCCAACGCCGCCCGCTGACCACTTCCCGCAGCATGAATACCGCAACCACCGTGGTGAAGAGCGGTTTTGAGAACATAAACGCCGTCGCGTCGGCAAGCGGCAAATGGATAACCGTGATGAAAATGCCGAGCTGGGCGACGAAGGCGAGTCCCATCCGCAAAAGGTGCAACGGTAACCGTTCGGTCTTCAGATTGGCGATCCCCATGCAGAAAAAGACGGGCATCAGAAAAATCAGTCCGCAGCTATAGCGGAAGAACGAGATCTCTATTGGATGAAAGCGCCCGCCAAGGGATTTGACGAATACGTCCACCACCGAAAACAGGAACGCGCCGAGGCTGAGCCACAGGATGCCCCGGAAACTTCCGGGTAGGCGGGTCCAGAAGACGATCAGTTTTGCAACGGGAGCGGGGTAATTCATTCCCTCTCATGACGGTTCGCGACGCTGGACGCAAGCGTCGGGGCCGCAGAGCCACCCCTTATTTACGCATACTTGTTTTGATCGATTGTAATTCGATCCGGAGGGCCTTGAGCGCATCCTGTATCGGAATAAAGGAATTCAGATTCTGGGCGCGTTCGTGCACGACATCCGATGCCGTGATACCCACCACATTTCCAAACTTGTCCAGTAACGGTCCGCCGCTGTGCCCCGCTGAGATAGGCACATTGGCCTAAATCCTTCGGATGCCGGTCGACGGGTCGATCCGCAGCCCGCTAACGACGCCTTTGATGACCGTCGCCTGGCATGTTGCACTTATGAGTGCAATCGTTTGCACGTTTGGTTTGAGCCCACGCCCCGGGCAGTTCGGGAGTCAACCGAAAGCAGAAGTCACGGAAGTGCCTAAACCAGCCCGAAACCGCCTGCTTCATCGGCGGTCATGTCCTTGGCCTCCGGACCGAAGGGAATATCGTCGGCACGTGTCGGACGCGGTGGCGCTGCCGGTTTGGCAACCACCACTTCGGTCGTCAGCAGCAATGCCGAGACCGATACCGCCGCCTCCAGCGCCGACACAACGACCTGCGCGGCATCTACAATGCCGGCTTCCATAAGATCGCAGAGCGCGCCTGCCTGCGCATCGTAGCCGGTGACGGGATTACGCTCGTCGGCGAGCCTCGCGGCCATTATCCGCCCGTCCTGACCGGCATTCGAGACAATCCGGATTGCCGGTGACGCCAGGGCCGCGCAAAGGATGCGGTTGGCCGCGCGTTCCTCGGACGTCTTGCCAGGGGGCAGTATTTTCGCCGCATGCAGATAAGCCGCTCCGCCACCCGGCAAAATACCTGCAGCCCCCGCAGCGCGCACCGCGTTCACCGCATCGTCCGCGCGATCGAGCCGCTCGGAGATTTCCGCTTCGCTTATGCCGCCAACGCGCACCACGGCGACGCCGCCGGTCAGCTTCGCCAGACGTTCGCGCAGATTTTTTTCCTGAAACGGCGTGTTACCGGCAAGTCCCTGTTCGGCGCGGATACCAACGATGCGTTGATCAATGTCCCGTGTCCTGCCCGCGCCGCCGATAATCGTCGTCGTGTCCTTGGTCAGTTTGATCCGGTCGGCGGAGCCAAGCACCGCGGGATCGATTTCTTTCAGGTCGTGGCCGCGCCGATCCGACACCAGCGTCGCGCCGGTCACGGCCGCGATATCTTCGAGCATGGCGCGGCGGCGGTCGCCAAACAGCGGCCCCTTACCGGCAACGACCCGCAGGTTATTCCGTATCTTGTTAGTAATCAGGGTCTGTAATGCTTCGCCGGTCACACCTTCGGCAACGATCAGCAAAGGCCGGTTCGCGCGGACGGCAGCCTCGAGCGGGCGCAGCAACGGTGTGTGATTTTCCAGCGTGTGCTCGGTGAGCAGGATCAACGGCTTTTCGTAAACGCATTCAGCCGACACCGCGTCGGTCATGAAATAGGGCGAGACGTAACCGCCGTTCCACTGCAACCCGTTCAGCCGCTCCCAGGTCGTGTCGAACGTCTGCCCGCCTTCGACCGAAACGACGCCGTCGGCGCCGACGGTATCGAACGCCTCCCCGATGATCGCGCCCAATGCTTCTTCGCCATTGGCGGAGATCGTCGCGATCCGCTGGAAATCGGACCGGCCCCGCACAGGCCGCGCTTGCTGCTTCAGGTCGCGGACAACCGCGGCACTGCTCCGCTCCAGCGCCAGGCGCAACTGCATCGGATCAATGCCGGCGGTGACAGCTTTCATCCCCTCGGCGGCAATTGTCCGGGCAAGAACAATTGTGGTGGTCGTGCCGTCGCCGATATCTTCCGCGACCCGCTGCGCCGCCCGGCGCACCAGACGCAGCCCAAGCTGTTCGAACCGCCCGGCTTCTTCCAGCGCATCGGCAACCGTCACGCCATCCTTGGTAATCCGCGGCGGACCCTGCCCACCTTCGGCCTCGATCGCCACGGTACGGCCCCGCGGACCCAGCGTGACGGAGACGGCATCGGCCAGTCGGTCGACGCCGCGCATCATCCCGAGTCGGGCGTCGAGCGCAAATTTTATAGAGACAATCGTCATGGTGCGGGTGTAGCGCAATCGGACACGGCTGTGAAATAAAACGGGCCGGCCCCGGTTTAGATCCGGCCCGTGCCGATCATAGAGGTCAAGTTGGCCCTCTGGTCGCGCTCGGCGCTTGAGAGCATTTTAAGTCGCGCGCACCTTGTCGAGGAACTCATCCTCCGCCGACCGCAGAACTTTCGCCTGTGTCGATAATCCGTAGGACGCGCCCAGCAAATGTGACGCAGCCTCACCGGTTTCTGTCGCAACTTCAGATACGTCGACGATATTGGAAGACACCGTCTCCCTGCCCGTAGCGGCATTTGCGACATTGACCTAAATTTCACGGGTTGTGGCCCCCTACTCTTCGACGGCCTGAGAGATTGACGTCGCGATATCGTTGAGCTTTAGGATCGTAGAACCAATGCCGTCAATCGCCGTAACTGCCTCCGCAATCGCACTCTGGATCTGCGTAATCTGAGCGCCGATTTCATCGGTCGCGCGCGCTGTCGGATCGGCGAGCGATTTCACCTCGGTGGCGACCACTGCGAACCCCTTGCCGGCTTCGCCTGCCCGGGCCACTTCCATAGTCGCGTTCAAGGCAAGAAAATTCGTCTGGCTCGCGATGTCGTTGATCAGGCGATCACTTCGCCGATCTTTCCGGCGGCGACTTCAAGACCCTGAACCTTTTCGTTGGCCGAGCCCACCTCATCCACGGCTTCCTTGGCTATACGCGCGCTCTCATCTGTCTCACAGGCGATTTTTTCAACTGATGTCGACATTTCAGTCATCGCGGTCGACACAATGCGGACATTGTCAGTTGCTTCTTCAGAGGCCGTCGCAACGGCAATCGCCTTTTCGGACGCGCGCTCAGCGCTGGCCGTCATCGCCTCGGCAGAGGACTGCATTTGCGTGGACGCGGTCGCAATTTTCTCGATAACGGCGCCGACGCCTGTCTCGAAGGTATCTGCAAGCTCCTGAGGTTCCGCTTTACGGCGCTGGCCGGCTTCTTCGTCGGCTCTGGCGCGTTCAATCTCGGCCTGTTCCTTTGCATTTCGCCTGTCTTCGTCGCGCTTCCGCTCCTGCAGCCGGTTCTTTGCTTCCGCCTCGGCATTCTCTTCCTGAAGTCGTTCGTTCTCGACCATGTTCATTTTGAATACGTTGACCGAGCGCGCCATATCACCAATCTCATCGCACCTAGTCGTGCCTGGAATCTAGACTTCCTGATTGCCGTCCACCAACTCGTTCATCTTGCTACGAATACTATAAGGGGACGCGTGATGACGAGCCCAAGCAAGGTTTCGATGAGAAATCCCAGAACAACAACCACACCCGTCGTGATGAAGCCTGTCATCACCTCTTTTTCGACATCATGTGTCGCCGAAGTACTGAGAATGTACCCATCCTCCGCCGCGTATTCGACCAATACTTCAAACGCTTCCCGGATAGCCGTTTTGTGAACGGCAAGATCCGTCCTCAAACCTGCGACGACCACCGGTCGCCTTTTACGGCCTCGATCGCGCTGATCCCATCAACGCGGGAAAGGTGCTTTAACGGTATGTCCTCGTTCCCCCGCCGAATGAACGAAGGACTATCCTTCCGCCGGATCAGGTAGGCGATTGCGCCCGAAATAGTATTCGTTCGGCTGCATGCCGAGACCATGGGTCATCCGGTTCGTGTAGTTGAAATACGCGATGACATCGTTGACGTCGAAGATCTCTTCCGCCGACAAACCTGCATCTTTTAGGGCCTGACGGTCGGCTTCTCCGGTTTCACCCGGCGCCGAGGTCATTTTCCATGCATGATCGAGTATCGACCGCTGACGTCGCGTGAGATTGGCTTCCCGGTAGTTGACCATCAGAATATCACCAAGCACCGGATCACCCGAAAATTCGCGAACCGCCTGGCTATGCGACGTGATGCAGTAGACGCACCGGTTCACGCAGGAAACCACGACGGCGATCATTTCACGTTCGAGCCGGCTTAACCCGCTTTCGTCTGACAACATCATTTCATTGTACTTGGCGATGAACGTGCGCAGCTTCGCGGGACGCAGCGAAAATACCTTCACGACGTTCGGGATATGGCCAAGCTTCTCTTCACAGATTGCCATGTATTTTTTGATGTCATCATCGAGCATATCGCGATCGGGGATGGGCAGTGCGCCAATCTCCGTTAACTGCTCCGGGGTTTCGCCCGTGCGTGCCTTCGCGCTTTCGCCCGTGTGATCATTCGCGCCCATAACAGTTTTCTCCGGTCAGATAAGTGGTCCGTTCCCCGTACTATAAGTGGCCAGCTCGCGGACACCAATTATCGAAAGTTGCATAGGAACGCGCTGCAAACTATTTTGAATTTCATTGGCAATACAATTGCAATTCTGCTCGGTAAGTTTCGACCTAACCGCGAGTCCACAGTTTACTCAGAGCATCCTGTTTCCCGACACCCCAGGTGCTCCGCGGCATCACCATTACCAACATGCTCCGGCGGCGCGCTCATAAAAGAGCTGCGCTGTTCACAGACAAAGAACGAACCGACAGACCGGTCGGCAGTCATCTCAATAACCGCGCAGGAAGCACGCCCGCATGCCCGCATACCACTGAAAGCACTTGTTGTTGAGGATAATGTCGAGGATTTCGACCTGATCGATATATGGCCCCAGGAGGCCCTCGGCGATCGGATGCCGCTGGATCACGCGTCAAGCGTTGCAGCCGCCGCTGACCTAATGGGCAGGAACACCTACGCCGTCATTATCCACGAACTGTTTTGCCACCATGGAGCCCGGAGTCAATAACCGCCGCCTACAAAAATTCGCCCGACACGCCCATCGTCGCTATGTCGGGCGAGTCTTCTCCCCGAACTACACCGCACCCCGATCGCAAACGGCACCACATTGTTTTGCGCCAAGTCGGACCTGCGGGCCGACAAACGTGTCTTCATGCTGGCACAGGTGGCGCTCGGCATCAAAAGCCCCTGGCGGCAACCAGAATTTATTAAGTTTGAACTCCGGACACTTCCCACCAGGGGACAGACTCCGTGGCCACTAGGGTATGGTATCAGTGATGCGTCGAGGTTGAGGCCCGATTGGATGCCGGGGCACCGGTGGCTGGCATGCCATTTCGGGCATTGACGATCTCCGCAATTTCCCGCTTCTGACAGAACTTGCGACATGTCGATTTCCCTCCAGGCGGGGAGCATCCGCGGCCCAATCCCATGTCCAGGTGAGCTTCGAGACGGCAGAATCTACCGCCAATGCGGACGCGGTCGGCACCCTGCGCATGCTCGAAGCAATCCGAATACTCAAGCTTGAAGACACCGCCCGGTTCTACCAGGCGTCGACGTCTAAGCTCTACGGCGAGGTTGCCGAGAGCCGCAGAACGAGAACACGACCTTGCAGCCGCGAAGCCCATCCGCTGCGGCCAAGCTCTATGCCTACTGGATGACCGTGAACTACCGCGAGGCATACGGCACGCACTCCTCCAACGGCATCCTGTTCAATCATGAGGGGCCGACACGCGGCGAAAGCTTTGTTACACGCAAAATCACGCGCGCCGCAGCCGCGATTGAGACCGGCACACGGGATTGCCTGTATATCGGCAATCTTGATGCCACGCGTGACTGAGGCCACGCCCGCGATTATGTCGAAGGCATGTGGATGATGGTCCGGCACGACACCCCGGATGATTTTGTCCTGGCAACCGAAGAGACCCATTCGGTGCGCGAATTCGTCGAACTTTCATTTACCACCGCCGGCCGCCGGATAGAATGGCGTGGCACGGGAACCGATGAATGCGGGTTCGATGCCGCAAACGGCGACGTTCTGGTGAGCGTAGATACGAGGTATTTTCGGCCAACGGAAGTCGCGGCCCTTCACGGCGATCCGTCGAAGGCCTGCAGCGTATTGGGCTGGCATCACAAGACGGGGTTCGAAGACCTCGCAAAGGAAATGGTTGCCGCCGATCTCGCCGCCGCCAAACGGAAATTGCGGGCCAATGGCGCCTGAACAGGCAGAGTAATCGCTGGACGGAAAGCGTGTCTGGGTCGCAGGCCATCGCGGCAGGTGGGCTCGGCGATTGCGCGCCACCTTACGATGGAAAATTGTGATGTGATTACGATCGACCGGGCACAGGTCGATCTGCGCCGGCAGTCCGAGACCGAAGACTGGATGGCGCAATCAAAACCCGATGCGCTTTTTCTTGCCGCGGCGACCGTCGGCGGCATTCACGCCAATTACACGCGCCCGGCCGAATTTCTGTGTGACAACCTCGCGATTGAAACCAACATTATCGAAGGCGCGCGTCGCAGCGGTGTCGAGAAACGGATGTTCATGGGGTCAGCCTGCATATACCCGCGCCTCGCCGAACAGCCGATGGTCGAGGACGCCCTGCTCACGAGCCCGCTCGAACCCACGAACGAAGCATATTCGGTGGCCAAGATCGCGGCTATCAAACTTTGCAGTTCTTACCGGCGGCAATATGGCTGCTGACTATATCTCAGCGATGCCGAATAACCTTTATGGGCTGGAGGATAATTTCGACCTCCAGAACAGTCATGTGATACCGGCGCTGATGCGCAAACCGCATGAAGAAAAAACCGGCGGCGATCCGGCGATGACGGTCTGGGGAAGTGGTACACCGTTACGAGAATTTTTTTATGTCGACGACTTGGCCGATGCAGACGTGTTTCTGATGAAGCAATACAGCGGCGAGACGCGCCTCAATATTGGCACCGACGAAGAAATTTCTATCGCCGACCTTGCTGCCACCATCGCAGCGGCAGTCGGATATGAAGGCAAACTCGTTTTTGATGCGGACAAGCCGAATGGCGCGCCGCGCAAGCTGCTTGATGTCTCCAGGCTTTCCCCTATGGGATGGCACTCGACCACCAAGCTGCTCGACGGTCTTCGCCTTACCTATGACCAGTATCTCGCTTCGGAAAAATAAACGCGGGCTCCGAGCGTAAAAACCAGCCCCCGAAATCAGTTCCAGTCAGCTCCAGTCTGCCCACGCAACGTCGTAACGATCATCCTCCAACGCCCGCGCTGCAACCAGGTCGCGGTCACCATACCCGGTCTCTACCAGCAGCCCGGCCGACAATCCGGCGGCCTTTCCTGCCGCGAGATCGGCGGACGTATCTCCGGCGACCCGGCTTTTGACGAGATCCAGCGCGAGATCAGTGCCTGCCCGCAGAAACATTCCCGGCGCCGGTTTCCGGTACAACGAACCGGCGGGTCCGCCGGCAGATGGCGGCGGATGAGGACAGGCATAGGCCGCATCGATCCGCGCGTCGGCCGCCATCAACAATTCATATAGCCGCGTCTGCACGGCCTCGAAGGCAGTCCAGTCATAATACCCCCGCCCGATACCCGACTGGTTGGTGACGACGACAACGGCAACACCCGCATTATTTGCCGTCCTGATCGCCTCGACCACCGCATCGATCAGGCAGACCTTATCCGGCGAGGCAAGATAATCGACAAGCTCGATCAGCGTGCCGTCCCTGTCGAGAAACAGCGCGGGTCTGTGGGCCGGAAAACCGGGTGTGCGGACATCGCACCAAATCCCATCTGGTTCGATCAGCGTCATTTGTCTACCTTACCCGTCTTGATAATCATCTCTGAAGGCGGATGATCTGCGCCCGGTTCAGCTTGCCCGTAAACGGGCTTGTATCGCCAGCCGTCTTAAAGGCCTCCTCCAGCACGACAAGATATTCGTCATCAACCCTGGCCGAGGTCACTGATGGGAAGTCGTAGAGAAGAAACCCGCGCGCTGCGGCAGAGCCCGACGCCTCACCATACCGGTACAGAAACAGCCCTGCACGACCGCTTCAACAAACTTTCTGAAAAAATACTCATCTGCCTGCGCCTGAACATTATTTCGCTTTTGAACCGAGGCCAAGTCTTTCGACCCGTCGAGGAGACATCATCGGAATTGAATCGGCAAGACAGCTGGAACGTCTGGTATCATTCACGCTCACCTTGCGGGAGAGCATCATGAAACTGGAAGGCTCTTGCCATTGCGGCGCAGTCCATTTCTCGGTCGAATCCGACACACCTTATCCCTATAATCGCTGTTACTGTTCAATCTGTCGCAAAACCGCGGGCGCTGGCGGTTACGCCATCAATATTATGGGGCGCGCGGACAGTTTAAACGTGACCGGTGAAGACAATCTTTCAGTTTACCGCGCGGCCCACAATGACCGGGTTTCTTATGAAGATGACGGGTTGAGCCCGGCCAAACGTTATTTCTGTAAAAATTGCAGCTCGGCGCTTTGGGTTCACGGATCGGATTGGCCCGAATTCATCTACCCGTTTGCATCTGCCATTGATACGCCCCTGCCCGAAGCCCCGGAAACGACCCACCTGATGCTTGGCGACAAGGCCCCCTGGGTATCACTGAATGCTGCACGGCACGATGCGACGTTCGAACAGTATCCGGATACGGGGATTGAAAGCTGGCATCGGCAACGGGGTCTGTTCGGTAATATTTAGCTGCCGGGTCTTACGGCGATTTCAGCCGATTTCACCGCAACTCCGACCCTGTCACTAAAATGAAAGATCATTGTAATACGCGCGTCCGAACCGATATGGCAAAAGCGGAATTCCCCAAACACCCCCGTCGAGGACGCAACATGCGAAGACGAATGCGGACGCGACCGGCATGCCCGCCATCGGCACCATCAATAATTGCGCCGGCGGCCACACACCCTGGGGCACCGTCCTTATCTCCGAAGAAATTTCCACGGTTATTTCGGTAGAGACCCGGCAAAAACATCCGAAGCACGCAATTACAAACGATACGAGCTGAAAGCAAAGAGCCGCTATTCCTGGGCGGACTACCACGACCGGTTCAATCTCGACCACGAACCGAATGGGCCCAACCGGTTCGGCTGGATAGTCGAAATCGATCCTTACGACCCCGGCTCAACACCTGTTAAACGCACGGCGCTCGGCCGCTTCAAGCTCGAAGGCGCGACCACTGTTATCAACAAAGACGGGTGAGTCTTGGTCTATACCGGCAACGACCAGCGCTTCTACTATATCTATAAATTCGTTTCCAACGGACGCTACGATGCGAATGACCGCGCCGCCAATTCGGCCCTGCTCGATGACGGCACCCTGTTTGTCGCAAAATTCAGCACCGACGGCACCCTCGACGGGATGCCGCTGGTCTGGGGCACGGGCCCGTTGACGGCGGCCAACGGCTTCAACAGCCAGGCGGACGTATTGATTGAAACCCGCTATGCCGCGATCTGCTCGGCGCGACACCGATGGACCGGCCAGAAGACGTGGAGCCGAACCCGGTCACCGGCACTGTCTATGTGATGCTGACCAACAATACCCGGCGCAAGGCGGACCAGGTCAATCCGCGACCGAAGAACAAACACGGCCATATCCTGGAAATGATCCCGCCGGTCCATGGCAAGGATGCCGACCACGCAGCCCTAAAGTTCAAAGAGGAAGTGCCGCTGATGGCCGGCAATCCGGCGAATGCCGCCGAAGGGGCGAAGTACCATCCCGACGTGTCGGCGAATGGCTGGCTGTCGACCCCCGATAACTGCGCGGTCGATACCACAGGCCGGCTGTGGATCGCCACTGGCGGCGCACCGAAATCCGGAATTACCGACGGCGTCTGGGCGACCGACGTCGAAGGCGACGGGCGCATGCTGACCAAGCGCTTTTTCGCTGCCCCACGCGGCGCCGAGCTATGCGGTCCGTGTTTCGCGCCGGATGACAGGACATTCTTCGGTGCAGTCCAGCACCCGGCGGACGAGAAAAACCCGACCTTCTCCAATCCGTCAACCCGGTGGCCCGACTTCAAGGAGGACATGCCGACCCGTCCGTCGGTTGTGGTTGTTACGAAATCGGATGGCGGCGTGATCGGGAGTTAACAGCGACACGGGCGGCGTAGTTTTTGGCTATTTCGCCCGCGCGCCAAGGGGGCGGAATTCCGACCGGCCAGGCCTCCGATGCGTCACTTGCCGCCCTTCGCATCTTCTTTCACCGCGTCACGCTGGACCGGGCTTACATCCAGCCGTTTTTCGGCATTGCCGACGAGTCCGATAGCGAAACGTTCACTGAAGCCGCAGATAAAGGAGACCACCCA
>MEHZ011389116.1_pt1 | contig 12290 bp, 32 predicted proteins | sample 897221 | NCBI WGS metagenome assembly MEHZ01 (sample SAMN05514161, study PRJNA337945) | marine metagenome | isolation source: marine surface water | place: Arctic Ocean | collected 2007-12-13 | reverse complement strand
AAGGTTGATTCCATCAGGAACATTAAACCATTTGGATTGCAAATCTTCAACTCTCCACAATCCTGCTTCTGCATTAAAAAATTGTTGTGCTAGACCCAAACTCAAATCTTTAATCCTATTTTCAACAACAAACTCTTCAAAGGAAATGCCGCCTGGGAAAAATATTTCCCACTGTGGTTTGTATTGTTTCTTAATAAAATAATACCAACTTGCCAAACGATCTTCTGGGTGGCGAACTATACATATCCACTGTAAATTTTTAAGATGCGGAATGTATTTTAAGTGATATGATATAGGTTGGTGCCGCCTGATATTGATTGCATCTTTAGTGTTTTTTGGAATATAGTGTTGACCTCTAACCATGTGTTCGGGAGTTCTAATCCTAAAGTTTTCTCCAGCATTTTTTGGAATATGCATGAATGCCCAGTCATCGGTATAAATCATTTTACTTCCCAGTAAAATCCCTTTTACTTCTGCAATGGCAATCCATTTTCTTCTATTTAGTACTGAGGCAAGCAGTGTCTTCTGACTATGGATTTATATATATCGTCTTGACACCGCACTTGCTCAGTAGATCCAACCCACAACCCTGATGCCCTTTGAATTGTTCAGAGTAGAACACTCGAGCAATACCGCTGGCGGCAATCAGTCGGGCGCACTTGACGCAGGGAGAGTGAGTCACGAACATCCAAGTTCCTTCACTGGACGAACCACTCCTCGACATCTTACAGATGGCATTCTCCTCAGCGTGCAGGACTTCCTCCTTGGTCTTCACCTCACCGTCCACTTTGCGTTCGCAGACGTTTGACAGACCAGAAGGCATCCCGTTGTACCCAACAGAAACGATTGCTCCTGTGCTCGGGTCGACAATGATCGCGCCAACCTTCAACCGTTTGGCAGTGGAGCATTGTGCAAAGTTCTGTGCTGTATCCATGTACGCTCGGCACACTTCCTTCTTCATCTTCATCGTCGCATCCTTGCTATGTCTATTATTTCTTGATTGTTCAAGACTGGAACTGCATTGCTCTTGTGCATACAACTGATGCCCTTGATCAGTGTACCTGTGTACGCATGTTTCTCTGGCGCACTACACACCCCACGCTGATCTGAATCAGCAGACTTGTACTGTGACGTGTCACCTCTCAGTGGGCGCACAGGTGCATCGGGCATAGGTTTGAATTCTTGAGTCGGGTGCTTCTGGAATCGCTCGCCTCCGAGCATCTTCTTCTTCTTGACCTTCCGACCGTTGAAGTCGTGGGATGTCGAATAGTATTTCATCAACCAATCCCCATCGCAGTGGCCATAAATAGAATGCCCCAACCGATGAGAGGAGAAAGAATTATCACTGCCCCAATTAGAATTATTACACCGACCAAGAATTTCATAAACAACCTTCTCTCAATTAACGAACAACCATTATACATCAATACGAGTACAATGACAAATGGTAAAAAACCCTTATAAATCAACGCCTTACGAGACGTCTGTATCCATGACGCATTTGTGGTGCATTCTTCACTGCTTCAAACTGCAAGAAGTCTAGATCAAAAAAGAATGATGTGTACTTGCCCACATTGTCGGGCACTGCTTCCACGAACGTGTATACAGCAGTCCCGTTGTATGACCAAAACACCCACGTGTCACTTGGTCCATTATTAACCAGATGACCTTCGGTCTCAATCTCGCCCTTATATCCACCGAACACTCGTACTAACTGCTTCTTGATCATGACTGCTCCAATACTTCTTTTGACTTGCGCAATGGCAACTGGTAAAAATCCTTATGAATCAATATGCTTTCGGCAACTGTAAACCATCGAGTGAATATGGGTTTCTCTTTGGTCGATCTGGCAGTGTGCCTTCTTGACATAATTTCTTCATGGTATCATATGACAAATCTTTTCTATCTGCTTCAAATTCTACCATGAACATCACACGCTCAGACACGAAATTGAAGACCGTATGTTTGAGTTGGGTGTTGAGTATATACATAGTGTCCTGTTCATACTTCAATTGGTACGTTTCGTTGGTATCTTCATCAACCCAAGCACAGAAACTTTCTGTTGCGTGCAGGTTGCAGTCAGACAACATCATGTTTATCCCACATCCTCTGTTCGTGTCCACGTGCAGGGGATAAAGGGTGTTTGGTCCAATCTTTGTGATGCCGATCGATTGTATCGGGAAATCTGCATCGAGGTTTCTCAGTGTCGGTGAAATGTCGAGGCAGGTATCTGTGTCAAGAACCAGTGCGTCCCACCAGTAGTATTTGATCCACTGCTCTGGGGTGGCGTGCTTCATAACACGAAGTGCCATCTTCCGCAGGGAAGCGTTTGGTGTCCTGTTAGCGATCCAGTCTTGCAAGTCATCGTTGACCTGTGTGTAACAGTCTGACTCAACCATTAGTCAATCCACACCATTGGTGGAAGAGAAACCAGTCTTCGATAGACGGGAAATCCATCCACCGAGATAGACCTTGGACACACCTTCGACCATTCGTCTGCGCGTTGCCAATCCCTGCCAGTTGTATAATAGAGGTTCTGCCATTGAGCATCTCCAACTCGCTGTTGCATCAAGTATATGACTTGGTCATTCATATGGTGCCTCCATATTCTGCTTTGTTCTTCGCATTGTCCGTGTGCATCAGTAGTCCACGTGCTTCCTCAATGCTATCATACTGCTGATAGAATTCAGTCTGCTTCTTTTCTTCCATGACCACCCATTGGTCTTCTGAAGTGGAGAACACGTTGATGTCATCGTTATCTGTATCGACATCCACAAACTGAATCGCTGTGGTGGTCTTCGTGATCTTGTATCGCGTTATTCCTGCCATGCTACGCTCCTGTATAATCAGCGACGAGTCGCCAGTTGTTGTATTCTGAATCGCACCAGATGTTGACTAAATCGTCATCTGCATTGAGTTGGTCTTGAAACTCATCGAACGTGACTTCGCGCAAACAGCGTGGTTTTCTCTCGGTGTGGCGATATGCCATCAGTCGAATACCTTTGGTGTCGAACATCCTGTTCCATATGGACTGGCCACCACGAGACTGGATGGATCCAGAAATGATATTAATGCCTGTCGCTCGCATCACTGCGCGGTACAACTTCGGTGCCAGTCCAAACCCGTTGTATTCTCGACCAATCTCAACCATGGTGACTGAGTAGAACTGTCTGTGTTCATAATGACCATACTCTTCTTCGAGGGTCAATGAAATAACACGATCGCCTTTGTTGCCGCTGTCGTCTCGGATATATCCTGACACAAACATCTCACGACCAATGTAACATGCAAACAATTCAATCTTGCCCACCTTGGCAATTCGGGAGATGCCTTCATCCCGATCGATCTTTCTCATATCTGTTTTGCCTAATCGCCCAGTCTTGGTGATGCTACATTTTTCCATTTACGAGTGCCTCTCCGTTTGAACCCAATGTCATAGAAGTGACTGCTTCTACATCCAAGATCATACGAAGATCGTCGAACATCTCACGAGCATACTCGATTGCTGCATGACTATTAGTGGCACCCACTATAGTAGACAACTTGATACCAAAGTTGTCATGATATGTAATCTTATATTCAGGCATTTCTATATTCCTCTTGGTTTCTCTCTCAACTGTTACCATTATCGCGCAATCAGGGTACAAGGACAAGTTCTAAAAAAGTGAATAGAATCAAGCACTTGCGAATGCTAATGCATCCACAGCAGCACGCATCACGACAAACTGTCCACAGAGTTTTCCCTCAACAACAACACCATCAACATAGATGTAAGACTTTGACTGGAGTGCTGAGAGATACCCAGCGACTTGGTTCACTGACAGCGACTCGACCATCGGTGCAACTTCATTACCGAAACCGAAGTCTCCACCGTTTTCGTTTTGGTTATCGATACACGCTTGGAGGACTATCTGTTCATTTTTGTTCATCTTCATATTCCCTTTGGTTTCTCTCTCAACTTGCAACCATTATAGCATTATCAAGGTACAAGAACAAGTTCTAAAAAAGTGAATAGAATCAACAACTTACGATAACTGTCCCATCGCCTGCTGTATCAGGAGTGGATCTGCCTTGGTCAACAGACTCAGGGAATACTGCTTCTCGACTCGATACAACTTCCAAAATGCAGGGTCTTGAACCTTGATGTCAGCGGTGTTGTGTATCAGGTCGGCAACCTTGATAGTCTGTGCCTCTGCTGGACCACGAGCATAGTGCTCCGCATCCATACGCTTCCTCAGAGCGCGATTCCCGTCCTCGGGGACGCTGACATCGGTCAGGAAGCGAACATACTCTCCAACGACCGCTCCGAACTTCCTCGTGACCTCCTCCAGCGTGACAGGAGTGTCCTCCACAACGTCATGGAGCAGTGCCGCCATCAGCATCTCCTCAGAGTGACTGACCGTGGAGACGACTCTCGCGACCTCTATGGGGTGGGAGATATACGGTTTGTTGTTGTATTTGCGCTTCTGACCAAGGTGCGCTCGAGTGGCAAACCTCAGTGCAGAGTTGATTCTGAATCTATCGTACATACATATTCCTCTCATTTACAACCATTATAGCATGTCGCATATACAAGAACAAGTTCTGAAAACCTGAATAGAATCAATGACTTACGGTTACTGGATCTCTATACTGTGTCTTTGGAGGGAGGTGGATTTGGGTGCGCCATTGGTCGCCCAGATCAGGATGGTGATACTCAGCGGGAGCAGTATCGCTGCTGCGATGATCATCCTCTTTGTTTCGTTCATTGATAGTTCCATGATATTGCAATTCGTTCTTCGCCCGACTTCACATTTTTCTCTACGCGCACTTCATGTTCCAACCAGCATGGCCAGACCAGCATATCGCCACTGACTGGTTGGTGATGGTGTTCTGTGTAATGAGACTTATCCGACCAATTCTCTGCGTGCTGGATTATCGTGTTTGATGGGTTTCGAAACCGTATAGTGGATGATCGTTCGTTGGCGTATGGATAATATGTGCCAGCAACCTTTGCACACGGGTGGGTGTGCAGATGATGATCTTGTCCCGCATAATACATTGAGTACCAGTATCCCAACTTGCATCTGTCTATGGTCTGCTCATCCGCTCCCCTTGCTCTCAGGAACTGGCGCGACAGTTTGATCATGTCTTCTTCCATTTCCTTTCGAAACGGTTGACCGCCTTGCAGTTGGTCGTTGAAGTCCTTATCGTGGAATGATGTATAATCGCCAAAAGCGTTTATATTTTCTCGAACATAATCTTCGATTGCCATGTGGCCAATACCTGACCGATGGATCATAAGAGGAACACCAAACATCGATACAGTTTCGGTCAAAAGTCTTCGCCTCGTCGGTACTGGTTCCTTATGTCTGCCAATGGATCGAAGTCAACGTTGTCTCTCGTCTTCTCTGCTGCTTCCTCTTCACCGTTCACAACACGCTCCATATAACCCAACAGGAGGTTTGCCATTGACACGCCTCGTTCCTTCGCCTTCTCCTTGAACTGAAGATGGAGATACTCAGGTACACGGACGTTGAAAAGTCGTGTGTTACCCTTCTTGTACTCAGACATTAGAGGATCCTGTTGCGTCCCACCATGACGGTGGTTCTCTGTGCGACCAAGTCATCTTGAATCGCTGCTGCTTCGTGTGGTAGAAGTCGCGGTATGATTGTATTGGGTTGTTAATATCTATACACTCAGGTGCAGCACCCATAGCAAGAGGAAATGGAGTGACCTCTGCGCTCGGGTCGATGTTTGCTGGTGGCCAGTACAGATACTTGGCCAGTGCTTGGTATGTCTTGTGTGTCTTTTCGTATCGGTGCGTGTACTCTCTGGCGATTGCCTCGAAGAGTTTGAATGACCACTCGTAGTTGCCACGAGTCTCTCTGGACCAGATAGTGCATGGGTGGTTGTAGTGACATGCTTTGTACAGCGTATCTTCCCGTTGCCTTTGGGCAACACCATAGACAATCTTCCATGCCTTCTTGTTCCTGCCTGTCTTTGTCTTGCCAGTATACTCCACACCATCTACCAGTCGGTGTACTGTAGAAAGCATCTGACCTTCTTCCAGTACCATCTTGATCACATGAGAGTCACATAGTGACTGCGCGCATCCAACTGGGTTGTCCTCAATAATAAATCTATTCATTAATCTCCTTCTTGGTGTATCTACCTGAGACAATCTCGGGCATATCATCCTCTGGAATAAACACTTCATAGTCTTCCAGATCTTCATCATCAGGTATGTCGAGTTCTACTTCCTCGAAAACCTCTTGTGGCGTCTCAACGTCAATGCTGACCACGTTGCTCGGTGCCACTTTGTGGTTGCCGTCATCGTAGAATACCTTTGACATCTTCTTCTGCCTGAATCCCATCGACGCAGCAAGGAGTAATACAACTGCCAGTGGATCAAAGCATACAATGATCAGTATGATAACTCCGCGCACTGCTTCATCAAAGTAGTCCTTCGCATTCTCCTCACCATACACCATCTCTGCGATGTACTTGAGTGGTCCAACCTCTACCTCTATGGCAAGTTTCTCCTGCTGTAGTGGTGTCAGTCGTCCCTGTAGTTCCTCGATCTTCGCATACCCGTCATTGATGGCAGCGTTCATAGCGTCACGTTCGTCGCCCTGTGCCTTCCTCGTTGCTACTGCACCGTCTGGACCGCGCACCCTGTCATACTCCAAGAGGGTGGCGACTGTTCGGTCGAGTTGTGCTATGACAACCGTGGAGTCGCTGATCGTTCGTTCCTCGTTTTGTATCTGACGCTCGAGGTTTGTTATCTGGAGATCATTGATACCACCTGTGGATATGGTATGCTCCAGATGTGCTTTGGATAGAAACCCAAAGATGCCGAGGGAAGTTATCACCATCAGTACCAACACAGCGAGTGTCAGGTACGACTTCATCAACCACGGTGCTGCCTTCCAGTTGCCGTGTAACCAAGCAGCGGTGACTAACTTGCCGACCTCGAGCACAGCACCCATGATTGCGATAGCAATTGTCGCGCCTGCGAATATTGCCATGAGTCCAATGATACTATACCATGCTGCTACCACGGCAATAGAGATTGATGTTATTAGTGCTAACCAACGCATTGTTAATCCTCAGCAGTCACCACTGCCACCATTCCGATCTTCTTTAAGTTTTCGTGCTCGCCCGACAATGTGAATATTCTACCATCTCCGATGATAACTTTGAGCACCTTCTTGTATACTCGAGCATGGGAATATTTAGGACATTGGGTCGCTCTCAGGTGAACGGATACAACCTCGCCATATAATATATCGGACCAACCGCTTGGTTTCCAAGATACCCTGCGTCCTGGGACGTCTACTGGTGCTGGTATTATTTTCTTTGCTTTGCTCATTACATGAATCCTTCAAGTGAATTATATGATACGCTGTCCCATGGATCTGGCGTAAATGGTTTGATAAAGTTAGTGGGAAGTTCTTCCCTCAGTTTCTTGAACTTCCTGCGTGACTTGGAGAAGTTCACAATTGGTTTGCTAAACTTCTGCCAGTCTTCGCAGTCTGGTGTTCGAATCGCCACAAGCATTCCTTCATCATTGATGAGGTAATCCATATTGGTGACTTTGTGCTGGCATTCATTCCACTCAGTCACTTCGCGAATCATTTGCATATTGATGCTCCAACACAACGTTTGATTTTTTTCTTGAAGAAATAATACAACTTGGGTTCGCCCTCGAGTTCTATCTGGCCAGTCGGATATTTGTCACCGATCAGGGCAGTGCCTTCTGTGACCGCCTTGACCAGAGTGTCATACTTCACTGTGTAACTCGGGGTCACACCCTCGAGTTCTTTTTGAGGAATTACTTCCTTATAGTAGTTGAATATAAATAACGCCACAGGACTTTCTCCTTGTCTGATGCCGACTAGATGTTTACTTGTTTAAGAATTCTTGCTCGAACTGACCATAGTCGTCCTTTGCCGCTTCCTTCTCATTTGCTTCATACACAACCTCCACAACAGCAGATATGCTGCGATGGCATGCGAGATTATATCCTGCACTGAATGCTGCTTCCAACAATAATATCACATCCTGTGCTGGTGCGGAAGTTGAATGCGACATGCGATCGAGAAACATCTTCATCTCGCCCCACTTCAGATAGTCATCGCAGTCATCCTTGACTGATTTGACTCTGTCAAGCATTGCCTCTCGTTCTGTCATATCTATACTCACTTATCTACTGCCAAATAAAGACCGATATTCGCAAAGGCATACCCCGCATAGCATAGTGCCATGGGGGCGTTGCCTTTGAATGATTGCTCAGCGCATATGTAGAAGTAGATCACTCCTGTCAACGCTACCAACCATCCACTCATATCAGGATGCTGCCATTGCGACTTCGAGGTCAGCAATCGCTCGCTTCAACTTCTTCTGCTTTGAACCACAAACAAAGAAGATGATAAGACCGACAGGAATCAGAACAACCGTTGGCAATGATATGAATAACAATATCCACTTGATCATCTGCAACTTGTTATCTTCTTTCTGCGCTTCGGTGATCTTACGATCCATCAAAATATACTTCGCACTCATACTACTTTACTCCTATTGTGGACAGATACTCTGTCCTATACTTGAGGAACACTTCCACATCATCGTGTCTGTTCAATTCCTTCACTTCGGGCAATTGCCCTTTCACTACTTCAATTGGATCCATGGGGTGGACACGTCGACTATTCAGGAACATAAAACCACCGTCCCCTGTTATCGTCTTCACTTCGAACCAACTCTCGCTGGGTGTCAACCGTACTATATCGCCAACATTCAAATCAGTTTTCATTAGAATGATTCCCTGTCTTCTGTCAGATATACAACTGACTCGCTCAACTGAGTCTTCAGTCGGACGAGGTCTGCTTCCAGTCTCTCCATCCAAACACCCTGCTCTTGACCAGTTTGTTTGCCGTGCTGGATCAATCCTTCCAGTGCTTTGATTTCTTCTTGAATTGTCATTATGCGTTCACCTTCGCTTTCAGGTCTGCAACCTGCTGCATTAATCGGGCGATCTCCCTGTCCTTGATGGCAAGGCGATCTTCGTTCAATTCTATAGTGTTCCGAAGAATACTTTGAATCAGTTGGTCATTTTTCATTTTACTTCCTTCCGTTTCTCTCGACTTACAACCATTATAGCGTTATCAGGGTACAAAGACAAAGTCTAAAAACTTGAATAGAATCAACAACTTACGAGGGGTGATACATGGATACATGTATGGAGGGTGGTCGGGGATGCAGGATTCGAACCTGCGACCTCATGCTCCCAAAGCATGCGCACTACCAAACTGTGCTAATCCCCGTGATGGTATCTATACTGCCTGTCGTGGGTGTATAATCATCTCGATAAACTCGTCCATTCCTTTCACGGACTCAGTGTCGTTGAGTGGGATGGATATGTCGAGTTCATCTTCTATGTCCATGATGAGATCCATCATAGACAGCGAGTCAATCTCGTTGAACTCCCGCTGGGAATTCTCCGTCATATGGTCATCAATGACCTGTACGATCCTTTCTCGTACAACTCGTTCAATTCTTGTTTTCATAGATCATCTCGCCACTGCAATGCTATCGGCAATTGCGGTATGTTATCCTTGGACATATTGTGAAACTTGACAGTCAGCAGATTGCCAACCAATTGGTCTCTCTCAATCCACTGCGCATCTTTCTGTTGCATGGTTCCATTTGCTGTGACGTTGAACTTCGCGCCATCTTCGGTCTCGCATATCCACACGGGAACCTGAAACACCTCATCACCTCGGATGTAGGGTTTGCCCTCTTCATATCCGACGACCTTGAACTCAGCGTCATGAAACTCTTTGACCTTGAGTAGTTTGCGAGACCGTTTGTCCGTCCCGTATCCGTCAGTACCAAAGCGCAACATCGTGCCCTCGTATCCTGCCTCGCGCCAGTCCTTGTGAAGATCAGTCACCTCTTCCATATCGAATACATCGTATGTGGGGTTGATAACAATCTTCGGGTCGAACTCAGCGATTGTCCAAAACTCCGAAGTCCTCTCAGAGAAAGATGCATTCTCGTCCACAACATCATAGATGTGGTACTCGACCTGCTCTGACTCGGGAGTCAACTTCTTGATAAGGGATCCCAGTTCCTGTAGCGTCTTGCCATGCAGGTACAACTCGCCATCGAGGTGAAGATGCTGACACCCTGATGCATTGATAGCATCAACGATGTGAGGCAGATTGATCACCTTGCCCGAGCGAGAGTACAGAACACCATCGACAAACAATGCACGATGACCGTCCAACTTGGGTTGAACGAATGCAGTGTCCCACTCAATGCTCTCTGGTTTGACCTTATCCAGCGATGTCGCCAGCATGGGTTTCTTCAGACCAAGCGCATTGGTTGCTGGTGCAACTGCTGCCTTCTTTGTCTTGACATATCCTTTGTCAATCTTACGCTTCGACTTGCTGACGTTCTCGAGCACTGCCTGCTCTTCGGGAGTGGTCTCATTCGACCGTCCGACGTTCTTCCCCTTGGCAGTGTACTGAGTCGTGACCCAACTTCCACCAAGTTTAGTGACGGAGGAACTGAAGACAACTGCACCTTCAGTCCAACCCTCCCACGAACCAACGGACTTGCCGTGATTCTTGAACAGTGTGATCTTATTCGTCATCTACTCTTCCTCTGTTGCTTCTTCTTTCTTGTCCTTGAGGTATAACTTCATGCCATCAAGTCCACCAAGGCAGGAGACCTCGAGGTTGTACTGCGCCTCAATCTTCTCAATCAATCCTTGCTTCTTCTCCAGAACATAATAGTCCTGTGGGTGCAGGGGAATGCTATTTGCCTTGCCCGATTTCGCCCAACGCTCAATGCGCTCTGCTAATGGTGTCGCCACTGTTGATAATGCTGCCATGATTAAATCCCCATTCCTATAATTGTTCCTAATGCTATACCGACAATTGCCAGCAATACATATCCAAATAACTCATTCTTCCAATCAGTCATGCCCTTAACTTTCTTCTTTGTCGCCATATCTTTCATTTTACTTTCCTCTCTTCTCAACGAACAACTATTATCCTACAATCAGGGCACAAAGACAAAGTCTAAAAACCCTATACAAATCAACAACTTACAACATGTCGATCATGGTCGATGCGAGTATGCATCCCATGACAGCATTGAGTAGTATCAGTGCGCGGTCTTTCCACATGATGGACACCCACAACCAACCTACACAGGCAGCGAATCCGAGCATAATATCAAACTCTCTATACTCTGGACCAGCAGCACGACACAACACGCTCGACAGCACCATGGCAGTGGCCACCCACTTGACATACCAGTCCAGTTCACGTTTGACAGTATCTACATGACTCGTGGACATTACTGGAACTCGCTCAGTCTCTCAGAGAACCATTCCTGATTCTCTTCGATTTCCTTGCGCAACTTCACCAATTCAAACTGCTGTTCTTCGAGCAGTTCCAACATGCGGAGTGCTTCCGAGTATCGGATGACCTCGCCATACTCGCTCTCCACGAGTCGTGCGCGGTCTGCTTCGTAATCTACTTCCAGTGCATATCGTTTCATTTTACTTCTCCTATCTCAGTTTCAACTTCTTCACATTTCTCTTCATCCACCCAGTACACCACGCACACCTCACCCGAGCACGTCGAGATAGTCTCGATTGGCAGGTGGGAGAGTGGTCCAAAGAGAACCTGATTGATCAGCAGAGCGCACAGAGCATTCATTATGCTCTGCTGCTCAGTTCTTTCTTGACTTGGTCAAGGCGATTACAATCAACAAGACTGACCGTCTTGTGCTCAGGCAGGGTGTCCAGCATCTTATAAAAGTCGCGGACTTCTGTTTTGAGTTCTTGCTTGGTCATTTCACTTGCTGTATTCATTTCCGCTACCCTTCCTTGTATTCTATAATTCCAAACAAAATGTCTACTTCGGTGACCGTGTAACCCAATGCTCTGAGTTCCCTGATCTTGCCTTTGATTGCTGTAAGTGTGTTCTCTACGACTGTTAACATATCTACTTCCTTCTTGTTTCACTCAACTCAGACTATATTATCGCACAATCAGGAGGCAAAGACAAGAGGTAAAAAACTGAATAGAATCAGGAACTTACGATGATGTTGTCGGAGAGGGAGAAGTTTGTTCCGAGCATGTGTTTGGTGCGGGCAGTGGGGTCGTTTGACCACACCAGTACTTCGGGGTCGTCATACAGGAAGTCGCAGGTGGAGCAGTACTCGATGTCATCGAAGCGTTCCTCCGTGTGTGCCTTGCGCAGTTCTTCATACTTGTCGCCCCAATATATTTC
>MEHZ011581201.1_pt1 | contig 12291 bp, 13 predicted proteins | sample 897221 | NCBI WGS metagenome assembly MEHZ01 (sample SAMN05514161, study PRJNA337945) | marine metagenome | isolation source: marine surface water | place: Arctic Ocean | collected 2007-12-13 | reverse complement strand
CAATATGGTTATCAACTGTACCTGCTGAGTAATTATCCCAGCTTGTTACTCTGTTTCCATCTTTTACTAACCTCTCTATAAGATTAGTACCTACTGCTCCTGCTCCGCCAGTGACTAGGATGTTTTTATTTTCCATGCTTTATTTATTATTTCTTCTGGATGTTTTATACAGGATAAAGATAAGAAATTTTCCTGATGATTCAAAGCGTTAGTGTACTTAGTTTCATCTGATTCTAACTTAGCAATTATATTTTTAACATCATCTAAAGTAAAATTACCTTTCATAAGTAAATCAGGATGGCAAAGTTTTAAATGTAGTTCTGATTTATCAGTACCTATAACTAATGCTCCTGCTGAAGCAGCGTCAAATGCTGCTTGTCCTACCCTATTTGCTATCGTTACAAAATACTTTGTTCTACATAGTTTCCTGTAATACTCAACTGAGTCATTTTCATTAAAAGAGTTGAACATAAACGGTTCAAGAGAAGTTTTGCTGATAGGTTCTATAGGAAGTGGAAGTTTAATATTAGATATAAACTCATCAACCTGTTGAGTTGTAAGTGCTACGTTATTATTACCTTTAGATATAAAATGACCTGCACTTCTATAATCAAAAAAAACAGAGGTACGTTTTACATTAAACATAGAACGAATAGTATCTGGTACTCTAGGGAATAAGAAATTGACTGCTTGAGGAAGCCTTACTATATTATCAACTGAATTAAGGGTATGGTCTAAGAATAAGTCATAATCTATTCCTACTTCATGCATCTGCCAGCTAGAGTGCTCTGCTAGAATGTAAGCAAATAGTATATTAGGGTACTTATCCTTTAACTTCTTAATGTCTTTTATGATAGGGTCATGAGAAATTACCAAATCGTAGCTAGAGAGATCAGTATCATTTATATCAATAATATAAGACGTAGAGCTTTCTAAAGACTCAACGTATCCAGGTTTATCTATCAAAGACCTGAGCCATGGAGCAGCAAATTGAGTTGGTGTAATTAGAAAATCAGCTTTAAAATACACTAACAGCTCATACAGGCTTACTTTTCCAGGAAAATTCTTTAACAAATCTAATTCCATACTTGGAATAAAATTAAAAGACTGTCTTGGTCCTAGTAAATCTAAATGTTGCTTTACAAATAATGTTTTTATAGAACTCTCCAAGGATCAATAACTTTAAGGTTACTAGGGATAGAAGACAAATCATAACTTTTATCCCCATTGCATAAAACTAAAGTATCTACTTTACTATAAAGATCCTCAATATTGGAAACCCATTCGTAGGTTGAATACCCTAAATTTTCATATGATTGATAGAATGTATCATGAAGAAATACTTCTTTAGAATCTAAAATATCTAATCTAATTAATTTTTCAGCAACTCCTTCAGTAACTACTGCGGTACCGGGTTTAAAACCTAACCCAACTAGACCTATTTTTTTACTGCTACTCAGTTTAGAGCATATGTTATCTAAAGTTTGGTTGTTTATTTTTTCATTAGCAGCCATTTGTTCTGCAAACATCCCTACTTTATTACTTACTTGCATGAAAGCCCAAGTATCTCTTGGAAAACAAGTACCTCCATAAGGAGCACCAGCTTTGAGATACAATCCTCCTATCCTTTTGTCTTGGCCTATAGCTTGAGTAACATTATCTACATTTATATCCGGGTCTAATCTTTCAGCTAAAATGCCTAAATAATTTGCAAAAGATATTTTAGTCGTAATATAAGCATTAAGAGCTACTTTACAAAGCTCAGCTTCTTTTAAATTAACAAACGATGTTGGAGGAGCATTTTGTAATTGACCTGCATATAAGAGAAATACTTTTTCTCCGTATTCTTTGTCGTTTGAACCTATTAAAACAAAATCAGGTTGATGAAAGTTTTTTATTACACTTCCTATTGCAACGAAATCAGGAACGTAGGCAAAGTTAAACTCATTACCCAAAGTCCATCCTGTAATATTTTCTATAATGGGAATAAACTCTCCATATATAGAACCTGGCATTACTGTAGAGGAAAGTATAAAGTTATGATTAGGTTTTTTAGATTTAACTAACTCTTGACATATAGAAGTAAGAGAGCTAATTATATATTCGTTAGAAAAAGATCCGTTTTTATCTTTAGAAGGAGTATTGACTAAAATAATACTATATTCAGAGTCGCTAACTTTAGTATAAGAATCTGTATAGACAATATTATCTGATGATTTATTTATGTTTTCCTGTAGTCCTTCTTCAATCCATGGAGCATTTCCGTTATTCAAAGTACTAAGAAGATTATTGTTTAAATCTATTCCTACTACCTTTTTTCCCCTTTTAGCGAAATTGGTGGCCAAAGGTAAACCTAATTTACCTAAGCCAACAAATGAGATATCATATTTCATGTCTGTTAATTATTTTTGTTACTGCTTGCATTACGTCTGGTTTTCCTATTGTTATTCTTATAGAGTTTGCAATATATTGACTCCTATCTCTTACAAGAATATTATTTTCTTTTAGGTCTTCTATAATTTCTTTAACCTTAGGGTGTTCAATAAGAACAAAGTTAGCTTTACTAACAAATATCTTACTGTAATTAACTTCCGATACAAACTTCTTTTTGGTCTTTAAAGTTTCGGCAATGTCTTCAAATATTGTAGCTCTATTTTGTAATGCTGCTACTCCTGCTGCCTCTGCTAACCTACTCACGTCTTTAAAATTCTTTATAACCTTTATCTTATCTATAATATAAGAATTTGCCGTCAGATAACCTAATCTTACGCCAGCTAATCCGAAACCTTTTGAGAAAGTTCTTGTTACAATTAAGTTACTATGTTTATATGCTTGATCAAAAACTGATGATTCTTGATGAAATTCATGATAAGCTTCATCAACTACAAAACAAGTCTTTCTATATTTTTCGACTAACGGTAGTATGTTATAAACGTACCCTATTGGGTTATTAGGTATTGATAAGTAAACCATCTCCGGTTCTTTTAACCGAATGTGTTCATCTAATTTATCAATATCGCAGTAATGTACTTGAGCACCTAGTGATTGTATAGTCTGATTTACTTGGGTATAGTTTGGATAGGGTATTAGTACATTATCTCTTTCATTAAGAATTGTTCTAAATGAATAATCTAATGCTGCATCAGAACCATTAAAACATTGTATAAACTCTTCATCTGTATTAGTGTAAAGTGATAGTTCTTTTCTAAGTAAAGTATTATTAGGATCTGGATATTGGTTTAGTTTTGATAAATGTCCATCTTTCAAACACCATTCAACAATATCAGGAAAGTATGAACTCTCATTCCAATCCAAATAGACCATATCAGGAGATGTAATTCTCTCTGAAATGATATACGGTGTTACTTTTTCTAAATTATAATTCACTTTTTATTGTTTTAAATTTACCTGACTTTGTTCTCTCTAATTCGTTAACAACTTTAATAGTTAGTTTACATTTACCTACTCTATCAAATATACCTCTTCTAATTAACCCTTCAGTTATCTCTTTTGAATGGTTACCTGCATTAATATACTGTACTTCAATATCAGTAAGAGATTTTTGAATAATTTGAAACATTTTCACTCCTGGTATTTTATACATCATTGTATAGAAATTAACTCCTGCTAACTTTCTACCGTCTTCAGTAACAATCATATCTGTAGAACGTCCAATAAAGTCTTTAACTGATATAGGTAAAGATAAGAAATTTTCTTCAGAGTCATCTACTATTGCTTTATCTCCTGGAGTGTATCTTATTAGTGGCATAACATCATTTAGAAATCCAGTACCAATTACGTTGCCATCTTCTATTTCCGTATAACCGTACTCTAAACTTTCAGCATACCTATCTTCATTTACTACATTTTGAAAGAACGATACTTTTTCCATCATTCCATAATGTGCATACAGCTTAATGCCTATAGATTCCTCTACATTCTTTCTCCATTCCGGAAGTATCATCTCACTTGCACAATGGATAGACTCTATATAATCGAAGAATAATCCTTTATCACTCATTAGTGTTGCAATAAAGTTAGCTAATGATGGATAAGTAACTAATGTCTTTGCACCTGTTTTATTAATCTCTTCCACATAATCAGAGATAGTATCTGCTGATACATTAAACGGTGAAAGATATGTACGGTTAAGTTCGTAATCTGTATAGCTAATAGGATCTCCTGCTTTAGGAGCATACCTTCTTACCCAAACAGTCCGTTCGCTGTACATTGTAGATTTGTGTAAGTTGAAAGCTCTTAAAACAAATGCTGCTTCTCTCTTATACAAATTATCATCTCCTAAAAATTGAAATTTTTCTCCTGTTGATCCTGATGTCTTAAAAGTAAGGGGAGTTCCATTGTAATTAGTAGCAATAAGGTCTGTCCAATTCTTTCTAATTATTTGCTTTGTAAGTAAAGGTAGTTTAGTTATATCTTCAGGTGAATCAATAACTCTCTTAACGCCATAGTCAGTCATTAGTTTATGATAGTAAGGTACGTTATCGTATGCGTTAGCTACAGTTTTTCTAAGAGTATAGAATTGGTAGTCTTTAAGCATTTGAGGAGTCCACTCAAGGGTTTGATTTAAGAATTTATATGTTTTACTAAATTCCTTACCGTATCTAGTCTCAAAGGGAACTAAATTATAATACGCCCTCTTTATTATCGAAGGAGCTTTACTAAGAAGTCGTTTTGCTGTTGCCATTGAAGAAAACCTTATCGTTAAAACCTTTATCGTCTACAAATACATCAGCTCCAAATTTGACTCCAGTTCTTAATGTATGAAACTTAATATCCCATCCTTTAAGTTGTTCTAAAGTATAATAAAACCAATTTTTACCACTTACACATCCTCTTGCTGTATCTATAAGAATAGTATGACCTTCATCATATAGTTTATTAACCAATTCTATCCTACCTTTTTTTGGAGTGGCTCCTTCATAGTAGTTCCCATCAGTATTACAGAGGGTGTTATCTAAATCAAAACAATATATCATATAAATATTTTTCCAAATTCGTTGGCAGGTTTATGTTTCCTTATGCTTAAACCATCTTGTGTTAGTAAGTGGGATGTCATGTTGGTTTGACCATGTTTTTTATCTCTTGCAAACCATAGATAATTTCTATATATTTGATATGCTAGTTTAGAATTTCCATCAGCATATAAATCCCACCATCTTGCGGTTACTCTTTTGTTGGGTTCAGGATGAGTAGGTAAAAATACCTGTGTTAAATCTACAGTTGGATAATTGGTCTCAAGAGCAGACCCCATAAGCCAGTGATCAAATCTTCCTCTGGCTATACTAAAATCAGGCATGTCTGACCAATCTCTAAACTTAGGGGTAAAGAAAAAATAATCTATACCGCCTGGGTTGTGTAATTCACTTTTAGATATATTAGGATAGTCGTATACATCTAATCTCTGACCTACAGCCATGAAGTCTTTAAATGTAATTTGATCTATATACTCTCTAGGAGAAGTATTAAAAATTATATCCGAATTTAAATAACAGTAAATTTCATACTCCTTATATGTTAATGCTTTTTCAAATAACCCTCTTACGATTGGTATATTAAACTCTGATCTTTCATAGTCTGTATCTAATATAAATCCAAATTTATTACATAAGTCTTTATGAAAATCTTCTCCGAATACAATTACATCATAACCGTATTTTTTCCAAGAGGTAAAACTGGCATTAACATGCACTTTACTCTCATCAGACAACTTACCAATTGTAGTAAATAAAACCGTTTTTTTACCCATTAACCTGTTCGTTTATCCAATTAAACGTCTTAGCCATTCCTTCTCTTAAAGTCATAGTTTGTTCCCATCCTAACTTCTCTTTGTAGAGAGTATTATCTGAGTTCCTTCCTCTTACTCCAATTGGGCATGGAAAGCCATATTTGTCTATAAACTCTTGCCCACTAATATTATTTATCTTTATATCTTTACCGGATAAATCAATAGCAATTTGAGCTAATTCATTAATAGGTACCATTTCTTCTGATCCTATATTGACTGGGCCATTAAATTCATCTTGTCTCATCAATCTAATTGTAGCTTCTAAACATTCATCCACATACATAAATGATCTTGTTTGAGCTCCATCACCCCATACTTCTAATTCACCGGTTGACTCTGCTGCTTTACGGCACATTGCTGCAGGAGCTTTTTCTTTGCCGTCTTTCCAAGAACCTTGGGGTCCAAATATGTTATGGTATCTAGCTACCTTAGCGTTGAGTCCGTAGTTGCGATTAAAAGCAAAAAATAACCTCTCACTAAATAACTTCTCCCATCCGTATTCAGAATCAGGAGCGGCTGGGTAAGCAGATGATTCTACGCAATTAGGGTTATTAGCATCTAATTGATTATGTTCAGGGTACATACAAGCAGAAGAACTATAAAATATTCTTTTTACTTTAGCTTGAGTAGCATAATGTACAACATTAAGGTTGACTAAGGCTGAGTTATGCATTACATTGGCATCGTTTTCTCCAGTGAAAATATACCCAGCTCCTCCCATATCGGCTGCTAGCTGGTATACTTCATCAAACTCTCTATCAAATACCGATTGTACAACTTTAGGGTCTCTTAAATCACCTGATATGTATTCGTCACACATAACTGCGTGGTCCCAATATTCATGTTGTGGTTTAATGTCTACTGCTCTTACCCAGATTCCTTCTTCTTTCAATCTTTTAGCTAGATGACCTCCAATAAAGCCTCCGCCTCCTAAAACTAGTGCTGTTTTCATTCTGATACTGCTCTTCCTTTTAATTGCGTCCAATCAGCTTCTGGTCTAACCTCTAAGTTAGTTTTCCAGGCTGCCTCTAGGACGTTCATATCTATGTTATTTTCTTTACCTAGATGTATAAATGCGTTAATATCTTTAGGAAAACAAGATCCTCCAAATCCCAACTTACCATCAGGTCCTGGAATCTGCATATGACTATCTCCTACTCTACCATCAGCAGCAAAACCATGCATAGCTGTTCTCCAATCAACACCAATTGAATCTGCAAGTCTATAGTATTCATTTAAAAGAGAAACTTTAGTAGCAAAGAAACAATTGTTCATATACTTAATAAACTCTGCAGTTGTAGAGTCAGTATGAATAAAATGTCTATTCATAAACCTACCTTCGTAAAGTTTTTGTATTTTATTTGTAAGTTCTTTAGGTCCGCCAAATATAATTCTAGCCTGCATCATCATATCTAACTTAGCTATTCTCTCAGTTAAAAACTCAGGACTAAATACTATATTAAGATGAGGGTACTTCTTTCTTAGAGACTCTGTGGTACCTGGCTTAACGGTGGATTTAATAATGTAAATGGGGCCTTCTTTGGAATCTTGAAATACCTTATTAACATAACTAAGATCCTGCTCTCCAGATGATTTCATTGGGGTTGGTACACAAACGAAAACAAAATCTGCTTGGTGTACTTCCTCTAATGTGTTAACTGTTCTCTTTGGATTTGTATCGTAGATTAAAACTTCATTAGAGAATGTAAATGCGAATGCTTGTGATTCTCCTACAAAACCATTTCCTATAACTCCTACTTTCATATTTTTTTTAAGTCATTCGTGACCTAGTTCTTGTTACTTCAGGCACGGTTAATTCTTTATAAGGTGTTTTACCTTTTATAAGGTACGAAATTTCTTTCGAATTTGAAAAAGATAATTCAATTTTTAATTCAAATAAAAACTCATCAATATTTTTCTTTACAAGATTATTAGTATTATACAGAGGTAAAATTATTACAGTACCTAATGAGATAGAATTAAATACTTGGTAAAGAAGGTCTTTAGTAAACAAAAGAGAATTAATTATAACAATTCTAGCGTTCCCATTAAATACGCTTTTATTAACTGTAGTATATTTAGAATTTATATTAAATCTGTTTTTTGTTTCGTTTACAATATCGATTGCTTTAGGTAAAAATTTCCTACTGGTTTCTGATTCTATTTGGATATCAAATCTTCTAGGAGTAATGCTCCCTTTTACCATACCTCTAAGTATTTCTAATGAGGTACTCGATTCACCAAATCCTAGTACGGAGATGTATTCGTTTTCGTTCGATTCTATATTCGTAAGGTCTGTAATATTCATATTAATAAATAGGTTACCTTGGCATTGGTGCCACCCTAAACGTACAAGCGTTTCTTCCATTGATTAAAGGCATGCCATGTAAATCGTATGTTATGGAATCTACTTTAACTTTCTTATTCTTGAATCGTCCAGTGAGAATGTAATCTCCTGTTTTTATTCCTTGTAGTTTAATCATTTTGATAAAATATATTGTAAATACCTACTCCAAATATTATAATCATTGTGATACTAACAGTGTAATCGTTTATCACAGTGTTTCGTAATAAGCATTTTGTTTCTCCTGTCTTATAATATCTTTAGGGTGATATAGTGATAGTTCTTCTTGTGCTGGTAATGGAGCGTATGTCTTATATCCGTCTAGTACTTCGTGTACTTTGTTTTTCCATTTGATCTCTGGTTTATTTTTCCAGATTCTCCATTGATAGTCAGGATAGTTTACCCATCCTTTATTATCTACATTCCATCTCCATTTAGCTATATGTTCTTCTGTTAAACCTTCTACTGTGTTGACTCTAGGAACTAAGTAAACTTCATTGTCAGGATTAGATTCTAATATAGCTGGTAGCTGTTTGAGTAGAGTTTTATGAGGATATTCATCAGCATCTATTTGAAATATATAATCACCGTTGCAGTAACTTGTTAATTTATTTTTCCAATCTGCGAAATGACCAGAAAAATCTAAACCTCTCCAGAACTGTACGTTAGGGTACTTGCTTTGTTTAGCAAGCCAGGTAGCTATTTCTTCTTCGCCTTTCTGTTGATCAAACAAAATAACTATTTCATCTTGCTGTCTTTTATTCTTTCGAATAAGATTAACCAGTTTCTGAATCTCTACAAATTCATTACAGACTGTAATAGCGTAACTAATTTTCATAGAATCCTATAACCTCTAAAGCATCCATAAAATCTTTCTGCTCGAATTTTTTAGACTCTTTTACATTCATTTTAAAAGACTGACCTTCTGGGAATCTTCCTGAATTTATTTCTTCTTCAGTAAGCGGTATAGCTAATACAGCAGCCCATTTCCAGTTATCTTTATTATTACCATCTAAAAAAACCATTCCTTTTTCTGGGAGAGTAATAGTAGCGGGAAACCATACCCTACCGTCTTTATCAGTATGCATTAAATCTTTATAAAGTTCAGGAGAAGTTTCTAATAAATCTTGAACTGGTTTAGAACCTTCAATCATTAAAGTTGAAGTAGTGTAGCCGCTACCAAAACATAACCATGTTCTTATTTCTTTACCTTCTTGCTGGAAGATTTGTTCATAGCAAGCATTGCTTCCGAATGGTCCTTCTACTAATTGGTCCTTTTCTAATTTCATAACTTTTGTAATTTAGGTAAATTTAATGATGGTAATTTTAATTCAACTTGTTTAGGGAACTCAGGTACGTAGCTGGTAAGGTAGGTATCTAGTAACTGTTGCATTGCATCAAAACTAAAATTTTTCTTATTTATATTTTTAAGACGCTTTGCAGGTATAACATAATTCTTATACTTTTTAAACATTTGAGTTAGAGCATTTCCTACTTGATTATCATCAGGAGTAAACCATTGGGATTGTTCTAGTATCATATCTTTAACTGCTGCTGATTTATGTACATTAGTAAGGTTGCCTCCAATGAGAATACTATTATCTCTATCTAAGAAATCTACTTGACCAGACCAGCCTGAAGCTATGATAGGTTTACCTGTTAAACTAAACTCTAATAACGGTCTACCGAATCCTTCACCTTTAGTAAAGCTTATCATTGCTTTTACTTTAGGGTGGTTATATAATTCATTTACTTGTTGGTCGGTTAAGTCTCCATGTACTAAGTAAATGTTAGGAAGTTTACCTTTTACTGAATTCCTTATATCGTTAATTTTTTTTAGTACAGCTGATCTATCTAATACAGATGTGCCTACTTGTTGAGTTTTTAATATTAAAGCAGGTGGATTAGGTTTATTTTTAAAAGTTTCTAAAAAAGCTTTTATTGTATAACCTACGTTTTTTCTATCTTGTCCTAAATCTCCTTGGAGCCAGTGCCCTACAAATAGAAATGCAAATTGCTCTTTGACCCCACTTAAGTCAAAATCAGTAGTAGGGTTAGCAAAATACTTATCAAGGTCAGCTCCTTCTAAAAGAACCTCTATAGGTTTTTCTAACTTTATTACTTTAGTTACATTACCTTGTTTATCTTTTAATTCTCCTTTAGTGTTCTGAAAAGTTTGTTTAGAATGTAAAGAAGAAGTAAAAGTTACATTCATCCTATTGATACCTTCTATCCATGAAGGGTGAACTAAGGTTGTTTCCATACCTGCAGTAACGCCAATATTATACCTACCTGCTGGTTGAAATTCATTAGGTACGGTAATCTGTACCCATACGTCAGGCTTGCCATTAATAGCTGGAATTACTTTGGTAAGTAGTTCATTTTCAGAATGGTCTTTTAGGTATCCAAATCTAGTATTACCCCATCTTTGAGATAGTATCTTTACGTCATATTTTTCAGTAGCAATGAATGCTTTAACAAAATCTCTTGCTCTAGCTCCGTATCCTGAGTATGTATCTATAGGGCAGCTTATAACTGCTGTTGGTCTATTCATCTTAATAACCTGTTAATTTGTGAGTTATAAATTTACTATTATTATTTTCTACTTTTATTACTTCATACTGTGGTCTGGGGGTAAAGTTATCAAATCCTTTCTCCATGGACTCTAATATTTTTTTAGACATATTCTCGGAAGACATATTGGATTCATCACATGTAGCCCAAGTACGGCCTGCGATTCCTCTCCTATCTCTTTCTTCTTTCCCTAAGTCGTAAACGAATTTAATTGCATCAGCTGCATCTTCCGGTTGAACTTTATCATCAAATATGTAAGGAGTGAGGGGGGAACCTTGTAGACATATATTTGATGGAAAGACTGGTTTAGCCCACTCCCCGTGATTTTTATATGTACCTCTATGGTTGGATGGAAAATCAGATGAAAAATTAATCCAATCTCCTTTATCGTCTTCAAATCTAACTTGGTCTTGCATTCCTCCTGTAACGTTTGGGATAATCATAGTACCTGCCATCATAGCTTCAGTAAGTGAAAGACCCCAACCTTCATTAGATGATATAAGTATATTAGCATCTGCTATATTATAGAGTAAATTCATCTGTTCTGGAGCGAGTTTCGTGTTAGAGAAGAATATATTTACGTATTCTGGGTCTGTTAGTGCTTCTTTTACTGCTCTCAGATCAGTACCGTGTTGGGATGATACTTCTGTATGCATTACTAATGCACATTTTTTTGCTTTCTCTTTACCTATCATATCACAAAATATCTTGTAAGCAAATATAGTATCATGAGGATGCTTTCTCTGTATGTTACGAGAGTTAAAAAATACTACGAACTCTATATCTTTTCCATTAAATAAATTGGTTTTAAATTCATCTAGTTTGGAAAACAGAGATTTATTATCAGAAGTTCTTATAGGGTAAAACATTTTTTCATCTATTCCATGAGGAACGTACTCTATAATCTTATTTTTTGCATCTTCCCCTAAAACTATTTCATTGATATTTTTAGTCTGCTTGGAAATAGCCATTAGTAGGTCTACTGAATTGTAGTAGTCTTTATTGTACATTGGGGCAGGGTAGTCATCCCATATATTAAGCCAAAATATAGGAATTTTACTTCTTATCTCTCTTTCTATTTCAAATAACCAGATCCAGTATCTAGGATCTGTAAAAATGAAAATAGCATCAGGTTTTTCTTCCTCAATTAATTTACGTATTTTAGCTGCATCACCGTATCCGTTACTAGGCATCACCTTAGCTTTACTGTCTTCAATACCTAACTTCTTATTAATATCCGCACTTATGTCAATAACTTTCCCAATGTCAGGATGATTGATACCGGCTCCTAAATTTAACCAATTAAAGTGGTGGGATGTATTAACTACAAACTCTCTAGCCATAGTAGCTATTCCTGAATGCATACGAATATCATCGCAAAGCAGAAGTATATTCTTTCTTTCTTTCTGCGGTATGTAACCTTCTAACATTATTTTAATTTTACACTATTAATTTTATGCACTTGTTGTTTAAAGTCGTTATTAGTAAGATAAAGATAAATTGCACGATCTGCAAGCTTTTTAAAGGAAAAGTTATCCTCTAAGCATGCCATCTTAAATTTATCAAA